>WFLX010091567.1_pt1 | contig 30586 bp, 21 predicted proteins | sample 4967041 | NCBI WGS metagenome assembly WFLX01 (sample SAMN12857096, study PRJNA449069) | gut metagenome | isolation source: stool from male and female vole | host: Microtus ochrogaster | place: USA:Florida | collected 2017
TGCCTCGTTCGGCGGGTACAGCGTCCCTTGGCTTGCCGGCCATCACGGCAAGCGTTGCAAGGCATTCATCGCACACGGCGGCATCTTCAACGTCACGCAGCAATACTACGAGACCGAGGAGATGTGGTTCCCCAACTGGGACCTCGGAGGCACACCCGACCGCTTTGCCTCGAACCGATGCTTCACCCAAAGTCCACATCTCTACGTTGACAAATGGGACACACCCATACTCTGCATACATGGCGAAAAGGACTATCGCATTCTTCATNCCCAAGNGCAGAGCGCCTTTTCTGCGGCNCGCATGCACGGCATANCTGCCCAACTGCTCCTCTATCCCGACGAGAATCACTGGGTGCTCAAACCGCAGAACGGCATTCTCTGGCAGCGCACCTTCTTCCGTTGGTTAGAGAAGTGGCTTTAGGCCTTGTGCCGTGGTTCGCTGCGCCCCTCTGTCTGAAACGCTCCGAAAGGGCATCACATACTCATGAATATGGCTAAACAAAAACTTTCCGACAGCGCCGTCATGCGCTGGACCACTCTTGTCTTCGTCAGCATCGCCATGATGTTTGGCTATTTCTTCACCGATGTAATGTCGCCTCTCGAAGGCATGCTTGCCGCCGACCTCGGCTGGAACGGCAGCGAGTACGGCTTCTTTTCAGGCGCATACGGCTTGATTAACGTGTTTCTCCTCATGCTCTTCTTTGGCGGCATCATCCTCGACAAGATGGGCATACGCTTCACCTGCATGTTCTCTTCCGTCACCATGCTGGCGGGTGCGCTCATCAAGTGGTATGCCGTGACGGTTGTACCGGAGAATGCCGTTGTGGAGTGGTTTCACCTCAACCTCATCATCACCCGCATCGACACGCCTCATCTCAGCACCCTCCTTGCCTCGCTGGGCTTTGCCGTGTTCGGTGTAGGCTGCGAGATAGCCGGCATTACGGTGAGCAAGATTGTGGCTAAGTGGTTCACCGGGCACGAACTGGCTCTGGCCATGGGACTGCAAGTAGCCCTTGCCCGCCTCGGCACCACGGCGGCCATAGCCTGCTCGCTCCCCGTGGCAAAGTATTTCGGCGGCATAGGCTCCAGCATTGCGCTCGGCGCCGCCCTGCTTTGCATCGGCATGTTGGTCTTTGCTTACTATTGCGTGCTCGACCGCAAGCTGGATGCCTCGGACAGTTCTGTCCGACAGGATGGAAGTGAAGAGAATTTCCGCTTCTCCGACCTCGGCGCCATCTTCACCAATCCCGGTTTCTGGGTCATCTGCCTGCTTTGCCTCATGTTCTACGGCGGCGTGTTCCCCTTCCTCAAGTTCGCCACCAAAATCATGACCATCAAATATGGCGTGACGGACGATGTGGCGGGGCTCATTCCCAGCATGCTCCCCTTCGGGACCATGATACTGACGCCTCTCTTCGGCGGTGTCTATGACAGAAAGGGGCACGGCGTCATGCTCATGCTCATCGGCTCAGTACTGCTGACACTGGTGCATGTGGTCTTTGCCATCCCGTTCCTCGATGCTTGGTGGATTGCCGTGGTGAACATGGTGGTGCTGGGCATTGCGTTCAGCCTCGTGCCGAGTGCCATGTGGCCCAGTGTGCCGAAGATTATCCCCATGAAGCAGTTGGGCAGTGCCTTTGCCATCATCTTCTTCATTCAGAACATTGGCTTGTCGCTCATTCCCATGGCCATAGGCGATGTCAATCGGGCCAACACCAATGCCGATGGCGTTACGGACTATACGCTCTCCATGAGCATCTTCGCCTTTTTCGGCTTGGCAAGCATACTGCTGAGCATACTGCTGCTGCGGCTTGAGAAGACCAGACACTACGGTCTTGAGCAGAGCAACATGAAGTAGAGCGTGCCGTGCGGTGCGATGCAGCACGCGAAGTGGAGACACACGGCACGCGGTGCAGGGCTGTGCAGCGTGCCGTGTGGAAGAGTTTTTTACGTTCCTGATTTTTCTGAAACGGGCGCAGAAGGCATGGCTGATAGGGGGCGGCATCTGCAGCACTGCTGTGAGCAGCATATCATGACGCGCCACGGAGGCTCTCCATGTTCTTTATGCAGCATCCGGCAATGCGGACTCTCCGGACAACTCATTCTTTGTCGGACGACGGCAAGCGGATGAAATCCTTTTGTGCAGTCACCCGGGGCAGATACCTCTTGCACACCTGGCAGCAGACCATGCAAGCAGCCAAAGTGAGCAACAGCACGGCAAGGCTGCGCACACCGTTGCCTGCCGACTGCAACGCATGCGGGAGGGGCAGGATTGCAATGCCTGCGATGACCGTTTTTGTCACGGCAAGATGGGTGCAGAGCACAATGATGGAGTAGCGGCCGATATAGGAAATGACGGGCAGACGACCTATGGCATAGCTCAATAGCAGCACGCCCGACGTCCCCAACAAACCGGAAAGATAGACAAGCGGCAAAGGCGCCGCGTAGGAATTGACAAAGAAGTAGTTCTCGCCCATATACATGGGGCGCAGTGCGGCAACCAGCAGCACGCCCGCACACAGCGCTACGGCTCTGTGCGGATGACGTTGCAACAGATTCATCTTGCGGTTCAGCAGATAGCCCGCCCAAAGGAAGGGCAGGCATGTCAAGGCCGTGCCGAGCCGCAGCGGCAACTGTCCGGCACCGTAGCCGCCTATGCCCAGCAACATCGTGCAGACACCAAGCCACACTTCCGCTGCCATGCGGTTGCGGCATAGCCGCCTCACGCCATAGTACGTTCCCGCAAACAGCGCATTCATCCAGAACAGACACAACAGGAACCACAACGGCGCCCAAAGCTCTCCTGTATTGATGTCGAAAAGCATGCGCAGCACTTTGTTCGTCCCGACGTAGAGGGTCATGAAAAAAAGGTAAGGGATGAGTATCTTGTTCGCTTTGCGCAGTATAAATTCGCGCATCCCGCCTGCATAGTCCTTGAAGAACAGACCGGAGAGGATGAAGTAGAGCGGCATNCNCANTTGCTCAAAGANTTCGTTCAGGGGGTAGTTGCCGTTGTTGAAGTAACCGCNGTCGGAGATGTGGNCGAGCACGACGAGCAGGATGCAGGTGCCTTTCGCCAAATCAATATATCCGATGCGTTGCTTCATGNCAAAAAGAAAACGGCGGGGACATGCGGCCACCTATGCCTCACGCTCTATGAGGACAGTGGCATAGGCCGATATGCCTTCTTCGCGTCCGGTGAAGCCGAGCTTTTCGGTGGTGGTAGCCTTCACGGAAATGTTGTCAGTNTCTGTGCCGATGACGNCGGCCAGACACTTCTGTATTTCGGGTATGCGGGCTTTCAACTTGGGGCGTTCGGCACAGACCGTGGCGTCGATGTTGCCAACGCGGTAGCCCTTGGAGGCTATNAGNTCNACGGTGTTGCGCAGCAGTACTTTGCTGTCGATGCCTTTGANGTCGGCGCTGNTGTCAGGAAAATGGAAGNCGATGTCGCGCATGTTTGCTGCGCCCAACAGGGCATCGCAGNTGGCATGGATAAGGACATCCGCATCGCTATGGCCGAGTAGCCCGAGACTATGCTCGAAGCGTATGCCGCCGAGCCATAGCTCACGCCCTTCCACCAACCGGTGGACGTCATAACCGAATCCAACGCGTATCTTCACGGAGAAGTTGAAAGAAAGATGTTAAGAGTTAATAGTCCGGATTTCTCATGTAGACAATTCGCAAGGCTCAAAGGCATCGGAAGGCGACATAAGCCTATCGTCTTCTGTATTTGCCGAAGAGGTCGCGCATGCCGTCGAGGTCGAAGCCGAGCGAGAAGCGCATGGTCTGATCCAGCGGGCTGCTCTGTGCCGTAGAAAAGACGTAGGAGGCATCGACGGTGAAGACGCTCATCTTGAAGCCTGCACCAAAGGTGAAGTACTTGCGGTTGCCTTTATTCTCAGCCTCGTGGTGGTAGCCGGCGCGGAGCATGAAGCGGTCATTGTAGGTGTATTCCGCACCGAAACTCCACTGTATCTCCTGCATCTCTTCCTTGAAGCCGCCCGGTGCATCGCCAAAACTCCTGAAGATGCCTGCCATGGAGGACACGTCGTAATAGTCGCGCTGCTTGCGGTCGAGGAAATCTTTGTCCGTCTCGTCTTCCCGCTGAATAGGCATAGTGGGCACGAGCAACTTGTTGGCATCGATGCCGAAGCTGAACTTGTTGTATTCGTTAAAGGGGACTGTCAGGTTGAAGCCCAGACGCATGTTGGTGGGTATGAACTCCGACTCATCGCTGCCGCCGTAGGAAATCTTCGAACCGATGTTGCTGATGTTAAGGCCCCAGCCGAGGCTGCACTCGCGGCTGCCTGCCATGAAGTACCCCAGACGGTAGAGGGCAATGTCGGCGGCGAACGCCTTGCCCGCACTGCTCTCGGAGGTGTAGTCGTATTTGATATCGGAGAGAATGAAGCGCAGGTTGACGGCCATGGAGAATGTCTCACTGAGCATGCGGCTGTAGCCTGCATCGAGAGCGAACTCATAAGGGTTGATGGTCATGTCGCCCATGTTGCTGAGATACACTTCGCCAAGGCTGAAAAAGCGCAGCGAGGCGTGGACGGCNCTGTAGTCGCCAATACGGTAGAAGCCCGNGAGGTCGGCCANATTGATGTCGTTGACGATTNTNCGCAGCCANGGCGTGTAGCTGACGCCCACCCCGGCGCGTGCTATGTTGAAGGGGTATTTAGCCGGATTCCAGTATTGCGAATAGATGTCGGCCTCGGTGCCGGCACCGAGGTCACCCATACCGCCCGAGCGGGCATCGGGTGCTATGCTGAGCGATGTCACCGAAGTTTGAATGGGGTTGAAAACCTTTCTTTCGCTTTCTGCCAAGGCTGTCTCATTACAGCAGAGGGCAACGAGCAGCAACGCCCTGAAGATATTTCTTGCTTTCATAACGTTATAATAACTGCGACAGGGCGTTATTTATTGTTCCGAACGATGATTTTTTGCGTTTCAGAGACCCATTTGCTCTCTCCGCAACGCACCTGACAACGATAGAGGTATATGCCAGCTCCTATTTTCGTACCCATTCCGTTNCAGAGGTTCCAGGTCACGACACAGATGCCGCTGTCGTTGCTGCTTGTCTCGTCGTGACGCCAGATACAGCGCCCGCTGAAGTCGAAGACCTCGAAGATGAAGTCGCATTCGCTGCCGGGCATGTCGTAGGACAGCATGAAGTTGGTGGTGGTGGATGCAGGGTTCTGGCTTGCCGTGAGACGCAGGATGTTGGTGGCCAGGTCGCTGTCCACCACGAAGTCGAGGCTCGTCTGGCTGGTGTTGTTCAGCACGTCCCATGCGCGGAAGGTGAGGCTGTGAGGCCCGGGCTCCAGTGCGGGGATGCTGTAGACCACGGTGCCGCGGGTGAAGTCGCCGAACTCGTGGGAGTATCCCTCATTGATGTTGTACGTCTTGCTCCCTTTTCCGTCGATGCAGAGGGTGAGGTCATGTCCGATGCCGTTGCCGCTGGCACTGATGCCACTGGGGTCCGTGAGATGTGCNACGAAGAAGGGAGTGGAGTTCACCGTNCCGCCGTTCTGGAAGTCCTCCCTGTTGAGGTAGGCATAGATTTGCGGCCCTTCGTTGTCGAAGTCGGTATTATCCACCATGCCGCCGAGCGGAATGCTCTCGTTGTAGCCGTTGGCTTCGGTGGTGCCGGCATCGTCGATGGCATAGAAGACGAGGCGGCCTGTCTTGTCGCTGAACGTGATGTCGATGGGGACGATGAACTCCATGTGGAATTGTCCATCGCGGACACTGTCCTGCGATTCATAGAGCAGGGTGCCCTGATCAGTGAAGGTGAAGGGCTCGATGAGATTGCCGTCGGAGTCGCGTTCTTGTGTGTTGTTGTGGCACACAATCTTCTCCTTACTGTCGAATAGCCTTGTATGGACCACTCCGTTGAAGCCGGACATGGTGTTGCCGTCGGCTTGCTCGATGTGGCCGTAAAGGCGCACACGCTCTCCGGCCCTCAGGGGTATGTCGGTGTTGGCCTTTTTCCCGTTGATACTGTCAACGACAACATGCTGCAAAGGCGCGCCTACGACGAGCGCTGGGTCGCCGAGCAGAGCATACTGGAGCTTGTTCTCATAGTAGGATGCCTCGCGTCCGTCGTTGATGATGCTGTTTTTTGTCTTTCGGATAACATCGCCTAAGGCGTTGCGCTTGCCGTTCTCCGAGCTAAACAGGTACTGCATGAANTAGCGGTTCATGTTGTAGTTCTGGCTGGCATACACGGTGCGTGCCGCGCCGTAGAAGGCGAGAGCACCTCCGTCGGGATTGAGAACGGCCGATTCGCCTATGTTGGGGTTGTGCGAATCGAAGGGTACGGCNTCGCAGGCGAAGACGGCCCATAGCGGTAGCCTTGTGCTTTTCGCCTTTTCGAAGTCTTCGCGGTAGATGACGTATTCATGGCTGAAACTGTTCGGTCCGGCGTGACCGCTGTAGTTTACAACGAGCGCACCGTCCTTCATCACCTTTTGTATCACCTTTGTCACTTCGGGATATGTGTTGTGCTGCGTGGTGGATACGCGTGTATAGGCGTCCCACATGACTTTGCGAACCTCCACTTCCGGGTTGTTCGCTATGGTGTTGTCGGCTACATAGTTTGCGTACTTCATGTGTTCATGCTTGTCACCGTCGTCGCCAAGGAAGTAAACAAGGTTCTTCCACGTTCCTGCGTTCCGATTGCAAAGGAAGGTGATGCTCTTGTCCACCATGACTTTGGCCTGTGCCAGCGTTCTGACCGGGAATCGTCCGATGCCCAGATCACTCTTTTCGCGAATGGGATTGGCTCCTTCTCCATCGTCGAGCAGACCGAAATAGTCTTCCATGCAGTAACTCTTGGTGTCGCTGAAACTGTTCTCGCTCTCGTAGCAGATCAGGAAATCGTTAGGGTTACTGTTGCGCCAAGCGCTTGTGAGCATACGGTTGTCCCAGGCGCAGTCGCCGAAGAACAGCAGGTAGCGCGGNGCATCGTCCTTGTTTTCTGCCTTGTCGTACAGCATCTTCATGAACATCCGGATGGCCGTGGGGTCCGGCGTACCGCTCGAAAACTCATTGTATATCTGGTCGGCGGGAATCACTGCCGTGCGCAGGTTGTCCCACTGACGGTGTGCTTCTGCCAGACGCTCCGCTTCCGGACGCAGTTTTCCGCTGGCGGGGATGATGATGACCATGTCGAGAGCAGAGAGAGTGTGAAGGTCCTGATTGCCGACGGCGCCGACGGTGGTAGGTGTCGGAAACTCGTGGGAGGGATTGAACGCCACGAAATGCTCTGTGCCGTCGTTCACGACGATGCTATAGACATTGCCCGTCTGTGTGCCTTCTACTATGGCGTCTGGTTTGCCAACGCTGCCGGTGCGGATAACCTTCACGTTGTTGCCGGTGATGTCGAACTTGGTAGGTCCGTCATGGTCCGAAGAGAAATCCACATATCCGGTGTTGGTGGTGAGCCAGCGGTCGTAGTTATAGGCGATGTAGTCGAGATGTGCATTCTTTCCCGCCTGCGAGCGGATGTTCACATTGAGCAGGTTAGTGGCCCCCATTGCGCTCAGGTCGTACTGTCGTGAAGCGGAGGTGGCGCTGATGTAGTCGCCAATGGCCGGCACATTGAAAGAGCCCAGCTCCGAGCCGTTAACGCTTACTGTGGCGGTATTGGACGAATTGCTTGAACTTGTGAAAACAACAGTGAGTTTGCCGTTGCCTGCCGATTCCGTTGCAGAGAGTGTGTAATTGTGGGAATTGCTGTTGGCGTAGTTCTCCAGTTCAAAGAGGTGTCTGCCGATGTCGGCATAGGCATACTCGTCTTTTTCGTGCAGTGTGTGGGCGCGTGTGGTGTTGTAGGTCTGTGTGGGCGTCTGTGTGGANGCTGTCATTCTCGGCATGCTGGCCGGCGCCTCTTCCTGAGTCNGGAAGTAATATGCTTCGCGGGCATAACAGTTGCGGACGCGTGTGTCACCCTCCCACATCACCAAACCATTGCCCCAGNACATCCNGCTGTCTGTCTTGTCGTTGTAGTACAGTGGCACTTCTACCATGTCGTCGTGGTGTGTGCCGTTCTTTATGAGTTCGGGCAGTATGTGTCCGCCGTAGCCGTAAAGGTGGACATGCTCCGGGTTGCTGAAGCCCATGCTGCGTAATGTGGCGCGTGAGAACTGGTACAGTCCGTTCTCTTGAATGCTCACCTTTACCCACTTCCCGCTGGACAAGCGCGAGGATGCTGCATAGCGGTCGCCCGCGTTGTCGGCCTTGCGGCTGTTGTGTCGGCCGCTGGCATGTGCTTGAATCACGATTTGGGCACTGATGAGCTTTTCGTAACTCTCTCCTTTGCGACGAATGGGAACAAAGGAGATGTCCAGCAGACCCTTGCCGCGTTCTATTCCGACGAATGTTTCAACCTCGATGGTATCGCAGATGAGACTGTCGTAGCGCGCAATGACTGCCGCCTCTCTTTTGCTGAGTGCCTCGTACTCCGGATACAGGAGAGCAACAGTATAGAAGTGGGTGCGGTGGTCGCTTTCGAGGGGCACCACTTCGGTATAGACAGGCAGGATGGAATCGATGCGCATTTCATGCCAGTCAATGCTCGTGAAGGGNAGTGACACCTCTTGCTGTGCAATAATGCGCAGCGTCATGGCGGCAAGAAGGAGACATATCGTGAGGATTCTGTTCATGGTTGGGCGGGATATCTTTTCCTCCCGTTGATTGNTTTTGCTTCGGAACGAGAGGTNGTGTTGTATAGAATATGGTGCGAGGTGCTATTTTATGTTAAATTCNAGTACTTTCTCTTCTTCTATGTAGCCCTCCAAGTGGTCTTCGATGTTGACAGGCCCAACGCCTGCCGGTGTACCGGTGAAGATNATGTCGCCCGNCTTGAGGGTANAGNACTGACTGNTGTAGCTGACGNGACGGTTTACACTGAACAACATGTCCTCTGTGCATCCCGACTGTACCTTTTCTCCGTTCTTGAGCAGATGAAAGTGCAACTGCTGTATGTCCTTTCCCCATTTGCTTAGCGGCATCCATTGGCCGATGGCAGCGCTGCCGTCAAAGCCTTTGCATATGTCCCAGGGCAATCCTTTCTGGCGCAGTTTCTCTTGGAGGTCGCGTGCTGTGAAGTCGATGCCGACTGTCACCTCCTCGTAATAGCGGTGAGCAAAACGCTCGGGGATGCTCCGGCCGAGATGGCTGATGCGTATGCACAACTCAGTCTCGTACTCACAGCGCTTCGTGTAGGCGGGGATGAAGAAAGGCTTTCCGCCTGCGAGCANTGCGGAATCGGCTTTAGTGAAAACCACAGGGTCCTCCATCTGCAATGCTTTACCGAGGAACTCGCGGTTGTGTTCCTGATAGTTCATGCCTATGCCGAATATCTTCATCTGTAGCGTGTGTTAAGTNGGTTGATAGGGCAGATGGCCGCCTNTGNCGCATGTCATTGCNCGCACAAAGATACGAAAAAAAGTGAATCTTACGTTTGAANGATTCACTTTTTTTTCTTTATTTANCGCCTTTTAGCGTATGAAACTTATTCGGCTCGCAGTGTGAAGCGCNTGAAGTCCAGNANGGTGANCTCCTTGTCGATGCNCTGCAGGTNCGNAGCNACTGTGAAGTTTTTGTCCCAGATGTACTCCTGACTCATCAGACAGTTCTCCTTGAGGAACTTACCCAGACGGCCTTTGGCGATATTCTGAATCTGCGTCTCGTTGAGATTAGCAGCCTTTTCGGCACTGACAGTCGCGATAATTTCCTTCACTTTGGCCACGTCGTCGGCAGTAATCCAGCCCTTAGCCTGATTGCTCTCCATGTGGTCCTCGCTGTCGAAGTGTGCAGGGTTGAAGCCTGCCTTCTTGATTGCAGCCTCCACAGCCTTCTGTACGAGCTCTGTCTTGGTCTTTTCGATGGCTACGGCTATCTCATTGTCCTTAACGCTTTGGGGCACGCCGCTCTCGTCGATAGCAACGGGGGCAGCAGATGCAATCTGCATGGCTACGTTCTTGCCGACTGTCTCGTCCTCGACGGGTTTGCTCAGCGCGAGCATGGTGCAAAGGCCGTTGCGGTTCATGTGGTTGTAGGTTGCGATGTTTTCAGCCTCGATGGTGCAGTAGCCGTCCAGCTCCATCTTCTCGCCGGTGATGCCGCTGCGGGCGATTACGGCGTCCTGAATAGTGCCATCGCCCATTGGCAGAGCCTTCACCTCGTCCAGTGTCTTGCACTTCGCAGCCACTGCGGCATTCAGGATTTCCTGAGCCAATGCCACGAAGTCGGCGTTAGTTGCCACGAAGTCTGTCTCGCACTNGAGGGCGATGATGGCGCNGAAGCCGTTCTCTGCCTTCANGAGCACGCAACNTTCTGCTGCTTCACGNTCGCTGCGCTTTGNAGCAACGGCAGCACCTTTCTTGCGCAGATATGCNACAGCACCGTCCATGTCGTCGCTCTCTGCCAAGGCTTTCTTGCAGTNAGCNAGGCCAGNACCGGNCANTTCGCGGAGCTTTTTGATNTCAGTCATAGTAAATTCCATAGTTGTATTGTCTTTATGGGTTTATAATTTGTCGTTNGGAAGAAAGNGCCCCATCCCCTTTGGGAGGACGGGGCACTCTTGTTGCTTTGTAATACTTCCGCACGGAAGGATTGTGCGTCGGCCTTTTTCTTCCTGAAGAAGGCGCGTGCGAGAAAGAATTATGCCTCGGCGGCTTCCTCGCGGGCAGCGCCGCTGCGGCGTCCCTTCTTCACGGGCTGGTCTTCCTGCTCAGCAGCAGCTTCGCTGTCAGCCTTCTCGGCCTTGCGCTCCTCGAGTCCCTCGTGGATTGCGCCGCAGCATGCTTGAAGAATTACTTCGATGCTCTTGCTTGCGTCGTCGTTAGCAGGGATAACGAAGTCAATGTTATCGGGATTGCTGTTTGTGTCCACGATGGCGAAGACGGGGATGCCCAGACGGTTTGCTTCACGGACTGCGATGTTCTCCTTCATAACGTCAATGACGAAGAGGGCGGAGGGCAGACGGGTGAGGTCGGCTATTGAGCCGAGATTCTTCTCGAGCTTGGCACGCTGGCGGCTTATTTGCAGAATCTCACGCTTGGAGAGGTTGCTGTAAGTGCCGTCGGCAGTCAGTTTGTCAATGTTTGCCATCTTCTTCACAGCCTTGCGGATGGTGGGGAAGTTGGTGAGCATGCCGCCCGGCCAGCGCTCGATGACGTAGGGCATACCTACTGAGCCTGCGAGGTCGGCAACGCATTGCTTGGCCTGTTTCTTGGTAGCGACAAAGAGAATCTTCTTTCCGCTCTTGGCTATCTGCTTCATGGCCTCTGCTGCATCGTCAATCTTAGCAACTGTTTTGTGCAGATCGATGATGTGAATGCCGTTGCGTTCCATGAAGATGTAAGGAGCCATGGCGGGGTTCCATTTTCTCTTGAGGTGGCCGAAGTGGCATCCGGCCTCCAGTAGTGTTTCAAAGTTTGTTCTTGACATTGTCTTGTTTTGTTTGTGTGTTGTTTACGTTCTTTTCAATTCTTTGTGTTAGAATCAACCCTTGAGTAGTTCATTGAGCGTGTCCCCTTGTCGGTTGCAACAGCAGACGAGCGCATGGAGTCTCAAAAGTTTAGATGCTAAACAAGTTCCAGCTTGTTCGCTTACGCACTATATAATATATATAATGTATAGGCGTTCCGGACCATACGCTGTATTAGCGCTTGCTGAACTGGAAGCGGCGACGTGCCTTTGGACGTCCCGGCTTCTTTCTTTCGACTTCGCGGCTGTCGCGTGTCATGAAGCCTTCTGTGCGGAGAGCCTTCTTGTCGTCTGCGTTGATTTTGACCAGAGCGCGTGCAATAGCCAGGCGAAGTGCTTGCNATTNGCCTGTGTAACCGCCNCCGTAGAGGTTTACTTTGATGTCATATTTCTCGGCAACTTCGAGCAGGTTCAANGGCTGCTTTACCACATACTGCAGGATGGTGCTGGGGAAGTATTCGTTCAGGTCACGCTTGTTGATGGTGATCTTGCNGGTTCCCTCAGNTACANAAACGCGGGCTACGGCGCACTTGCGNCGACCCAGCGCATTGNCGATGTATTTCGTATCCATTACTCAATGATTATTTATACTGGTTAATATCGATTGCCTTGGGGCTCTGTGCCTGTTGCTTGTGTTCTTCGCCGCCATATATGTAGAGGTTTGAGAGCAACTGGTCAGCCAGTTTATTCTTTGGGAGCATGCCCTTTACCACGCGGCGGATGAGCTTTTCGGAGCCGTTGGGCTTAGCCAGAATGCTGGCGGGAGTGGCTTTGCGCTGGCCGCCGGGATAGCCTGTGTATGACAGATAAACGCGGTCGGTCATTTTCTTACCAGTGATAACAATTTTGTCGGCATTCACGATGATTACGTTGTCACCGCAGTCCACGTTGGGAGTGAACTCTGCCTTGTACTTGCCTCTCAGCAGTTTTGCCACCCTCGTGCAGAGGCGTCCCAGTACCTGGTCNGTAGCGTCCACNNCTNCNCACTCCTTCTTNNCGGTGGCNTTGTTCANTGANATGGNNTTGTAGCTCAAAGTATTCATTCTTTGTCTTGCTTTTGTTTGTTTCTACCTTATTTATTATTTATCTCTTTTTGCGATTCCCGAACCGTCCGTTCAGGCCAATGAGACGGACTATTCACACGCTTTTCCGGAGGGCCTTTTACGGCCTTCTGATAATAATCGGCGTGCAAAGGTACGATTTTTCCCAAAAACTGCAAGCCTTGTTTGTCTTTTTTTTGATGTTTTCTTCCGTTTTTACCCCGAAGGCTATCGTTGTTGTCACTTTTCGCCGCCCACGGTTTGCTTTTCAAAGGGAATGGGGTATGCTGTTATCCAGACCTGTGGCTTCAGGTCGGCTTGTTTGAAGCTGAGTGCCCANGCCTCGATGGTTTTTCCGCTCATGTCGGGCGTGAGTGGCAGATAGTAGGTGTAGTCGTGTGTGGTGCGGCGCACGGGGCATTCCCATGTGTTGCTGGCGAATGATGGGGCACGGTCGGGGCAACCGACATANTTTCCATCTATTTTGGCGGCGGCCCATACGCCTTCGTTGCCGCATTCGCCGGGGAAGGCAATGCAGAGGTAGCTGCCGCTTGGTATGTCGGGCAGTTGGAAACTGCTTTGCCAAGCGTGGCGCACTGTGGTGTACTGNCTGCCATAGTCGCGGAAGAGGTTATTTGCACGCCATTTGCTGCGCTCCACTTGTTTCCCGTTCTTCATGCCCCATATCTCGCTAATGCGCAGCGGACATGTGGGCAACTTGATGTAGCGCACGGCCCCCATTGTTTTCAAATCTATCGTCATGTCTTTGCCGNGGATGCTGGTAAAGGACTGCCAGGAGCGGAGGTCTTTGCTGACCTCTACGATCACCCCTTCGGCGGAATGCAGCGGTGAGAGGTCGTATTCGGAGGCAAAAGTGATGTGGAGTTCGTCGAGCAGAGTGGGTTCGCCCAGTTCGATGAGCAGTGCGGAGCCGCCTGCTATGCGCGGGTCGCCCCATGCCTGTGCTATGGCGAAGGCGGTGTTAGGGTTGCCGTCGAAGAGGTTGCGGTCCCATATGGCGCGTTCGGTGAAGACGGTCTGATTGAAGAAGGCGTCGCGTGCTGCCTGTACCTGTGGTATGGCGGTGGCGCCAGAGCGTTTCAGCTCACGTGCTTCGAGCGCATTGTTGTCGGCGGCAAAGGCGGTGGCCATGTAGAGCGACTTGGCATCGGCGGGAACCTCTGCAGGCTTCATCTCCGGCAGTTGTCGGTGGTAGGGCAGGGTACGTTCTTTTCCGGGGAAGGTAACGGTCTGTTTCTTTCCGTTGATGCTTACCTGATATGTCTTGCCGGGCTGGCCGAGCAGCTGCACTTCAGGCTTTCCTGTTTCCTTTATTATATAATAAGGTATGCCGCTTACCAGTGTNTTGTCGCGTTCGCGTTCTGTGGTCAGTTTGACAAGGNCNCTGCGGAAGGGNAGCACTTCCACCTCCATGACCTCTCCGTACTTGTGTTGTCCGAGGTCGTGGATGTAAGGGTGATACAGGCGCACCTGCACCGGCTTGCCGCTCTTCTTCATGCCGGTTTCCTCATCAAGGCGAATGCGGTAGCGTTTCGGCTCCCATGTCAGGTTGCGCAATGTCAGGAACTGAGTCTTGCCGTTGCCTCGGGTGAGTGCTTCCGGCCCATACTGTTCCTCCGGCAAGCGTTTGGCCACGGGCAGGATGTCGCGATAGAGACGATGCAGGTTGAAAATGTAAGCCAGTCGTGGAAACTCGTCATCGCGCAGAAGCCAGGGGTTTGCATAGAGTTCCGGAGCCAGAATCAGCTCTCGCCCGAAGGCTTGGAGGATGAGATCGTCTTCCCAGTAGTCGAGGCAGGAGCTCAGGCACACGCCGTGGTCTTCCGTAAGGCGCGTAAGTCCTTCGGGCGACTTGCGTGCCATTGCACCGACCCGGTGATGCGTGGCTGTCGTTCCGTTAATCATGTGGACGTCAATGTATGTCTCTGCGCCGCCAAGCAGATACGTTGTGCTGTGGGCGGTGCCGGGACCGAGGTCAAGACGGTGGTTGAGCAGGATGAAGTCGGGGCGATACTGGCGGATGCGTGTCATCATGCGGTCGAAGTAGCCGTACTTTTCGGGGCGGAGCTGTCCGCACACGGCATCCATCTTGAAGAGGCCGAAGCCGTAATCGCGCACCAGCGACACCATCATCTCTTCGCGTTTCTTGGCTTCCTCTTCCGTGTTGCCGAAGCCGTCAGGTCCTCCCCACAGGCCGAGGCTGGTGCCCATTTCCGCTGCCTGCTTGCTCAAGGGCGCAAAGCCGTTTGGAAATTGCTGCTTGAAGCGTTCGCTTTCCATGCTGCCATACATTCTCGAGCCGTCTATCTGTCCGGCGTCGAAGGCGTAGATGTCCAGCTTCATGCCGTATTCGTCGTGCAGCCAGCGGAAGAAGTCGAGGTTGATGCGTGTGTGCTCTTCCGTAGAGCCCTCGTTTGTGTTGTTTATCCATGAGAAGTATTCCGAGCGAGAGGGGGTCAGTTCGGAGGCTCCGCCTTTGGGCAGTTGCTGTGCCTGTGCGTTGAGTGCAGCGCCCAGAAGCATGATGGAAAGGAATGAAGTTTTCATGTGAAGTATTTGTTTAAGAGTTAAATTAAGGTGCTGATGGAGGCCCTGTGCCTTTTGACGAACTTGCGGAGGTGCAGGGCGGCGGGCCAGATGCCGGGAAGCGTGAGCGCTTTCCGGATGCGTATGCTTGTGTTGCTCTTCACGTGCATGCGTTGTTGCAGGCGTGTCGCTTCGCTGCGAAGTGTCGGCTCGCCGGCGAGAAAGGCATGATGGAAAAGTTTCAGAACGCGTTTTTGCAGAAAGCGGTCAAACCGCGGATCGGCTATGCCGGATGTGGCAGCCAGGCGGAAGGCCAGTTGGGTGACGTTGGCCCAAAAGCGGAACTGTTGCCGTTCGCTCTTGGGGTTGGACACCGAAGCCTTTCCCCAGCAGTAGGCCAACGTCGGTATGTCGAGATAGGCCACGTCCCCCATCTGCGCCAGAAAGAAGGCAATCTGCATGTCTTCGCAGTCGTAGCGGTCGGCGTCGAAGTATTCCGGATGGTCCTTCATGGCTTGTCGCACCCATTCGTTGCGGTAGAGCGCTGTGCAGAGATGTATGAGGGGNCGTTGTTCGGGCATGAGGATGTCGGCCAGAAGNGTGTGTCCGCTCACTATGCCCGCAGCGCTTCGCTTNGCGGCCGGCGCTGTCATCTTCCCCGTCTGTGCATCGTAGCGAAGCCAATCGGTATGCACGATTCCCACCTTTGCATTGTTCTCCAGGATTTGCACTTCCCTTTCGAGCTTGTTGTCATCTATCCAGAAGTCATCACCCGCACAGTCGGCAATGTACTTTCCCCGGCAGGCGCGAATGCAATCGAAGTAGTTGCGCACCAAGCCTTTGTTGCTGTTGCTGCTCAGTATGCGTATCAAACCGGGATGTTGCGCCTCGTACCGGCGACAGACATCAAGGGTGCGGTCCGTGGAGCAATCCTCGCCAACGACAATCTCCACCGGCAGGTGACACTTCTGCCCAAGGATGCTGTCGAGCGTCCTCCCTATGGTGTCCTGCTGATTGTATGTGCAGACAATGACGGAGACAAGGTTGCTGAAATCGGGCATTAAGGAAGGAGTTGCTGTGTTTTAGTGCTGCAAATTTATATAATTTTGGTTGTTTGGGCAAGTCTTTCGGGAAAAAAGTTGTATCTTTGCGGCCTAAGAAACGACATCAATGAGCCAGTTACATAATCTGCGCAATGCGGAATCCGACGAAACCTCCTACGACCATGTGCTGAAATACACAGGGGTCTTTGGCGGAGTGGAAGGCTTGAAGAAGCTCGTAGGCGTAGGACGCACCAAGCTGACCACGTTGCTGATAGGCAGTGCCGGCATAGGTCTGATATCTGCCTACAATTCCATCTTTGAGTTCCTTGTCTCTGCCAGCAACATGGGCATCCCTTTGAATGCGACCCGCCAGACGAGTGCTCTGTATGAGAAAGGCACGGAGGAGGAGATAGTGCACCGCGTGATGGTCATCCGCACCTGGGTGCTGTGGTCCGCTCTCTTGTCCGTGATAGTGTGCTTGCTCTTCTCTCCCCTCATCAGCTATTTCTTCTTCGACCACGACTGGCATCGCTGGCCGGAGGTGATGCTGACCTCGTTGGTGGCCGTGTCGAACATCATAGCGGAGGGCGAATGCGCCATTCTGAAGGGTTTTCGCCAAGTGCGCAAGATGGCGATAGTGGAGACCACACTGGCCTTCACCACATTGCTCTGCACGGTTCCCTTGTATTATCTGCTTGGTTTGCAGGGCGTCATACTCGGTCTGATTGCCAGCGGCCTGATGTCGGCCATAGTGCACTTCGCCTTCACGCTCCGCATGGTGAGCTATCGCATCTCGCCCTTTTCCAGAAAAGTCTTCGTGGAGGGACTGCCGCTCATCAAAGTGGGCATCCCGTTTGTTCTGGCNGGCGTGGCCGGCAGTAGCATGCTCATGGCCGTGTCTGCCATCATTCTGCTGGACCACACNAAGGAGGACTTGGGCTATTATTCCGCCGGTTATGTGGTGATGGTGGGCTATGCGGGCATGGTGCTTGCCGCCCTCGAGGCGGANTTCTTTCCGCGTCTNTCCTCCGTGGCAAACAGTGTGTCGCGCATGAACAGCACCGTCAATCAGCAGATTGAGGTGAGCACCCTCGTCAGTACGCCCTTACTCATTCTGCTCCTCTTGCTGNTGCCGGTCCTTCTGCCTCTGCTCTACAAGCCCGACTTCCTTGTGGTTGCCGACATGGCCACGCTGGCGGTCTTCTACACCTTCCTGCGTTGTCTGTCGCTGCCTATGGGCTATACCATTCTGGCCAAGGGCCACAGNCTCGTCTTCTTAGTGCTCGAGGTGCTGTTCAACCTCTTCTTCATCCTTGTCTTCTGGTGGTGTTATGACAGATATGGCCTTGTCGGAGGCGGTGCGGCCCTGTCGTTAGGGGCCCTCTACGATGTGGTCATATACGGCATCTATTGCCATTACCGTTATCGCTTTGCATTGAGTGGACATACGCTACGCATATTCCTCGCGCAGATGGTGTGCCTTGTGGCAACCGTGGCCGTGTGCTTCACTATGCCGGCCGACACGGTGACACGCTATTTGGCCGGAGGTGCTGCCGGCCTGACTTCCCTCTGTCTGAGCATGTTCTGCTTGCGCCATAGCTCCCACGCCGTAGCGCGTCTGACAGGGAAACTGTTCCGTTCGTAGATTCTTGACGCACATGTCGCGCGCCATACAACCGTTGCAGCGGGAGTAATTCTTCGCATCTGTCGATGCCACAAAGCGCACAGCACAGTTCCATGCGGCGTGTTGCATGGAGCTGCACAGCACGCCGTACCGCCTTGTGCCGAACGCTCTGTCGTCTTGCACCGCATGTGCTTCGCGGCATGCGTGTATGTGGGATGGTTTCCGTCCCTGTGCGGCACCTCTGCCGAAAGCCAATCGCGACGGGGCATAGCCCGTGTGTAAGGCTCCTGTGCGGAGAAACTAAAATATCTCTTCCAAAAGGACGTCCGTTCGTTTTTTTTTCGTAACTTTGCCACATCTTGTCGGGATAAATCAAGAAGCACAAGCCCAAAACACTTTGCGGCATGCGCCAACACAATATAACAAAAAGGCGAGTGAGCGCAAAGAAGTCCGGAGCAACATAGCCGTATGTCCTCCGAACACCGGGGCCTTTCCCCTTCCTTGTCTAACGTCTCAACAAATTACGTCAACCATTATAATTAACCTTTTACGAACATGAAAAGAATGCTTTTCCTTGCATCGCTTATGTCATGCACACTGGCTGCAATGTCGCAGGCCCAACCATCGCTTGTCAGCTATGTTGACCCCCTGATTGGTACCGCACATTGCCGTTCCTTCCACTTCGCTCCGGGCTCCATGCCTTTCGGTATGGCCAAACCGGGTCCCTCCACCAACGGCTCTTTGGGCAATGCCGATGGCTGGCAGGCAACAGGCTATGACTATCGCGACAAGTCCATCGAAGGCTTTGTCTGCACCCATGAGTTTCAAGTAGGCGGCATCACCCTTGCCCCTTCCACCGGCATGCTCCTCACTACTCCGGGCAACCCTGACGGAACAGGGCCTCGCGGCTATCGCTCCGCCTTTTCGCACGAAGAGGAAGTGGCCACAGCCGGCTACTATCAGGTTCTGCTCAAGGATTACGACATCAATGCCGAGTGTACCGCTACCGACCGCGTGGCATACCTGCGTTTCACATACCCCGAAAGCAAGACCGCCCATCTGATATTCGACATCGGCCACCAGCAGGGCGAAAGCGGCAAGGTGAAAGACAGCGAGGTGTGGATTAACGCCGACGGCACCGTAGAAGGCTGGGTGGTGACACGTCCGGAGTACATCAAGAAGTACCAGCCCACGGCCGACCAACGCATCTACTTCTCGGCCATCGTGGACAAGAAAGCCTCGGGGTGCGGCGTCTTCAATGGCACCGACATCAAGGAACATGCCACCTACGCTCATGGACTTGGCGCCGGTGCCTACCTTGACTTCGAGACACACGAGGACGAACAGATTACGGCCAAAGTGGCCATCTCATACACCTCCGTGCAGAATGCCCGCATCAACCTTCGTGCAGAGGCTGACGGCGTGTCGTTCGATGACGCCAAGACTGCTTCGCAGCAAGCATGGGAAGAGGCGCTCAGCCGCATTCAGGTGGAGACNACNAACCGGGNCGACNTTANAAAGTTCTACACGGGCCTCTATCANGGACTGCTNGGCCGCGGCGTCATGAGCGATGTTGGCGGCACATATCCCAAGCACGACGGCACTATCGGTCAGGTGCCCATGCAGGAAGGCAAGCCCAAATACCGCATGTTCAATACCGATGCCATGTGGGGCGGACAGTGGAATCTGACGCAACTCTGGGCCTTAGCCTATCCCGATCACCTCTCAGAGTTCGTTAGTTCTACCCTTCAAGAGTACAGAGATTGCGGCTGGCTGGCCGATGGTCTTGCCAACTCAAAGTTCGTCAGCGGCGTAGGCACAAACCAGTTGCCCCTGATGATTGACGCTGCCTATCAGTGCGGCATACGCGACTTCGACCTGAAGCTCGCCTACGAAGCATGCCTGAAGAACGAGCTGGACGGCGAGAATCGCCCTGAGGGAGCCGGCAAGGACGACACAGCCGACTTCGTGGAACTCGGTTATGCCCCCCACAAGAACCTTGGCGAACGGGGTGAAGACTTCTACTTCTCCGGTTCGCACACCCTGGAGTATTCCTTCTCTGCCTATGCCACCGCCATGCTTGCCAAAAGCCTCGGCCAGATGGAGTACTATGACAAACTCGCATGGTTGGCACGCGGCTGGGAGCGCATCTTCGACGAGCAGACGGGCTACATGCACCCCAGGCTGAAGAACGGAGAGTTCATTGCTAACTTCGACCCCATGCAGGTGTGGCGCGGTTTTCAGGAAGGCAACGCAGTGCAATACACTTTCTATGTGCCTCATCAGCCCGAAGAACTGATAGCCAAGGTGGGTGTCGATGAGTTCAACAAACGTCTCGACGGCATCTTTGCCGCCTCTCGGCCTCAGATTTTCTCCGGCGGCAAGGAGATAGATGCCTTTGCGGGGCTGCGCACATACTACAATCAGGGCAACCAGCCTTGCCTGCACATCTCCTGGCTCTTCAATCACAGCGGACGCCCCGACCTCTCGCAGAAATGGGTGCGCGCCATTTGCGACGAGTTCTACGGCACTGACGGCATACACGGTTACGGCTACGGACAGGACGAAGACCAGGGCCAGCTCGGTTCGTGGTATGTGATGAGCAGCATCGGTCTCTTTGCCGTAGATGGACTGACTTCTCCCGACCCCGCCTTCTCAATCGGCAGTTCCCTTTTCGACAAGGTCACCATCAAGCTCGACAAGAAGTATTATGCCGGCGATGAGTTCGTGATAACCGCCAAAGGAGGCAATGGCAAGAAGAACATCTATGTCCTCCCCACCAAACTCATCAACGGCGAGAAGAGCACGGATGGCAGTATCAAGTTTGCCGATGTGGTCAAAGGCGGCACAATGGAATTGACGTTGCTCAGGAAGCNCGTAGCTGCCAAGAAGAAGTGACAGAACATGCGCCGCGGAAAGAGGCGCCCCTCAAAGGAAAACGCCCTGACATCATCCGTTTCGGATGATCAGGGCGTTTCCTGTATAGTTTACGCGGTAGCGATAGAGCGGTATGCCGGACGGTCCGCTCTCGACAATGCCGCGATGGTTGAGGTTGTAGGTGCGTTTGCAGCCTTTGCATGTCACGAGGGTTTCCGAAGCGAACACGAGGTCCTTCGTGATGGCGCGGTTGGAATCTTCGTAACAGTTCGGGCAGACACGGTCGAAGCAGACCACGGCATGCACCTCCTTCCCCATTTCGACAATGGACGGCTTGCCTATGAAGAACCCGTTCACGCCAAGGTAATAGCTGTTGATGGCTGCGATGTTGATGGGCGAAGTCTTGCCCCTGAAGTCCTTGAAGAGGAAGCGTTGCCCATCGCTCGTCACGGTGCAGTATTGGTCCATGCTCTCGCATGCCGTGAAGAGAACGGGTGCTTGCAGCACGTTGTCGATGGTGAGTCGTGCCGGCAGATTGCTGAAGGTGTTGTTCACCCCATTGCCGTCGCAGGCGCCAAGTACAATAAGGCTCGCTATGGTCAGAAGGATTTTTTTCATGTCCGTGGCGTGACAGATGTTCTTGCTTTCGGGGGCAGGACTTATATGTCCGTTTCACCTGCCAGTTTCTTCTCCGCCTCGCTGGCCTTCTCAAAGCCGAAACCATCCCACACCTGCTGCATGAGGGCGGCTATCTGCTCGTTGCAGAGGTTGCCTATGCTGCCTTCGTGGGTGTGATTCACCTCCTTGCATGGGGTGAACTGTCCGGCCTCAATGTCAAGTCCCACCTTTTTGTAGGCATCGCGGAAAGGCATCCCTTCGCCCGCCAAGCGGTTGACTTCCTCTACTGAGAACATGNGGTNGTAGCGGGAATCGTCCNGGATGTGTTCGTTCACCTCGAGGCGGGCTATGATGTATGTGGCCATCTGCAAACAGTCACGCAGTTCCTGAAAGGCGGGCAGGAAGATTTCCTTGATGATTTGCAGGTCGCGGAAATAGCCGCTNGGCAAGTTGTTCATGATGAGCATCACCTGCTGTGGGAGCGCCTGTAGCTTGTTGCATTTGGCGCGTGTCAGTTCGAAGACGTCGGGGTTCTTCTTGTGCGGCATGATGCTGGAGCCTGTAGTGCACTCCTTCGGCAACTTTATGAAGCCGAAATTCTGGCTGTTGTACAAGCAGGCATCGAAGNCGAGTTTGNCCACCGTNCCNGCNATTCCTGNCAGCGCGAAAGCTACGTTGCGCTCAGTTTTTCCGCGGCCCATCTGGGCATACACCACGTTATAGTCGAGCGAGTCGAAGCCGAGAAGCTCCGTGGTCATGGTGCGGTTCAGGGGGAAGGAAGAACCGTAGCCGGCCGCGGACCCCAGAGGGTTGCGGTTCGTTATGCGATAGGCTGCTTGCAGAAGCACGAGGTCATCGGCCAGACTTTCAGCATATGCACCGAGCCATAGGCCGAAGCTGCTGGGCATGGCCACTTGCAGGTGCGTGTAACCTGGCATGAGCACGTTGGCATAACGGTTGCTTTGCTGTTGCAGTTCGGCAAAGAGATTGCGCACGTCCTCTGCAACGAGGCGTATCTGTCGGCGTATGAACAACTTCAAATCTACCAGCACTTGGTCGTTGCGGCTACGGCCGGAATGAATCTTCTTACCCACGTCGCCCAGTCGGCGCGTAAGCAAGAGTTCCACCTGCGAATGCACGTCCTCAACGCCTTCCTCGATAGTGAATTTGCCCTGCCGCACGTCGCTCAGGATGTGGCGCAACTCGGCAAGCAGCGTTTTCAACTCGTCTGCCTCAAGCAGCCCGATGCTTTCCAGCATGATGATGTGTGCCATGGAGCCAAGCACATCAGCTTCTGCCAGATACATATCCATTTCGCGGTCGCGTCCCACGGTGAAGTGTTCTATCTCTGAGGTTATGCTATAACCTTTGTCCCAAAGTTTTGCCATTGTTGTCTTTGTGGTGTCTGTAAAAATGTATGGTCCGTGCTCTTCCTCCGGCATGTTCAGTATGGCAGCGATGCTATCATCTGTGCCATGCCGTCGATGCCCTGCTCAAGTTTCTTTCCGACAAGCTGGCGGAGAAAGAAACTCAAGTCTGCTTTCAGCGTGAGGCGCATAGCGCATTCGTTGTTGCCGTTGGGCAGAAGCTGAATCCACATGTTGGCCGCTACGGGCATCCCTTCAAGGGAGAACTTGATGGTTTTGTCAGGCTCTCGCTCTATGATGTGGAGTGTGGCGGGTCCCATAGGAGTGTCGCCCTGTACGGAATCCGCATCGAAGCGCAGCGAACGGAGTTTCTCAACAATCTGCTGCAGCTGTTCCGGCGTTACCTTGTCGCCCGCCTGCTCCTGTATGCGGCGCATTGCCTCCGGATTGTCCAGTCCCTGCTGGATTACGGCCAGGTTGTTCAAGTCGGCCAGTTTGCCATACACGCGCTCTACGGGAGCAAAAATCTTCTTTATGTCGCTTTTGTATTCTGTCATCACAGATTGCGGTTTATGGTTCGTCCACTTGTTAAAGTCTCGTCTTATCCGTTCCAGTGAGCGGGGTCCTGACGCCACTCGTGCAACATCTGCACTTCGTCTTCAGCTATATAGCCGGTGCGGAGTGCCTCTGCCACAACGGCTTCGTAGTTGGTCAACGTGATGAGCTTCACGCCGGCGTCCTGAAAAGCCTTTTCTGCAACGGGGAAGCCATAGGTGTAGCTGGCTACCATGCCGATGACTTCGCAACCGCCTGTACGGATGGCTTCAACAGCTTTGAGGCTACTGCCGCCGGTGGAGATGAGGTCTTCGACAACGACAACCTTCATACCCGGCTTGAGTTCACCCTCTATTAGGTTCTCGAGTCCGTGGTCCTTTGGCTTGCTGCGTACATACGCGAAGGGCAGGTTGAGTGCGTCCGCCACCAAGGCTCCTTGTGCTATGGCACCCGTTGCTACGCCTGCCACAGCCTCGGCTTCGGGGAACTGCTCCATGATGGTGCGCGTAAGTTCTACCTTTACGAAGGTGCGTAAATCTGCGTAGGAGAGTGTCTTGCGATTGTCGCAGTAGAATGGACTCTTCCATCCGCTTGCCCAGGTGAAGGGGTTGGCGGGCTGAAGCTTAATGGCTTTTACGTTGAGCAGCTTTGCTGCGAAGATTGACTCAAGTGTGTTCATTGTCGTGTGAGGTGTTTGGTAAAATGCTATGCAAAGATATGTCTTTTTTGCGAAACCGCGAAGTCATACCTTATATTTTATTCGAGTTTCGGATGTTTTGTGTTTCGGGAATCGTAAGGAACGCAGGAGCGCGGAACTCTGAAGACTGTCGGATGCGGTACCAAAGGCAAGGGGAACAACAACCAAAGGCCCCGGTAGAACTTCTTTCTTCCGGATGCCGATGGCTGTGGCGGCTGCGGGCATGGGCTATGCTTCTGCCGTTTGTTTTCCGAATGCCGTTGACTGTGACTATGGCCAAAGTCATGGCGAGACGGGAATTGCTTATCTCAATACCTTTTTCCCATCGATGACGTACAGACCGGGCTGTGTGGTGTCCTTTGCCAAAGTGCCGTCGAGGCGGTAGGTGCCCGTGGCGTGCGCTTGCAGTGCCGAGGGTGCTTTCACGTTGTCGGGCGAGGCTATCGTGAAATACTGTCGGGCAAAGGGCTCGTTGTAACCATCGTTGATGAAGTAGCCGATGAAGTATTCTCCCTCAGGCAGTTCGCCCGTCCAGTTCTTGTTGCCGCTGATGTTGAGGTGCAGTGTGCCGTTCAGGAGGGTGTTGAAGACGTAGTCGGGACAGATGCTGTCTTTAGGCACGGCGCCGACAGGGAAGATACCGACCCAGTCCTTCGAGGTTACACGGGGCGCATTCTTGAGTGTGACGTCTATAGCTTCGCCCACCAGATACTCTGTTTTGTTGGTTGTCATGGAGAATGTATCGGGGTTGAAGGTACGGCTCAGAACGTAGAAGGGGATGCGCTCCGAACACTCGCTGTAGCCGCTGTCCTGAAAGAGAACGGCGTAATATTCGCCAGTGCTGGGGATGCTGTCGAGCGTCAAGGTGCCGGATGCCACTTTCGTATAGCTCCAGACCACGGATCGAGAGTCGCTGCCGGGGTTCTTTCCTTTGGCATAAACACCGACCCATGCGTCGGAACCGACAGGGACGTCGGCGAATGAAACCTGAAGGGATTCGCCTGTCTTATAGAACTGCTTGCCCATCTTCAGTGTCGCTACCATGTTGGCAAAGCTCTTGTCAACCCAATCGGAGTAGATGGCGTTGCCTTTTGCACCATAGCAGTTGCATGGGCGGACAGCGAAGCGATACTGGAAATCCTTAGGCAACTCGGCTTCTCCATACACGCAATGCGNCTCACTACTCTCTTTCCCNTCACCCAAATAGCACTNGGGAGAGAACACTCTCTTGGTGGNGGNGACGNAATCTACGTCAAGCNACNTGTATTCCACCTGCACCTCGTAGTCGAAGGCACGCACGCCTGTGTCCTTCTTCAGAATGGTGGGGAAGTGGACGGTGACTTGTTGCTGGGAGTTTCCGTAGCGGTCGTTGCCCTTTCCTGCTGTGATTCTCGCCTGTGCACCGGCTGGGAATTGGGGCACTTTGGCTACCCGTGCACGGTTTTCGAACGAGAGGGGTGCGACGGTGGAAATGGGCCATGGAAGTACCCAATCGTCCGCTATCGTCTCATCGTACATGAACTCGCGGCGTTCAAAGGCAATGGCACTGTCATATACTCGCATTATCATTCCCTGCTTTCCGTCCGACGGATTCATCTTTGCCATTTGCGATGGTGGGGTGGCAGACCAGTCATCCTGATAGGTGTTCTCGCGTCCGGGCATGGGATAGAGATAGCTTAGAGAAGATGTTCCGATGCTGGTGAATGCGCCTTGCCAGAGGTCGCGGTCATCATCGAGCGGGGAGTGTGAATGTCCGGAAAAGGCGATGGCATTGGGATAGTTGTTCAACAGCGTCGTAACGTTCCCGTCGTCGCGTCCCCAAGCCCAGGCGCAGTTGCATGTGTTCTTGGGGTGCGGATGCTGGATGTAAAAGAAGGGACGGTTGTCGGCAGTCAGTTCAGCGTTGTGCTTCGCGAAGAAGTCTGCAAGGCCCGGTATGCTGTTCTGGTTAGCCCAGTGTGCGCCGATGAAGTGATAGCCCTTGATGGTCTTCATCCATATCGGCTGATAATCTTCCTTGAAGCATTGTTTCCAGGCGGCTGCCGCTTGCCGGCCGATGCCTTGTGCCTGTGCCGTCTCTGCGCCTACACTGCTGATGGTGCCACCCCAAGTGTAGGCTTCCATGTCGTGATTGCCGTAGATGAAGAGCTTGACAGTCTCCTTTCCGTCGATGCCTTTATTGTCGGGGAAAACCTGAAACCAGGCGTTTGCCACCACCTGCAGCTGCGGGAGGAGTCCCTGATCGGCCATGTCGCCGGCTATGATAACGCCATCGACCTTGCGGCTCTTAAAGTATTCGAGAGTGTGGATGAAGGTGGAGGCGCTGTCCGTTCCACGCAAATGTATGTCGCTGACAATGCCGATGGTGAGGTTCGGCTCGCCTGCGGTGAGCAACTCGTCCGCCAGAGCGGGACCGGCAAAATAGGCAACTCCGGCCAAAGCGCTGGAGCGGTGAAGAAATTCTCTGCGGTTCATGTGTGGGATGATTATTTGAAATGGAGTAATGTATTGTGTCAGCTGAAGGCTTCTATCTCGGCACTGTAGTGACCATAGATGTATTCTACCACCATGCGTCCAAAGCGGCCTTGCTCTGCAGCAAGGCACGACACGAGGCCCATGGTCATGCGCCAGTTCACTTCGATGCAAGGGCATATCCCTTCCCGGGCAAGCATCATGTCGATGCCAACAGGTCCGCAATAGTCGAAACGCGTGAGACGTTGTTCCCACCATTGGCGTATGTCCATTAACACTTGCGGGGGAATGTACTGCATTAACCACTGGAACTTTTGTCCTTCGGGAGCGACCCAGTTACCGAGATAAGCGCCTTTGTCGTTGGTGTAGAAGAGCGACAGCCCGCGGTACTCTACACCGCCCTTGCCGTCGAGCCAGAACTCCAGAGCGAAGTCACTGACCTTGTGGAGCATCTGCTCCACGATGACGCTTCCCTGCTGATGCAGGATGCGGCGTGCCCATGCCTGCCATTGCGTGCCCTGACAAGGCATTAGTCCTCGTCCGCTGCTGCTCCAGGGCGATTTCAGCAGTGCGCCGTTGCACCGGCTGACGGCGGTTTCCACTTCCGCCATGCTGTGGCAGAGCTGAGCGTTGCCGCAGATGTTTCCGTCCAAAGAAAGCTGCTCTTTCAGTTCGTGGAGCAGTGCGACAGCGGTGCGACGATGGGAGAGCTGCCGCAATTGCTCAAGTTTTTCGGCGGAAGGAAGCATGCTGTCCGGGACACCTGCTTGCCGGAGCTGATGGCAGAGAGCGGGGCTCCACCCCCAGGGCACAATCTGTGTCCGGGGCGGCAGACAGAGGCGGTCTTCTCCGTTCCAAACGATGTCTTCCTCTGTTGCCCACCACTGTGGCANCCACCACAACTCGCGTCGCATCTGCTGTATCTGTGCAGGAGGAGTGTAGCCGACATGGCCATTGGCAAGAGCCATATCGTTTTCCGGATTGAATATGTACAGGCAACTCATGTGTTTTTTAGGGTTTTGAGGGTTCTGAAGCACNGGGATGCTTGGTTTNCGGTTCAGNGTNGGAGGGAGAAGTAACCTCCGCGCCGGGATAGTAATGCCGGAGGATTTGCCGATAGTCATAGCCTTGCTCGCCCATNGCGGCGGCACCAATCTGGCAGAGCCCCACGCCGTGCCCCCATCCCTTACCGTGCAGCACAAAGCGTTGCGGCACGTTGTGTCGGACATCTTCGCACGTTATGCTGAAGGCGCTACTCTTGAGGTGCGATTTGCTCAGCATGCGGCGTATCTCCAGTTCCTTGCCTACGACGTAGCGTTTCTCCTTGCCAACGATGCACAACTTGCTGATGTGTCCGCCCGGTCCCTTCTCCACGATTTCCAGTCCAAGTATTTGTCCGAGGTCCATTTTCAGGTGTTGTGTGATGCGTTCGTGCATTTCCTCCTGCGTCATCTCTTCCTGCCATTCGTAGAAATCGCAGGTGTCCAGGTCATAGTCGTTGAGTATGCGGTGCAGAATCTTGGGGTCGACGTTTTTGCAGAACGGGTCGCTGACGGAAGTGAGGTATGGCACTTTGATGTTTTCCCAGCAGTATTGATACTCGTTGGTCCGGCCTCCACAGCATTTGCCGAAGCGTGTGTCGCAGATTTGTCCGTTGTAGGTCAGCATTTCGCCACGGGTGGCATTGACGGCTTCCTCCACTTTTGGGTCGTTGGCTCGTGTGATGCCTTGGTAGCGTTGGCAGTGGTCATCGGCACAGACATCGAAGATGGTGTGGTCTTCGCGGTCGTACCATCGGATGCTTTCGCCTTCGCTCTTGACGAATGTAAAGAACGGCGCGTCCTGTCCGGCACGTTCTTGTCGCCGTCTCATCTGGGCATTGAGCCAGCTGCGGCTAATGACAGCGGATGCCTTCAAAAACTCCAGCGGGCAACTGCTCTTCATTTCGCTGCTGATTACGCTGGTCAGATAGTCTTCTACGGGCAGAACGTTGATGGCTACAATCTTGTCCTCTTCCACTTCCAGACGCAGTGTGCCGCAGAAGGTTTGCGTCTCTTGCCTCTCCCAGTGAAAGTTCTGTCCGATTGTTACGTTGTGCAAGGTGAAGGAGATGCCGCTTTCCTGAGGCCGGAACGTAAGTTCGCGGTAAACGTTACCTTGCCAGCCGATGCCTCCTTCGGTGTATTCTGCAACCTGTTCTCCCGTCACCTCATTGCCCTTGGCGTAGTAAGGACCATTGACGGTGAAACGGATGGTTGTGCCGGACATGATGCCGACGGCAACCTCCTCGGCTGCTTTGAGTGGTTTTTCTGTTGATGCGTTCTCTTCCTGTTTCGGGGGGAGGGTGGCGTCGGGGGCTGTCTCTGTAATCTCGGCAATGATGGGTGCGAGTTCGTCCTCACTGAGAGTCACTTCTCGGAGGATGGCTTGTGCTCGTTCGGCTGTCAGTGCCGTGAAGTCCTGCTCCCTTGGGGTGATAATCAGTCCGCACAAGTCCAAGGCTCCGGGACTTATCGTCATCTGTTCTGCTCCTTCGGCATAGTAGCAGTCGGGGCGATGTTTGCTACGCGGAAAGATGAGGGTTACTATCTCGTCCGGACGGCTTGATGAACCGGACTGACGCCAGCAGACGATGTTCAGACGCGGCTCTGTCTCGTTGTCTTTCACGGGGAGTGCTTTGTAGACGCGTTGGCAGAGCAGGCTGTCGCTCTCTGTCGGCAGGCTGCGGATTACGAAGACGGGGCAGCTATAGTTCTCCAACAGATAGAGTCCGCATCGGTTTCCCACGTTGCCCGACTCTTCCATCGTGGCTGTCTGCTGTCCGGTGAGCGGGTAGAGCTTGCGCAGGTCTTTCTCATACATTGTCCAGTCGCGTTCGAGCGGAACAATGCCGCGGCTTCCTGCTTGCAGGTGCATATGGTCGGGGCAGGATGCGCCGCAGAGCGGCCCGTTGTAGAAGACCAAGTGCTGCGGCATGTTCCAAGCCATCCGCCGCAGTGTGGTGAAGCTGCTATAGATGCTCTGCGGGGAGTGTCGGCGCATGGTTATGGTGAAGTGTTGGGGCAGGATGGGATAGGGGTTCACCAGTATTTGGTAGTGCTTCTCCGTCATGAGTTTGTGCTGTTCCTTCGGACGGTTGCTGTCACACAAGAAGCACGGACGCTGACTGATGCTTGCCTTGTCGATGGCTGCACCTGTCGAGACGATGCGTGCCGGGTTCCATTGTGCGGACAGCGTCTTGTCGCCNANGGTCANCTGNCGAGTCTGTACGCATTTTTCCAGTGCTTTGTAGCGGTCGGCAGCTTCTTGCCATTCCTGCAATTCTTTGTGGAAGAAGGCTTCAACCTCTTCAGCAGAGACTTTGTGTTGCCACTGCCNGTTGAGCTGTTGCCGTGCCTTTATCTCCAGAGTTCGCAGGTGGTCTTTGTATGTGTTGTTGCGGTTTATTTTGTCCTGACTGAGCGCAGCGTCGCTGTTNCCCTCCCAACGTCGGCACAGATAGACTTCGTCATAGATGCGTCCGATGCGATAGTGACGGCTGACCATCAGGCCAAGAGCATAGTCCTCGCCGTAGCTGGTGTTGGGTATATGCAGCTCACGGAGTACGGGCGTAAAGAAGGCACGGGGCGCTCCCAGTCCGTTGATGCGCAATGCATTGTTCCTACCGTTGTGCGGTGTCCATTCGCGGTGGTCAATCAGACCGGGTGGCAGAGTGTTGAGTTGAAAGTCGCACATGCGGTAAGAGCCGATTACCATGGCAGCCCCTTCGGCATAGAAGGCATCCACCATGCGTTGGAGTGTGGCGGGTGAACTGTAGATGTCATCGCTGTCGAGCTGTACGACGAAGCGTCCCACCTGCGGATGGTGTACTGCCATGTTCCAGCATCCGCCGATGCCGAGGTCGTTGCGTTCGGGTATGATGTGTATGACGCGCCCGTCTTCGGCAAATTCCCGAATGGCTTCCGTTGTGCCGTCCGTGGAGCCGTTGTCAACAACGATGAGGTTGAAGGAGAAGGATGTCTGCTGCTCCAAAACGCTGCGGATGGCATCGCGTATGGTGCGTTCGCGGTTGCGAACAGGGATGACAACAGAGGCTTCCACGGAAAAATCTCCTTCCTCCAGTTTCACTTCGTCGTATTCGTCGCCGTGCAGATAGGCGTTCAGCGCGCGCAGATGACGTGTGCATGCGCGTTCCATTTCCACTTGTCTGTTCCTGTTGCGTGGATCGACATAGTCGAATT
>WFLX010007067.1_pt1 | contig 30558 bp, 25 predicted proteins | sample 4967041 | NCBI WGS metagenome assembly WFLX01 (sample SAMN12857096, study PRJNA449069) | gut metagenome | isolation source: stool from male and female vole | host: Microtus ochrogaster | place: USA:Florida | collected 2017
ATTATGAACCCGCGCGTATGGCTTTATCAGACTCCGGCCGAAATCCTTATTAAAGCCTCCAACGGAGCCAGCGATTTCGGCAACAAATTCGGTCAACCGCTGATTTGCGGTTCTGTGCTGACATTTGAACACGACGAAAATGGTCGCTCGTTTGCCTACGACAAGGTAATCATGCTTGCCGGCGGCGTAGGCTTCGCCAACAAGCGCGACGCAATTAAGGGCCACCCCGTAGCCGGCGAAAAGGTTATTGTTATGGGTGGCGACAACTACCGCATCGGCATGGGCGGCGGCGCAGTCAGCTCCGTAGCCACAGGTCAATATGCCAGCGGCATTGAGCTCAACGCCGTTCAGCGTGCCAATCCAGAAATGCAGAAACGCGTAGCCAACGTTATCCGCGCCCTGGCCGAATGCCCTGAAAACCCCATCGTTTCAATCCNCGACCATGGTGCCGGCGGCCATCTCAATGCCCTGAGTGAACTTGTTGAAGAAACCGGTGGTAAAATCGAAATCGGAGCTCTTCCCGTAGGTGACCCCACCCTTTCGGCAAAAGAATTCGCGGGTAACCAAAGCCAGGAACGCAAGCGCATGGTTATGGACGCAGCCCATATTGAATCGGTGCGCCGCATAGCTGAGCGCGAGCGTGCTCCTTTCTATGTTGTTGGCGAAACAACCGGCGACGACCGTTTCGTATTTGAGCAACCCGACGGTGTTAAGCCCATAGACCTTGCAATGACTGACATGTTCGGCTCATCGCCCAAAACCGTTATGGTGGACTCCACGGTTGAACACCACTACGCCGATGCCGACCTCGACATAAACCGCATTCCCGAATATGTTGCCAACGTTCTGGCTCTCGAAGCCGTTGGTTGCAAAGACTGGCTGACCAACAAGGTTGACCGCTCGGTAACAGGCAAGGTTGCCCGTCAGCAATGTCAGGGCGCCACTCAGCTGCCGTTGAGCGACTGCGGTGCCGTTGCGCTCGATTTCACAGGCAAGAAAGGCATAGCCACTTCCATTGGCCACGCGCCCCAGGTTGCTCTCGTCGACTCAGCAAAAGGCTCCGTAATTTCGATAGCAGAAGCTCTTACTAACATAGTAGGCGCTCCTTTAGCCGACGGCCTGGCCGGAGTTTCACTTTCGGCAAACTGGATGTGGCCCTGTCGCAACGAAGGCGAAGACGCATCGCTCTATAAAGCAGTTAAAGCCGCCAGCGATTTTGCCTGTGCAATTGGCGTAAATATCCCTACCGGCAAAGACTCGCTGAGCATGACCCAGAAATATGGCGACAAAAAAGTGCTTGCTCCCGGCACTGTAATTATCTCCGCAGCCGCCGAAACTACCGACGTCCGCAAAATTGTTAGTCCGGTTCTTCAGCCCGTCAGTTCGACACTGATGCGCATCGACTTTTCGTTCTGCAAACCCGCACTTGGAGGCTCAGCCCTGCTTCAGACTCTTGGCGCCGTTGGTTCGGAAGCGCCTACGGTTGCCGACCCCGAAAAATTTGTCAAGGCATTCNCAGCCGTTCAGCAGCTCGTTCGTCTGGGTCTCGTTACCGCTATCCATGACATCTCGGCCGGCGGTTTGGTTACCGCGCTGCTTGAAATGATGTTCGCTTCTTCATCGCCGGTAAAACTCACCGTCAACGCCGGCGACTCGCCTATTGAAACTCTTTTTGCAGAGAACCCCGGAGTTTTGCTTCAGGTTCTGCCCGACGACATTGACGCCGTAGAGCGCGTTCTCGCATCATTTGAACTGTCGGCTAAGTGCATAATGATGGTTACTCCCGACGAAAAGAGCGCACTGCATATTACCGGTGCGGCAAACTGCAAATTAGATCCGGAGCAACTCATAAAGCGCTGGTATAAACCGTCGCATATGCTCGACCGTCTGCAAAGCGGCGAAAAATGCGCCGACTTGCGCGCCGAAAACTATGGCAAACAACCCGTTAAATACAGCTTCGCTCCCGACTTCGACGGCTCACTCGCTTCGCGCGGAATTGATTTCCGCCACGCCCCCACCGGCATCCGCGCAGCTATTATCCGCGAAAAAGGCGTTAACGGCGACCGCGAAATGGCCTANTCGCTCTATCTGGCCGGATTCGATGTTAAAGACGTTCACATGACCGACCTCATGACNGGNCGCGAAACGCTCGACGACATCAACATGATAGTTTTCTGCGGCGGCTTCTCCAACTCCGACGTTCTCGGTTCCGCCAAGGGATGGGCTTCGGGCTTCCGCTGGAATGACACTGCCAAAGCAACGCTCGAAAGATTCTACTCCCGTCCGGACACTCTCAGCCTCGGCGTTTGCAACGGCTGCCAGCTGATGATGGAACNTGNCCNGCTCNGACTNAACGACNGNTCANATATGGACCACAACATCTNTNATNAGTTCNAANCAACATTCCTGAGTCTCGACATACCCGAAAACTCATCGGTTATGCTCTCGTCGCTTGCCGGCAGCTCACTTGGCATTTGGGTTGCACACGGCGAAGGCAAATTCTGCCTCCCGGGCAAGGAAGGCGACTACAACATCGCCGCTAAATATTCGTATTCCACATATCCCGGCAATCCCAACGGCTCGGACTTCAACGTAGCAGCCCTTGCGTCGGCCGACGGCCGCCATCTGGCCATAATGCCCCACTTGGAACGTGCAATCTTCCCGTGGCAGTGTGGTTACTACCCCACCGACCGCCACGACGAGGTTACCCCTTGGATTGACGCATTTATAAATGCACGCAAATGGATTGAAGCCAACCGTTAACGCCTGGCGCTGGATTCCCTCGCTCTATCTGATCGAGGGGCTGCCTAACGCGCTGGTCGTTACTGTGGCCGTTGTTATGCTCAAGAATCTTGGGCTCGACAACGGCCTCGTGGCTCTTTATACCTCAATGCTCTATCTGCCTTGGGTAATAAAGCCGTTCTGGTCGCCATTTGTCGATATTTTCGGCACAAAACGCCGCTGGATATGCGCCATGCAGGTTCTACTTGGAGCCTCAATGGGTATCGTAGCCCTGAGTCTTGCCTTTCAATGGTGGCTCGCAATCGCCCTGGGCGGCTTTTGGGTGGCAGCCTTTTCATCAGCCACTCACGATATTGCTGCCGACGGCTTTTACCTGCTTGCTCTTAATCGCAGCCAACAGGCCTTTTTCGTAGGCATACGTTCAACATTTTACAGGCTGGCAACATTATTAGCGTCAGGTGGCGTTGTGTGGCTTGCCGGATTGCTCATGAACCGCGGAATCGCAATTGCTACTGCGTGGCAGATGATTTTCGCCGGTTTGGGAGTTGCGTTTATTCTCGCAGCCGCCTGGCATCAATTCGCGCTGCCGCATCCCGATGCCGATAAAATCTGTAACACTCAATCAACTTCTGAAATTTTCCGCGATTTTATCCTTACTTTCAAAACCTTTTTTGCCAAACAGAATGTTGGTATCGCATTATTATTTATGCTGCTATACAGGCTTCCGGAGGCATTTCTTGGCAAGATGGTTCAACCATTCCTGCTCGATTCTCCGGCAGAAGGCGGACTCGGGCTCACGGTTCAGCAGGTTGGAGTTGCGAATGGCACCTGCGGAGTTCTCGGCATAGTTCTGGGCGGCATATTCGGTGGCATAATTATGTCGCGCTATGGGCTGAGAAGATGTATATGGCCCATGGCTCTTGCTCTCACTCTGCCAAGCGCATTTTATTGCTATCTGGCTGCCGTTCAGCCCGAAGATATGGTTCTTATCTGCTCCGGCATCGCCATTGAGCAGTTTGGCTACGGGTTCGGGTTTACTGCTTATATGATGTACCTGATGGTATTTAGCAAAGGAGGTGAATTCACCACCTCTCACTATGCCTTTTCTACCGGAATTATGGCTCTCGGGCTTATGCTCCCTGGGCTTATAGCCGGTAAATTAGAACTTTCTGTCGGCTATCCACATTTCTTTGCAATAGTTATGGTGCTCTGCATCGCAACTTTTGCCGTTACTCACCTTGTGAGAAGAACTTTACCCCGCGACTAAAAATTTCAGGCGACGGCTGGATAAACCGTCGCCTGAATATTCAAAGCTCATTTTTTCGTTTAGCGCTTTTTGCGGAATTTCTGAAACGGAACATCTTCAGTTGCAGCAAAACGGCCTTTTTTGGCATTTAGCCGAGAATAATCTTTGTCGGCATCCGCTTTCTCGCAGTGTAACCGTTTGCCGAAAAATTCAGCGCCCTTAAGTCCGGCAACAATACGGCCGGCATCGGATTTCTTAACGTCAAAAAGCGTATATGACGGCATCAGGTCAATGCGCCCCACGTCAACACGCGGGCCTTGAACAAGATGGTTGAGCATATCAATCAGATTGCCTGCGTAAAAGCCATCGCGCTTACCGGCGCTTACATATATGCGCGACATTCCGCGGGCCGCGGTGCGCCTGTCTTTTTCTTCATCAGAAGGAATATCACGCTTTTCGCGTTTGCGATCTTCCTTACGAGGTTTGTCTGAAATATTTTCAATTACAGGAGCATCGCGATAATAGTCAAGCAAACGGTTGAACTCAAGCGATAGCACGCGCTTCAGCAAATCGTTGCCCGTTAACCATTCGAGTTTCTTCTCTACTCCGGGCAGGAAATGGCTGATGCTGCTCTCGTTTACTTCAACACGCTCCAACCGGTCGGCAAGATTATAGATCTGCTTTTCAATAATATGGTCGGGAGTCGGCACATCGCGATGCTCAAACGTCTTGCCTATCTTCTTTTCGATTTCGCGAAGCTTGCCTTTTTCGCGAGAGTGGATAATGGCAACAGATACACCGGTTTTGCCGGCGCGACCGGTTCGACCGGAACGATGGGTATAAACCGCCGTATCGTCAGGCAGACCATAGTTGATAACGTGGCTCACGTTATCAACGTCGAGGCCGCGGGCAGCTACGTCGGTAGCAACCAGCAAGGAAAGCACATGGTCGCGGAATTTTTTCATTACAATATCGCGCTGCTGCTGCGACAGGTCGCCATGGAGCGCATCGGCATTATAGCCGTCGTGAATAAGGTTATCGGCAATCTCCTGGGTTTCCTTGCGCGTTCTGCAAAAAATTATACCGTAGATGTTCGGGGTATTATCAGCAACACGTTTAAGGGTAAGGTACTTGTCGGAAGCCTTGACCATGTAGTAAATATGACGCACGTTTTCAGCGCCGGAATTACGGGTGCCGATAACGAATTCATCGGGCGAATGCATATATTTTTTTGCAATTGCGCCGATTTCTTTCGGCATGGTGGCCGAAAACATCAGCATCTTGCGCTTTTCGGGCACATGGGCCAAGATTGCATCGATAGAATCGAGGAAACCCATATTGAGCANCTNGTCGGCNTCGTCGAGCCACTACGGTGTGCACATCGCTCAAGTTCACCTCCTTGCGCTCAATAAGGTCAATCAAACGTCCGGGGGTGGCAACAATNATCTGAACGCCCTTTCGCAAAGCATGAATCTGGCTCATTATCGACGAACCGCCATAAACCGGAAGAACCTTCAGGCCCTTAATATATTTCGAGAAGTCGGCAAGGTCAGATGCTATCTGCAAACAAAGTTCGCGGGTAGGTGCAATGATGAGAGCCTGCGTTGCCGAATTATCAACGTCAACACGTTGCAGCAACGGCAGGCCGAAAGCTGCGGTTTTGCNTGTNCCGGTNTGAGCNAGAGCTATTAGCNTCGTTATCTTTTTCGAGCAGATGGGGAATAACCTTTTCCTGAACAGGCATAGGCTGTTCAAATCCGAGGTCTTCAATGGCATGGAGCAGGTCTTCGCGAACTCCAAGGTCTTTAAAACTTGTCATATTTGGTTATCAGGGAGTTTATTTAAAAATTAGGGGGTAGGTAACATTTCCTACCCCCATCAATAAAGTAACGCTTGTTAGCGGATATTTGTTTTGACGCCGTTAACGATGTAGATGCCGGGTTTCAGATTGCCGGCAACTCTACGGCCACTTAGGTCGAAGGTAGCATTCGAACGAGAATCCATAGCCGTGATTTCTTCAATGCCGAGTTGAGCCTTAGCTACGCACTTAATCGGAATATCGTAGGCAACACCTTCAACAACATCCTTGGAATCATAGCCCGGGGCCTTGCGCCATGCATTCTGGTAGATAATACGCATAAGGCCTTGGCCATTGTCAACAAAATCAGGCACTTCTATGGGCTGCGAAATGTTCATTACATAATCGTAGTTGGCATAGTTGTTGGACTTGTCGAAGCGCTGACCAATGGTTGCACCGTGGCCCATCGTGAAATCACCGGGCCAGACAACGAAAATATGAGCCGATTTAAACCGGAGCTCCTGATATGGTTCCTCCTTACTTGCTGGGCCTTCCTCGTTCGAGAGCAGATTAAGCTGGAAGGTAGTTACATGGAGTGCAAAAACGGTGTCGTCAAACTGTGTATAAAACTTTTTCGGGGCGCTGAGATTGAACGAAACATCGGTTTGCGCACCCTGAGTAGAAATCTTTTTGACCCAGGCATGACCGTCGGAGTGCATTGTGCCGTCAGGTTTGGCTATCGATGGCTCGGGAAGAGTTGAGAAGTCAAGGTCGGTGTCTTCCGACTTAGCGTAGATCAACAAAGGAATATCGTAGGCAACACCATCCTGAATCCGCTGCATGTCGGCATAAAAATTACCGCGGTCGTCCCACGCATTATTGTATATTATTCTAATGCGGCCGGGACCGGAAGGCGCATCGGCAGGAACGAACAGATACTGACGGATGTCCATAACATCATCGTAATTGCCACAAATATCCTTGCTGTTGTCCATCCACGAAACAATGCGTTCGCCATGGAATCCGGCCTCTTCGAATTCTCCGGAGTTATAGAAATCAACAAACACTCCGGCATAGTTATAGCGCAAGTCCTGGTATATGTCCTTTTCGCTGCGGGGGCCGGCCTGATTTGCCAAAATATTCAGGAAGAAGTCTGAGCCTGCCTCAACGACAATGGTGTCGGTCAACAGCGTATACACTCTCGACGGACAGGAGTTGGCCTGGTAAGAGATGTTGTCAATTGCACCCTCGGAGGTTATGGAAGAAACATAAGCCNGNNGAATTCCTTGTGTAACCACCCGGAAGGTTCCTTGTAATCGGTCGAAGTTGCATGCAGCGAACCAACTTTTAGAATGAAATCATAAACTGTGCCGTTGGCAACAGGACCTAACGCTTTCGGTTCAGATCCGGCATCGACAACAATACGCACGCGATAATCTCCAGGTTTGGTGTCGGCTGCGATTGCCAGATTCATAGATGCGACTTCATCATCATCGAAGCGACAATTCTGATTCCAGTCAACAAACACACCGGTTTTCGGAGTTCCGGACGAGAATGTTGCTTCAAGATCTAAGGTCTGACCTGCTTCGCCATTCAATTGCTCGCTTCGCATGGTGTAGAGGTTGTCGGGTTCGGTAGCGGAAACGATAACATCCTTGTCGTTTGCTTTAAGCGAAGTCATATACACGCCTTTGGTACCGGTTGGCACGGCATAGCCTGCGCTCTGCGAAAGCATGGGAGTGAACCGGAGTTTATGTGACAGGCTGACTCCCGACGGAATCAGGTAGCGCTGCCATACGCGAGAACCGCACGAGCCGTTGCCAAGACCCTTTTGCTGATAATCCAGATGAAGAATAATTTCGGAGCGCGGAGAGAGTTCGGCGTCGTGGCGCACAGTTCCATAGTCAGCTTCGGTATGATGCAGAGCCGAGAATGATGCCTGACCTTCAGCTTCAATGAGCAGACCGTAGGAGGGGTCTTCGGTTGAGGTCAATTTAAGGTAGCGGAGATCTTCNTGGTTACCCATCGACTGCNGGCGGATGAAGCTTTCGTGTTGCTCGGTAACNGTTGAATTGTAAACGCCGGCAAAAATCGCTGATTTGCGGTCNGAATAGTTGCTCCAGGGCCCGCGGGCAAAATACTCTAAGTTTTCAAGCGCCGGATCAAGAACCANAGTCTGGCCCAAACGCTGAATACCCTTGGTGTCATCACGGTCAGAAGTATGGTTTACATAGTCCGTTTTGAGTTCCATGATGCCGTTGGCGTAGATAGTGTAGCAATTGGTATAGCTTACGGCATCNGGGTTTTCAAACGAAGCGATGAGTTGAACGGCTTTNGCTCCGTGAGCATCACCGTCGATATATTTACATGCCATGCCGGTGCTCTTGACCTGATAGCCGCTCATGCCACCCGACGGAGGCATGCCGCTGTAGGGAGCATCATTTTCTATCCACCGATATGAATCAAAAACCATCGGTTGATTATTATAAATATAGTCATGGCCTTTGAAGTTCATTGATATCAGGTTGCCCGAAACATCAAATCCGTAAGAAAAGCCTTCGCCATTAACAACAACCGGGCCGTTACCCTTGGTCTGAAGCGATGCTGCCATGTCTGAAAGGTCAATCGAAGCAAGACGCGGCCGGTCGTTAATTGCAAACTGTTCTTCGGCAACAATATGGCCGGCATCAGCCCACTCATTGGCATTGCGGAGATGGAACCGGAGCGTCAGCAAAAATTCGGCACTGTCGGTAATTGGTGTCTTATAAGGGACAGTCAGAGTACCGGTTTTACGCGCTTCGAGGTTAAAGTCATTGATAGTGCCGCGTTCAACATCAATGCCTTCGCGGCTAACCGACCATGAAATATAAAAGTCGGAAAGATCAATGTAATCATAAGCATTCTTAACTTTCAGCGACTTGGTTTCAGGCGTAAAGTCGGTCATTTTAATCCATTGGTGNACNTTTTTGACTTCAAGGAGNTTGGGGTTANCCTCNCGGTCGGGATTAACNATGNCGTTGCTCATGAAGTTATCNTGGTGAGGCCCNNGATANTCNTNTCCGGTGNGGTAGTCNCNTTTTTTGTANGACCCGGCAATAATTTGCTTGGGATCATAGATAGCCTGATCGGCCCAATCCCATAGAGCGCCGCCTATGATTCGTTTCGACTTTTCAATATAATCCCAATAGTCCTTGAAATTACCCAGCGACTGACCCATTGCATGGGCATACTCACAAAAGAAGTGAGGACGCGAATCATTCCATCCGTCGGCGCTGATAATGTCTTCCTCAAATGGATACATCTTTGAAGTAAAGTCGGAGTTTGGGAAACCGTTGGCCTGCTGACCCTCATAGTGAATCATGCGAGGGTCGAGAGCACGCACTGCAGCATAGCAATCAGCAAAGTTAGAGCCGTTGCGCGTTTCATTTCCAAGGCTCCAGAAAGCAACCGAAGGGTGGTTACGGTCGCGAAGAACCATGCGCTCCTGACGGTCAACAAAGGCCGGTGACCACGAAGCATCGTTAGTGAGTTTCCCGTCCATGGCATGCGCCTCAAGATCGGCTTCGTCCATAACATAGATACCGAAATGGTCATACATCGCCATCATNTTGGNTGAATGCGGGCAATGTGAGGTNCNCACCATNTTGATGTTATGNTGCTTCATCAGAATAACATCATTCAGCAAGGTTTCGTCGGTTTGCATACGGCCGGTTACCGGATGGGTGTCCTGGCGGTTCACGCCCTTGAAAAATANCTTCTTGCCATTGNCATGCACAAACGATCCTACCNTGGCAGATTTTGCGGAAACCATGTTTTGTGCTGAATGCCTCGGTTTCATTGCCGTTAGCATCTTTGAGCGATACGATAACTGAATAGAGGGCCGGCGTTTCGCTGCTCCACAGTTTGATTCCCGAAACTTTTGCCGTTGACGAAAGCGTTGCGCTCTGACCGGCCGCAACGTTAACTTCAACGTCGGGCAATGTTGCGCTCACGGTCTTGCCATCGGGATCAACAACTTGAATAGAGGCCTTACCCGAAAAAGCAGCCGCCGAACGGTTATCGATTTCAAATTCTACTGTCAGGTCTGCCGAAGTCAGTTTGGTATCAAGCTTCGACGTAATATAGTGGTCACGGATAAACGTTTTTGGAACGGCCGTAAGTGTCACATCGCGGAAGATACCGCCGTAGCGCATCATATCCTGATCTTCGAGATATGACCCGTCCGTCCACTTAAATACCCTGACAGCAAGAGAGTTGGTGCCGGTTTTGGCATACGGTGTAATGTCGAACTCATGGTCGGTATTGGCAGCCTGGGTATAGCCTACGAACTCGCCATTGGCCCAAACATATGCCGCGGAATATATGCCTTCAAAATTGATAAACAGCTGCTTGTCGGCCCAGCCGGAAGGAACGTCGAACGACGTTACATAACAGCCTACCGGCGACGGATCATAGCCATTGTTGTCGGAACGCGGCGATACCTTTGGGCACTGGGATTTATCAAACGGATAGTTGACGTTAACATACATCGGGGTATCATAGCCGAGCATTTGCCAGCATGAAGGCACGGGAATCAAGTCCCACGACGAAGTATCGTAGTCCGGTGCATAAAATTTTGCCGTTGATCCTAAAGAGCGCGGATAATAACGAAAACGCCACTGACCGTTCAGACTCTTACGCAGTGTAGACTTAGAAGTCACCCATGGGCGGGCAAAAAATTCGTTGTCGGCCTTGAGTTCGGCAACGGTGGAATAAGGTGTATAAGTTGAGTGGGCGCGTTCCTTGTTGACGCCGAAAACCGACTGGTCTTCCGTCCAGGATGTTTGTGGAGCCACTATTTCGGCAAACGCCATTACGGCGCTGCCGGCTACCGCGAATGCGGACAGTACGAATTTTAACATTATGATTGGTCCAATTATATTTTGCTCCAAATTTACGAATATTTTTTGTAACCGCCAAACCTATTAAGAGCCCTTATGTAGAAAAAGGATGCGCTGCGGTAAGCAACGCACCCTTCGGGCTTATGAATAACAAAAAGAAAATTACTGTTCGGCAATCTGCTGTTCATCAGGTTTGACAATGCTTCGTCCGGGAGCCTGAGACTGATCGTCGTCTGTTGCGGGAGTAACAACGAGATCGTAGCTAAGGAGCGCAAAAGCGGCAGATTTGTCAATCTGATAAACCGATGTTTTAATCTGGAAGGCGTATTCACCCGGCTCGAGAGTGTTGGTTTCGATGGTTGCTCCAAAAGGAACCGTTACGGTCTGNAACTGAGGAATACCGNTTATATAGTAAGNTGTCAATCCGAGAGTGGTGCGCNTGCCATTGCGANNAATGGCTGTAATGCTCTCAACATCCAGANGAGTACCCTGTTCAACATAGATTTTATTGGTGTTGGGATCCTGAACGCCACCGGAAATAGCAACTTCAAAATCAACTTCGGGAAGGTCCTTATCGTCTGAGCTGCAAGAGCTGACAAGACCCATCATCGGAACAAGCAAAAGTGCAAATAAAGCTTTTTTAATCATAGTAGTAGTGTAGTAGTTAATTTATACCTTATAAACATTTGCAAGCCTAAAAAGTTTATTAAATCTTAAAAAATCTTCAAAACGGTAGCAAAAATAGCTTTTTTTTATTATCTTTGCGCTGAAATGATTGAACCGGCCCTATATCTGTTTCCTGTTGGTTTGAGCGATGATGCCATGACAAACCAATTGCCGCAGGTCAACAAAGAAATGTTGAAGGAGGTGCGTTGGTTCGTTGTTGAAAACCTCAGGTCTGCACGCCGTTNTCTGAAAAAGGTTGACCGTTCAATCGATATAGACTCATTGAATTTTACCGAGCTAAGCGAACACACTCGCCCGGAAGAGATTCCGGCAATGCTTGCGCCACTGGAACGCGGAGAAGCCATAGGAGTTATCAGCGAGGCAGGCTGTCCGGCGGTTGCCGACCCCGGAGCTGACCTGGTGGCCGAGGCTCAACGCCGCGGCATAAGGGTCATTCCACTTGTTGGGCCGTCGAGCATACTGTTATCGCTGATGGCATCCGGATTCAATGGTCAGCGCTTTTCATTTGAAGGCTACCTGCCTATCGATGAAAATCAACGCTCGCGNCGGTTACGCGAAATGATTCAACGGATNCAAAAGGAGCGCCAAACTCAAATATTTATGTGAAACTCCTTATCGCAACAACCGCTTGATTGCCGAGTTATCGCAGAAACTTCCGGGCGGTATGCTGCTATGCGTGGCATGTGACCTCACCGGCTCGAAAGAGTCCGTTATTACGCGTCCGCTCAGCCAATGGGCCCGCGAGAAATATGATTACAACAAAATTCCTGCAATTTTCCTTCTCTATAGCTGATGGCCCCGCGAAAACCGATAAAACAACAGTTTGATTCGCCGGGACTGTTTACCGCCGAAATGCTGGGCGAAACCTTGATTAACGCCGAGGCTCCGCTTGGGCCTATAGCCACCCCACCCTCCGACGAGTCAATACGGTTCATGAGCTTCGGCAGCGGCTCAAGCGGAAACTGCTCGTATGTAGGCGATAGTCAGGGTGGCTTTCTTATTGATGCCGGCGTAGACCCTCAGACAGTTGTTAAAGAGCTAAAGGATAGAGGTATAGAAATGACAAAGGTGAGGGGAATTCTGCTTACCCACGATCATGGCGATCACGTTCGCTATATCTATTCATTCCTTCGCAATAACCGCCACATGCTCGTTTACTGCACCCCGAAAATTATGAACGGCGTTTTGCGACGCCACTCAATTTCGAGGCGAATACGCGACTACCACCGCGCAATCTATAAGGAATTTGAATTCAAAATCGGCAATTTCGTTATCACCCCTTTTGAGGTGAGTCATGACGGAACGGACAATTGCGGCTTCTTCATTACTCACGGCCAATATTCCTTAGCTGTCGCAACTGATTTGGGCTGCATTACAGAACGAGTGAGATTCTATATGTCGCAGGTCAACTTTATGGTCATAGAAAGTAACTATGACCACGAAATGTTAATGACCGGCAACTATCCCGACTATTTGAAAGCGCGCATCGTAGCAGACCACGGTCACTTGGATAACCGCGAGTCAGCGGCATTCGTCGCCGACGTGTGGAGCCCGAAGCTGACCCATGTGTTCCTCTGTCATCTGAGCCAGGACAACAATAGACCTGAAAAGGCTCTAAGTGCATTCACCGAAGAATTTGCAAAAAAATACCCGGAGCTTACGCTTGGCGACGGGCTCCGGGAAAATTTCAGCGACTTGCAGGTTATGGTTCTGCCCCGCTACGAGGCTACGCGACTATTCGTTCTGCGATAGAGTTTCAATAACCTCAGGGGTAAGAAAACGCTGCAGATCAAAGCGCGAAATCGGAATTCGGACAATGCCGGTTGAATACGGTGCAACCTCGTAGGGTTGGTAAACAAACGTAATATCATCTTCCTCAATTTGAACCGCTCCCAGAGTGCGAATCGGTTCATCAAACAGAGTGCCTTCGGCCGGATAAACCTTGCGGGCCTTTGCGTTAATCAAGTCAAGAATGGCCTTTTGATTGCCGGGCTTAAACATATTGTCGGCAGTGAGCAAATGACCGTCGGGAATCGAATAATTCAGGTATCTGGCCGACTGCATGCCGTGGGCCGACCCATAGTAATATTGATAATTATAAACCTGAACTACGAGCAGTTTCGCCGTAAGCATCGTAACATCACTGACAACAAACGAGTAATTTTTATTGTCAGCATTATAGGCGGTATCGTATGGCACCTTAACGTAGGTAAACGTTGAATCACCATCCGTGCGCAAAAGATTGACTCCGTCAAGCATAAACTGTTTAGTTGCTTCGTCAAAATTTTTTGCCGAGCGGTCGCCGAATGTAAATATCAGCAATGAATCGCGAAGAGCATCGAAATTATCTTCGCCGATTTTCTCGGGCCACACAACCGAATATTTTGCCGCTGTATAAACAGTGTCGCCGCCGACATTCGGCATCATATAGCCGATTGAATCCACACGGGTTTCAAATTCAATAGGATTGCCCGATGACGAATCGGAACATGATTCTGCCGCCACTGCAACCGAAACTACGNCGGCAATGGCGACAGAGAATTTCAANGAATCTATAGTCATATCAGAGATGNAANACGGNNTTGANNGGGGTTGTAGGTTTCATCAGATGGTTAATGCATNCGATNTGTGAACCATCGGTGGTTAACTGCACGGTCAGCTGAGGAGCGCCCTCATTAATGTTAAGTTTGGTCAAATCAACCCAAACTACCGCGGGGCTCTGAGTAAGCTGGAAATAATAGGTAATATTTGTTTGGTCGCACAGCGAGAACCACTGGGTGGTAGAAATTTCAGGTTGGTCGGGAACGGCAATACCCATTGGAACCGCACAGTTCCTGATTACTCCGAACACTCCGGCCAGACCATCGCGATGGTTCAAGTCTTTAGGCAGAAGCGATGAGTAGAACGATGCACGGGCAAAACGGTCAGACGAACGGTTAGTGCCGGGAAGCATGTGCATTCCGCCAACGTTTTTCCAATAGTCGCGAACGGCTAACTGCTGATTATAGAAAGGAGCGTTGGTCAGCACGGAGTCTTCAGGGCCCCGGGTGATCTGCAGGTTACCTTCATTATATTCAATTACGGCACAGTCGCCTGAAGGGTCGGAAAGCGCCATATGAAGAGTAGCAGCCGAACCATCGGGCATTTCAGGCGCGTAGAGATAAAACTCATCTTTGCTCAGTGCCTTAACAGCCTCACTTACCGTAGCGAAATTATCAAGAACATATTGAGGCCATACGCTGGTTGCCATTATCTTGCGGTGCTCCTTGCCGGGACCGTAGGAATAAACAGAACCGGGAAGATAAAGAACATTGGCGGCAAGACCCTTTTCATTCATTCCCTCAGAATAACCCATATCGTAGCCAACTGCCATTACAGTTGCATATTTCGATGTCCAGACCATATTTTTTGCCGGATCATCATAGCTGATATGTTTCTCCCCGCGGGGCAATACACGCAGCGAGGTTGGAATAGGAGTTGTCCAGTCAAGAGTGCGGCCGGTAGCGGTTACTGAATCACCATGGTAAACAACGCGGGTGCATGCACGGGCTTCATCCGGACATACGCTTAAAACAATTGCGGCAAAAGCCAGCGCGGAAATCAGTTTTGTTTTCATCATTATAATAGTTGAGCGTTAATTTACCTTTAAAACGTTAAGCGCAGCAATAATGTTCAGAACAACAGACGCGAAGATCCGAAAAAATCTCCGCGTCCGTCGAAAAACGGTCTGTTTGCCGGTCCTTATTTTTCAACCAGGACCACGTCGACTTCCTTGGGGTCGCCGGCATCACCCAGATGCAGCTTACCTTCGCGGGCAAGCCAGCCAAGGGCGGCATAAATTTCTTTTTCTTTCAGCTTGGTAGCCTTTTTAATAGTCTTGATGGAGTTAGCATCTTGCTCGGCAAGAGCTTTCCAAACTTCACCTGCAAAGGTGCCGATTTGTTCTACTGTCATAACGAATAAATGTTTAGTAGGTTTGGTTATATTGATGTTAATAAAATGTTTATCACTTGCGCCGGAAAAAGCCGGTTACTTTTGACCCCAGGCGAAGGGTCATCAGACCCAGNTCGAGCCAGGAGAGGCCGGAAAACATGCGTCCGATCATTGAACGCGAGCTGGCCGAAGCNATTTTCCCTCCGAGAGTATTCCGGAAACGAGACCCGAGAATTTCGCGCGAAATAAGAATTCTGGTTTCGGTCAATGCGCGTGCATAACNGATTTCATCAAGGGTGAGCCCCTCCNATTCTGTTTCTGGTCGTNTNATTGAATNTTTGCTTTNCATTCNNCGTCAGAACCNGGGTTAGAANTATTAGTGAGAGCCGCTTCCTGATTATTGGGCGTCGGCGGGTCAAGCAATACCCGAGAAATAAATCTGGCTATAGGGTCTATAATCAGACGCCGGCGGAAAGATGCGGCAATAACAATTATCAGAATATAGAAAACGGCGATAATCAGATAGGTCCAGCGTGGGGGAAGATCCTGAAGCAGAAAGTCAGCTACAGCCATCGACATAAAAACCAAAGCGGTTGCACTGACCACGAAACACACTGCAACAAGGGCTATACGTCCAAGCAGCAAAGTAAGCTTTTCGGTTGCCAGCAGGCGTGCGTTTTCCAATTCAAGCCCTACCAGGCGTTTGGCCTCGGAGTAGATGCGAGAATATGCCGAATCTTCAGTTGATTGTTGTTGAGAAAAAAGATTCATAATAGTTCCCGAACGTGACGTGTTAAAAAAAGGAACTGCGGCGCCCATGGAGATTATTGTCTGTGTGGGCGCCGCTCTCCAATATCGGGTGAATTGAAGTTAATCTTTACGGAGTTAAATAAAATCCTCGTCGTCGGCCTCCAAACGGGCAATCAGTTCGTCAACTTCGGTGTCGGAAAGGATTATGCTATGGCGGCTCAGTTTTTCTATGAGGCGGCTGCGAAGATCGCGCCCCGGCTGGGGAGCAAAAAGTATGGCGGCCGTCAGGCCGATTATCGCACCGCCTATGAAGGCACCCATAGTTCCGCTATTTGAATTAGAAGCCATATCTTTTACCTTGAGGATTTAAATTGTTAAAAACAAGCGGTTAGTAATAATTACTTCTTTGAAAGTTCATCGGCAATTTCATCAACGAGCTCATCGAGCTTCGACTCGTTTGCGGGGCAGATGCCCTTTTCGCGAAGATAACGTTTGATATTGTCACGAGTCTTTTCGCCGCTTTCGGGAGCAAAGAGTAAACCAGCGGCTGCGCCGATTGCCACACCGCCGATAACTGCGAGGAAGATACTGAAGTTTTTCATTTTTCGAGTTATTTTAGTTTGTGTTAAAAGTTAAATGTACTTCTATAACGACTTCCAAAGATAAAAAGTTCGCTAATTTGGTCATTCACTGCGCAAATGTAATGATTTTTGATGAAGTGGCAAAATTTTTTCTTAAAAATGTTTAAAATATAGGGTAATTTTATTTATCTTTGCGGATATGAAACGCTTATATTCAATTTTGATTGGTCTGACGGCAGCCCTATGCGCTTTCGGTCAGCCAGCAACCTCTACCCGCCTGGTTGCCGAACAGATTATGCGCAATAATCCTCCGCGCCTGTATTTCAAACCCGAAACCATGACGCCGGACAGTTTTCCGCGCTGGCAGGCGCAAATGTCGGAAGCCATGGCCCGACTCATGAAACACCCCCAGGCGCAAGCAGCTCCCCCGAAATTGGAGTCAAGCCAACGCAAAGAGGGTTACACTCTTGAACGGTGGCTTTCATTTCCGCTCGACAGCGTAGTTGTTCCATTTTACGTTATGATTCCCGATTCATTGTCGGGCTTTTCGGCCTTGTGCATTCCCGGATTCGGTCAGACCAAAGAACGCCTGATTTCTGAAAACGGTCAGGGGTGGCAACTGATGAAGGAAGGAGTGATTGCAGTTGTTGTTGACAATCCTTCGTGTGGCGAGCTAAACGATGGTGGAGTTAACGACTATGTGGTTTCTTCGCGCTTTCTTCTCGAAATGGGATGGAGCTGGCTGGGATTAGCGTCCTGGCAGGATAAGGTAATTCTTGATTGGATGAAAACCGATCCGCGAATCGATGCCAACAACATCATTGTAAGCGGATTCTCACTCGGCACCGAGCCATTGATGGTTCTCGGCCTGCTCGACCCTACCATCAAGGCGTTTGTCTATAATGATTTCCTCTGCCGTACTCGCGAACGCGCCTTGACCATGAACAAGCGCGACGCCAACGGCCACCGCCCCTACCCCAACAACCTGGAGCATCTTATTCCCGGATTCTTCCTTGAGTTTGACTTCCCCGACATCGTTGCAGCTCTGGCCCCCAGGCCGGTCATCTGCACCGAAGGCGGCATGGACCGCGACTTCCGCATTGTAGCACAAGCATTTGAACTGGCCGGCGCGCCCGACAACTTTGAGTCACACCACTATCCCAAATATGCCGACCCCGCAAATCGCGTGCAACTCGAAGAGATGCCCAACGGCGTTGACCGCGATGAATTCTTCCGACTCGCTAACGTTGACCCGCCAAGCCATGGCTATAAAATCCCGCTGGTGAGCGCATGGCTGAAAAAGCTAAATAAATAATCAGTAGAACACAACAACGAGTAGTTGTGCAATAATGACCCGCAGGAACATCGAAACCGGATAAACCGTTGCGTATGCCACTGCCGGGTCATCTGTTTTACATGTATCGTTGCTGAATGTCAACGCTATCGGATTGGCCATCGCTCCGGCGAGCATTCCGCAAGTTTCACCAAAATTGAGCTTCCAGACTCTCATTGCCGGAACGGCCATAACAAGCATCGGAACTACCGTAATCAGAAAACCTGTCAGAATCCATAGCGGACCGTCGGACGTCATTACCNTTTCCAGAANATCCGATCCCGANCTCAGACCCAGACACGCCAGAAATAGCNATAAGCCGATACCACGCAGCATAAGGTTGGCAGATCGTGTCGTATAGGTNACCAAATGAAATCGCGGTCCGAACGCACCGACAAGAATACCCACTATAATCGGGCCGCCTGCTACGCCGAGACACACCTTTGTGTCAACTCCGGGAATATAGATGGGAACCGCACCCAGCAACAGACCGAGCACCATGCCGATAAATATTGCCGCGAGATTAGGTTCGCGCAGTGTGGTAGTGGCGTTTCCGAGCAGTCGCTCAACATTTTCAATCGCCTTAGCCTCGCCCACAACTGTCAGCCTGTCGCCTAACTGCAAAACCAGCTGAGGAGTAGCAAGCAACTGAACTCCCGCACGCAAAACACGCGAGATATTGATGCCATAACTATTGCGGAGTTTAAGCGAACCGAGGCGCTTGCCATTGATTTCAGGCTTGGTAACGACAACGTGTTTTGAAATCAGGGTTGAGTCGATAGCATTCCAGTCTATGTCGGACTGATTGAAGTCGGTTTCTTCGCGCTGCCCGAATAAAACCGTAAGCGCCGGCGCATCTTCATCGTTAGATATAACAAGCAGTCGGTCACCGGCATGCAACACTGTATCTGAAGTAGGGATTGAAACACTTCCGTCATGCCACAACCGCGATATAACGAACTTATGAGGCGCAAACGATGCAACCTCGCGAACCGTACGGTCGAAAACACCGGGATTATGAATCTGATAAGCGGCAATAAAAGGCTGCGTGCCATCTTCATGGGTATGCGTTACCAAATCGGTTGACCTCACAAAGAGTTTTCTGACCACTACAAAAGCCAGAATCACGCCAACAACACCCAGCGGATAAGTAACTGCGCAACTAAGTGCGGCCCCCACCGACGGCAACCCTAACTGCGACAGGGTTTCCTGAGCGGCACCCAACGCGGGCGTATTGGTTGTTGCACCGCTGAGAATTCCGACCATATCACTCATAGGAATTCCTAATGCAAAAGTAAAGCCGACAGCCATTGCAGTGCCGACCAAAACTGTTGCCAGGCCAAGCAGATTGAGCTTAACCCCACCCGACCTGAACGATGCAAAAAAGCCCGGGCCGACTTTTAATCCAAGTTCATATACGAACAGTACCAACCCGAAATTCTGGGCATATAGCAACATCTGAGGGTCTATACTGAAACCGAGATGACCTGCAAGAATACCTACGAAAAACACAAAAGTAACTCCCAGCGAAACGCCAAGAATCTTAATCTTGCCCAGCCCCAGGCCAACGGCAATAATCACAGAAAGCACTATTACTGCCTGTAGTGGTGTATGGTCGGTTAATAATTCTGCAATCCAGTCCATTTTCGGGCGCAAAGTTAATGAAAATTTCCGATTTTTATCGTATCTTTGCAGTTATAAAACCAAGATCACACAGTGTTGCGACACCAAATATATACACTTATTTGCCTGATTTTATGTTCTTTGACCGTCATGGGCGAGGAACCGGACTCAGTTGAGTCGCTTGCCGTCGACTCCGTCGCAACGCTTCAGGCGCGCTCGCGCATACGCCGTCAGAAAGTCGATCTCGACAATACGGTGGTGTTCAACTCGTCTGACTCAATGATTATTATCGGCCGCAACCATACTTTCATGTATGGCAAAGGCCACGTCACCTACGGCGACATCAATCTCGACGCCGAAAAAATCGATATCGACCTTAAAACCAGCGATGTCAACGCTGCAGGCATGCCCGACTCGCTCGGCAATCTGCGCGGCACTCCCCGCTTTGAACAAGGCTCTGACGGCTACGATGCGGAAACCATGAGCTATAACTTCAAAACTGAAAAAGGGTATATAACAAACGTTGTTACGCAACAGGGCGAAGGCTATCTGGTAAGCGAGAAATCAAAAAAAATGAACAATGGTGAGTTCTACATTGAACAAGGGCGCTACACCACCTGCGATGACCACGACGACCCTCACTTCCATTTTCAGATTACACGCGGTAAAGTTAAGCCCGGCAGCAATATAGTTACCGGCCCGGCATACCTTGTTCTTGCCGGACTCCCTCTGCCTTTGGCCGTTCCGTTCGGTTATTTTCCGTTTACAAAAAAATATTCCTCAGGCATAATCTTCCCGACTTTCGGCGATGATTATCGCCGCGGGCTATATCTTGACAACGGCGGATATTATTTTGCTATCAACGATAATGTTGACCTTGCCCTCACCGGTCAGATATACACCAAAGGCACATGGGGCCTCACAGGGCGGTCGGCCTACTCCAAACGCTACAAATTCGCCGGCAATGTGCAGATAAGTTATCTGAACACTGTCGACGGCGAAAAAGGTTCGGCCGACTACTCTAAATCAACAAACTTCCAGGTTATTTGGTATCACCAGCAAGACTCCAAATATAACCCCAACATGACCTTCTCGGCATCGGTAAACTTTGCTACAAGCGGCTATTCGCGAAATAACGTAAACAGCTACTATAACTCATCCTTTACCGAAAATACCAAAAGCTCTACCGTTAACATGACTTACCGGTTTCCGGGGACTAAATGGAGTCTTTCGGCCGGCATGAATATTACTCAGCGCTCGAGCGATGAAACGCTCAACGTTTCTTTTCCGAACCTGACGGTCAGCATGTCGCAGGTCGCCCCGTTTAAGCGTAAACGCGCTGTTGGACAAGAAAAATGGTATGAGCGCATAAAAATTTCATATAACGGCCAACTCCAGAACTCACTGACAGCCAAGCAAGACGAGTTTTTCAAAAAGTCGTTAATTAAAGATTGGCGTAACGGCATGCGCCACTCAATGCCTATTTCAGCAACTTTCCAACTCTTTAAATACATCAATATTTCACCTTCACTTCAACTGACCGACCGCATGTACACTCAGCGCATCAATCGCCAATGGGACCCCAATGCGGCTGCCGAAGTGATGGATACAACCTACAGCTTCTACAACGTCTTTGATTTCTCGGCCTCGGTTGGCCTGTCAACAAAAATCTACGGTTTCTGGCGTCCGTTGTTCAAGGGTCCCTTGAAAATGGTTCGACATGTAATCACACCGACTGTTTCGCTTTCCGGTTCTCCGGATTTCGGAGCACCGTTCTGGGGCTACTACGGCCGATATACCCGACCCGGCTATAACGGACAGCCCGAGGAGGTTGTTTACTCGCGCTACCCTAACGCAACATTCGGCATTCCGGGCCGCGGAAAATCAGGAATAGTCAGCTTCTCTCTCGCCAACAATCTTGAAGCAAAAGTGCGCTCGCGAAACGACTCGCTCGAAGACCGCAAGATTTCGCTTATTGAAAACCTCTCGCTGAGCGAGAGCTATAATTTCGCGGCCGACTCCTTGAACTGGAGCAATCTCAACACTTCAATTCTGCTGCGCCTGGCCAAGAATTTTAACCTGAACCTGTCGGCAGTCTGGGATGTNTACACATATCGGCTNAATGAAAACGGCACCCCCTACCGTTGCAACGTTACCCGGCTCAAAGCCGGCAAAGGTTTGGCCAGGCTCGCCTCTACCGGCACGAGTTTCTCATATAACTTCAATAACTCAACATTCACCAAGTTATTTAAGCGCGACAAAGAGCAAAACAACGACGGCGAAACTGACGAAGCTGAAAGCAAGCCGCGCAACAAAAAAAAGAAAGAAACCGCAGCGGGCCATGATNGGGACGACGACGGCTACCTGCGCATGAAGTGTCCGTGGAATTTCNCTATAAACTACTCAATCAGCTACGGATACGGAGAATTCGATAAACAGAAAATGGAATATAAAGGAAAGTTTACTNACAACCTGAGCTTTTCCGGCTCCATTCAACCAACNGAAAACTGGAAATTCAACTTCTCCGCCAGCTACGACTTCCNANTGAAAAAAATCTCTTANATNAACTGTAACCTCAGCCGTGAACTCCACGACTTTGTAATGACAGCATCATTCGTTCCGTTCGGTCCATATAAGAGCTATAATTTCCATATTGCCTTCAAGTCATCGATGCTCTCGGACTTGAAATACGACAAACGCTCATCATACTCCAACGGCATAGAATGGTACTAACCCTCAACTCTCCCTTTCAGCTTGAATCGGGCGCCGTTCTGCCCTCGCTGACAATTGCCTACCACACGTTTGGTAAACTTAATGCCGACCGCTCCAATGCAATCTGGGTTTGCCATGCGCTTACGGCCAACAGCGACGTTGCGGACTGGTGGCCCAACACTGTTGTGCCCGGGGGATTTCTCGACCCGGAAAAATATTTTATAGTATGTGCAAACGTTGTGGGTTCATGCTATGGCACTACCGGTCCGTTGTCAATCAACCCGCAGTCGGGCAAACCCTGGTACAACACTTTTCCGGACATCACAATCCGCGATATGGTTGCCGCCCACCGTTTGCTCGCCAGGCATCTGGGGCTTGACCAGGTAGAACTTCTTATCGGTAGCTCCCTGGGTGGATTCCAATGTATGGAATGGGCGTTGACCGACCCGGAGTTTGCGCGCAAAGTCGCGCTAATAGCAACCTCAGCCGTTACATCTCCCTGGGCGGCGGCATTTAACGAGAGTCAACGCATGGCCATCGAAGCCGATGAGACTTTCGGCCGGCCCAGCCCCGATGCAGGCTCCAAAGGACTGGAAGCAGCTCGCTCAATTGCTCTGCTTAGCTACCGCGGCCCACAGGCCTACAACCTTACTCAGGCTGACAACGGAGCTTCAACCGACCCGGGCAATCCGTTCAGACGCAGAGTCCATTCATATCAACGCCATCAGGGCCACAAACTTTCAGGGCGATTCAACGCATATAGCTACCACAGGTTAAGCCGCGCGGTCGACGCCCACGACATTTCCCGCGGTCGTGCGGAATCAGTTGAAGAAGCATTGCGGAATTTCAAACCCCGTACTTTAGTGGTCGGCATAACTTCCGATATTCTGTTTACCGTCGGAGAGGCCGAACTGCTTGCCCGCAATATTCCGGGTGCCAAGATGTTAACAATCGACAGTAGCTTTGGTCATGACGGTTTCTTGGTCGAGAATGGCAAACTTACAGAAATCATACTCAATTTTCTAAACAATGAGTGAACGAAAAAAACTCAAGATCGGACTATTTGGCTTCGGAACGGTCGGAAGCGCACTCTATGAGCTGATTCAGACAACCCGACCCGCAGGAGTTGAAATCAAGCGAATCTGTGTGCGCGATGCAACTAAATCGCGCGGAGCAGATGCTGACTTCACCTCGAATCCCGACGATATTTTTTCCGATCCTGAAATCAACATTATTGTAGAGCTTATTGACGATTCCTCCGCCTCCTACAGTATTATATGCCGGGCATTACGTCAGGGACTGACCGCCGTTTCGGGAAATAAGAAGATGCTTGCCGAGCACCTTCCGGAACTTATTGAACTGCAGGCAAAAACAGGCTCCACCCTACTCTACGACGCATCGGCATGCGGGTCAATTCCCGTTATCCGCAATCTTGAGGAATATTACGATAATGACCTTCTGATCTCAGTCAAAGGCATCCTAAACGGTTCATCGAATTATATACTGACCAAGGTTTTTAAAGAAAATATGCCATACGCCGACGCCCTGAGGCTTGCCCAGGAAGCCGGGTTTGCAGAAAGTAATCCGAGCCTCGACGTTGACGGGTGGGATTCGCTGTCGAAACTCGTTATCCTTGCCGTGCATGCGTTCGGACGCTATGTTGACCCCGTCGACATATTCACCTTCGGAATTTCAGCTCTATCGGCCGCTGACATTCAGTTTGCCAATGAAAAAAAGCGCCGCATAAAACTCGTCGGACACGTTGAGAAACTCCCCGACGGCAAACTTTGCATGGCGGTCATGCCGCAACTGCTTTCGACCGATAAATACATCTATGGCGTCGACGATGAATTCAACGGGGTTGTAATAAAAGGCCTCTGCTACGACAAGCAATTCATGTTCGGTCGCGGTGCCGGAGGGTTCCCGACCGGTTCGGCTATTTTGAGCGACATCACTGCCTCGCAATACGATTACCGCTATGAATACAAAAAAATCCACTCCGGCAATATACCTGAATTTTCAAACAACATAGCATTCCGTATTTACTACCGCTATAATGATCCGGCCGACTTCGACCTCATAAATTTTGAATCTATAAGCGAAAAATATCAGTCGGAATCAGTTAACTATGTTGTTGGCATCACTACTCTGGCCGAACTTCATAGAGTCGCTGCCAAGCTACGCGAGCGGCCGGTATTCGTTGCCGCTTATCCCGAAAAATAACCTATAATTATGAACACCCTTAAAGCAGAATGGAACTCTCATGGGGCGGTCATGCTGGCGTGGCCCCATAGTGAAACCGATTGGGCTCCGATGCTTGACCAAGTGCAGGATTGCTATCGCCGGATTGTCGAAGCCCTGTTGCAGGCTGGCGAAAAAGTGATAATTCTCGCGCCTGAAACCGAGGCTCCCGAGTTCAACGACAGCAACATTACGGTTATTCACGTTAACACCAACGACACTTGGATTCGCGACTACGGCCCCCTGACCCTCAACGACGGTACGCTGCTCGATTTCCGATTCAACGCCTGGGGGCAGAAGTTCCCTTCCAATTTCGATAATCAGACCACTCGCATCCTGGCTGAGAAAAAAGCCATATGCGCTCCAATCGAGTGCAACAAGGATTTCGTTCTTGAAGGGGGCTCTATAGAATCAGACGGAAAAGGCACGATACTGACGACCGGTTGCTGCCTGCTCGCTCCGAACCGCAATGAACCGATGACACGTAACGACATAAACGCCGAACTGCTTAAGCGCCTGAGAGCAAAGAAAATTCTTTGGCTTAATTGCCAACCTCTGGCCGGAGATGACACCGACGGCCACATCGACACCTTGGCCCGCCTGGCACCGATGAACTCGATTTTCTACTGCCCGGCAGTGAATAAAGAGGAACTGGCTGCGCTTACCAACGCCGATAACGAGCCGTTCAACCTGTTTGAGCTGCCGATGCCCGACCCTATTCACGACCCCGAAGACGGTTCGCTGCTTCCGGCAACCTATGCAAACTATCTTGTAACTGCCAATGCTGTTTTATTGCCAACATACGGACAACCAATGAACGACCGTCGCGCGGCGCAAACCCTCGAAATCGTATTTTCCGACCGCAAGATTATTCCCGTTGATTGCCGCCCACTCATACGCCAGCACGGGTCTCTGCATTGCGCAACCATGCAAATAAATTCATCAGCTTTCTCATTCTTATGAAAACCGCTATCATACAGCAACATAACACTGCCGACTGCGCCGACAACCGCGCCCGCCTCGCAGAAAAAATTCGTCGGGCAGCCTCAATGGGTGCTCAACTCATTGTTCTTCAGGAGCTACACGAAGGTCTATATTTCTGCCAGACTGAAAACGTTGACCTTTGCGGACTTGCTGAACCCATTCCCGGCCCTTCGACCGACTTCTATGGCCGGCTTGCCGCCGAAACCGGCTGCGTAATCGTAACCTCGCTTTTCGNGCGNCGCGCTNNGGGCNTTTACCACAACACTGCGGTGGTTTTTGANTNCGANGGCAGCATGGCCGGCAAATATCGGAAAATGCACATACNCGACGACNCCGCCTACTACGAAAAATTCTACTTCACACCNGGCGACCTCGGATTCACCCCAATTCAGACATCATTAGGGAAACTCGGGGTTCTTGTTTGCTGGGATCAATGGTATCCGGAAGCTGCGCGCCTAATGGCGCTCAGCGGAGCGGAGCTGCTGATATATCCAACCGCAATCGGCTATGCTTCTACCGACCCGGAAGATGAACAAGAGCGCCAGCGCCAGGCCTGGATTACCGTCCAGCGCGGCCATGCCGTAGCCAACGGGCTCCCCGTTATTGCAGTTAACCGGGTTGGCTTCGAGGACGACCCGTCCGGAGCTACCGACGGCATTAACTTTTGGGGCAGCAGTTTCGTTGCCGGTCCGCAAGGCGAATTCCTTTATCAGTCGCCAACCGACTCCGAAGACATGGCGATTGTTGATATTGACCTGAACCAATGTGAACAAGTCCGCCGATGGTGGCCATTCCTACGCGACCGACGAATCGATGCATATTCCGGTCTGACACGCCGTTTTATCGACTGAGTGAACTTTTCGCCTCTACAAACCTTACTTAATTATATGAATATTCTTGATATAAAATCGCCCGCTGACATAAAAGGCATGTCGGCCGACGAACTGACTGATTTATGCGCTGACCTGCGCTCTACGCTCCTGACAAAACTTGCCAACCATGGTGGCCATGTAGGTCCAAATCTCGGCTTCCTTGAGGCCACAGTGGCGCTCCACTACGTTTTCGAAACTCCTAAAGATAAAATCGTGTTCGACGTATCGCACCAGACCTACGTTCACAAAATGCTGACGGGGCGCATCGAGGCATTTGTCGACCCTAAACACTACGACGACGTTACCGGCTACAGCGCCCCGGCTGAAAGCGAGTACGACCTTTTTGAAATAGGCCATACTTCTACGGCCGTAAGCCTCGCTTCCGGCTTGGCCAAAGCCCGAGATTTGGCGGGCGGCACGGAACGCGTAATTGCTGTTGTTGGTGACGGTGCGCTATCAGGCGGCGAAGCGTTCGAAGGATTGGACTACGCGGCTACCCTCGGCTCAAATTTCATCGTAGTTGTGAACGACAACGACATGAGCATCGCTGAAAATCATGGTGGCCTGTACGATAACCTGCGTCTGCTGCGTGAAACGAACGGTACGGCTGAAAATAACTATTTCAAGTCGCTCGGCTTCGAATATCACTTCGTTAAATACGGCAACGACATCCGCTCGCTCATATCCGCCTTTGAAGAAGTCAAGAACTCCGGCCACCCCATTGTGGTTCATATTGCAACGCAAAAAGGAATGGGCTACGCTCCCGCCGAGGCAAACCGCGAGCATTTCCACTGGACAATGCCTTTCGATGAAGCAACCGGCAATCCGCTCAACGCCGACACCGACGAAGATTGGAGCGACATTTTCTGCAATACCGTTGATGAACTTATGGCCGAAAATCCTGCCGTAGCAGTAATCACCGCCGGCACTCCCGGCGCAATAGGCTTCGACGCCGAACGCAGAAAAAAAGCCGGCCGTCGCTTTATCGACGTTGGCATCGCCGAAGAACAAGCCGTTGCTCTCGCATCAGGCATGGCAAAGGCAGGCGCCCGTCCCGTATTTGGCGTTGTCAGCTCGTTTATTCAGCGCGCCTACGACCAGATGAGCCAGGATGTTGCGGTCAACAACACTCCGGTTGTTCTCAATATTGCGATGGGAGGCATAATGTCAATGACCGACGTTACTCACCTGGGGTGGTTCGACATAGCTCTGATTTCAAACATTCCGAATTGGGTATATCTCGCTCCTACATGCAAAGAAGAATATGAGGCAATGCTGAGATGGGCAGTGACGCAGACCGAACATCCGGTTGCAGTGCGTCAGCCCTCGGGCAGCGTATGGTCATCGGGCCGCAAGTATTCTGAAAATTATTCAGAACTCAACAAATCTGAAGTCTGCCGGCGCGGAAAAGATGTTGCGATTATAGCGGCCGGAACAACCTTCCGCTTCGCTCTTGAAGCGGTTGAGCAACTTGCTAAAGAAGGCATTGACGTAACGCTCATAAATCCCGTTTTCCTAAGCGGAGTTGATTCTGAACTGCTCGAAAACCTTAAAAAAGACCATAAAGCGGTCATAACGCTCGAAGACGGCATTCTCGACGGTGGTTTCGGCGAGAAAGTGGCCCGCTTCTACGGCAACTCAGATGTAAAAGTAATTTGCCGGGGTATTGAAAAGCGCTTTCTCGACGGCTACTCGCCATCGAAACTCATGGAACAATGCCGCATGACACCCGAGGCTATTGCCTCAGATGTCAGGTCAATTATTTAAACTGACCCAAAGCCTCTTTCATCTTATCGGCAATCTGCGCGTTAGCGGGGTTGCCGATTGATCCTATATGGNTGTGGTTCACGCGGCGTGTNGGTTGATAGTNGCCGCGCTGAACTNNCATTCCGACTTGGCGGTAAGCCTCGCGGNAAGGAANGCNCTCAAGAACCATTCTGTTAACGTCTTCTACCGTAAACAAATAGTCATATTTCGGATCATCGAGAATATTTTCGTTGACCTGAATATGTTCGAGCATGAACGTCGCGATGTGCAGGCAGTTGAGCANTTCCGTTGTTGCGGTGAANATGACGTCCTTCATCAACTGATAGTCGCGGTTATAACCGAGCGGCAGGTTGCCGGTCATCAAAGCCAGCTCATTCGGCAACGAAATCAAGCGGTTGCACTTTGCGCGCATGATTTCAAACACGTCAGGGTTCTTTTTATGCGGCATAATCGACGAGCCCGTAGTATATTCGTCAGGGAACCGGACAAAAGCAAAGTTCTGGCACATGAACTGACAGACATCGCCCGCGAATTTCCCTAAAGTTGTTGCAACTGCCGCAATCGCAGCCGCCATAGCTTTTTCTGTTTTACCACGACTAATCTGGGCGGCCACAACATTGTAGTGCAACGTCCGGAACTCCAAAAGGTCGGTGGTCATCTGCCGGTCGAGTGGAAATGAAGAACCATAGCCCGCCGCCGAACCAAGAGGATTTTGATTTGCAATACGATACGCAGCAACCAGCATTTCAACATCATCAACCAGCGTTTCTGCATATGCGCCGAACCATAGGCCGAAGCTCGACGGCATTGCTATCTGATTGTGGGTATATCCGGGCATCAACACGTTTTTATAACGTTCCGAAAGGTTTTGAAGTGAAACAAAGAGCTTTTCAACCGACTCGGCTATTTCGCGAATTTCAGCGCGCATCAATAGTTTCAGGTCAACCAGANCCTGGTCGTTGCGCGNACGTCCNGAATGAATCTTCTTGCCCANATNGCCAAGCTTGCNCGTCAACATCANCTCAACCTGCGAATGAACGTCTTCAACACCNTCCTCTATCTCGAAATTACCCTTTTCGGCCAATTCATAGAGCGATTGAAGTTCGTCAAGCAGTTTCCGGAGTTCATCGTCTTCCAGAAGACCGATGGAGTTGAGCATACGGATGTGGGCCATAGAACCCTGAATATCGTATTNTGCCNGCNGCAAATCCAAACGCCGGTCGNTGCCTACTNTGAACTCTTCAATCANACGNTTGGGCTCAAAGCCCTTATTCCATAATTTCATNTGCGAAANTGTTGNTTATCTGTANATAGCGTTTAATACCCGATTCAATTTCTGAAATCAGTACGAATTCGTCGGGAGTATGGGAGCGTTCGCTTAGACCAATCCCTATTTTCAGCGTATCAACCATCGGAAGCACCGATTGGTCGGAAGTGGTCGGCGATACAAAAGTCTTTGAGCCGGAGGCAACAGCCGCCCGGGCCAACGGATGCTCTCCGCTGATTACCGAAGCGCGGATATGGGTTGACCGGGGAGTCAGAGTTGATGAAATCGACCGGCGGATATAATCTACGGTTTCCTGATTCGTAAGTGCATCGGTTGTTCGAACATCAACAACAAACTTACATTCGGTAGGCAACACATTATGTTGAGTCCCTGCCTCGATTTGTGTAACAGTAACTTTTATCGGGCCGAGCATCTTAGATTCAGCCGGGAAACTAAGATTCTGCAGTCGCTGTATATCCTCAACAGCTTTATAAAGAGCGTTTTCTCCGCCCGGACGTGCCGCGTGCCCTCCGGCTGCCGTTGCAACGCAGTCTAAAACCAAAAGCCCCCGCTCGGCAATTGCCGCATCCATTCCGGTTGGCTCGCCGATAATGGCCCAGCGTGGCATACAGTCGTGTTTGGTCCAGTATTCAACCATAGCGCGCATACCGTTCACTCCGGTAACCTCTTCTTCGGCTGTGGCTAAAAACAACACGTTGAATTCCTTGAACGGTTTCAATGAAGTAAAGGCCGAAAGCAATCCGACCAGCGACGCTCCTGCGTCATTACTTCCGAGACCATACAGTCTGTCACCTTCCCGAGTTGGCGCGAACGGATCGCGAGTATAGGCTGGCGAAGGGCGCACAGTGTCGTGGTGAGAATTCAAAAGAAGTGTTGGCAACTGCGGATTATAGTCTCCAAGATACGCCCATACATTATTATGCATTCATGCCGGGCAATAGCCGCTGTCGGTCAGACAGTCAAAAATAATATCGGCCGTGGCATTTTCCGATCGCGAGATCGACGGAGTCGAAATCAGCGGGTTGAGTATATAAACGGTACGCTCTGTCACAGTTTAACAACAGGCCGCGGAGACTAGCTTTCGCGCCCTGCGCGTTCGCTATACGATGCCTCAACTCCCC
>WFLX010117227.1_pt1 | contig 30544 bp, 28 predicted proteins | sample 4967041 | NCBI WGS metagenome assembly WFLX01 (sample SAMN12857096, study PRJNA449069) | gut metagenome | isolation source: stool from male and female vole | host: Microtus ochrogaster | place: USA:Florida | collected 2017
ATAACCAAATTATCCCTTGATTTTATGACACAAAAAAATCCATGCAAACCACTAACGGTCAGCAGGGAATTTTTTATTGTTTTTCAATGAGTTTCTTTTTCATCAAGCAGAGGTCGAAAGAATCTAATAATCCGTCACTGTTCAAATCAGCGTTTTTCAAGTCTGAAACTTCCGTATCTGACGTACCTAAAAGATATTGCTGAAAAGTTACTACATCAGCCACATTAAATTCATTGTCGCCGTTCATATCGCCTATTGTTGTATTTTGTTCCGGTGCTTCGCCGAGTGATACAAATTTGCGGTTATATTTTTCGGCATATTCTTGTGCGGCTGAGTTTTCATAGCCGTATATTGTGCCACCGAAATAGTAGTCCCAAGTTGCAGTTAAACCATTAGTGCCATTAACCAAGTAATTAAAAATTGCACTATCATCTTTAATTTCACAATCAGGATTTAAAATAGTTACTTCCGTTAAATTTTCACAATAAGCAAATGCACTATTTTCAATACTTGTAACACTGTCAGGTATTGTTACTGATTTTAAACTTTTACATAAACCAAATGTAAGAGGTGCAATATTTGTAACACTTTCAGGAATTGTTACTGATTTTAAATTTTCACAACATTTAAACGCCTCATCTTCAATGCTTGTCACACTGTCAGGTATTGTTACTGATTTTAAACTTTGACACGACAAAAATGCAAAAACTGCAATACTTGTCACACTATCAGGAATAACTACATCGCCTGAACAAGCAGTGCCGTCAATCAAAATATTATTGACAACAACACATGGATTTTCTTTCTGTTTTTCCTCAAGCCAAGGTGTGTGGGAAAATACCATACCTCCGATGCTTGTTACACTTTCAGGTATTGTTACTGATGTTAAATTACTACAACCAGAATACATAAAATTATCGTTACCAGTAAATGCATAACCTCCAATTCTTGTCACACTATCAGGAATAACTACATCGCCTGAACAAGTACTACCATCAATTAAAATATTATTAACAACAACAAATGGGTTTTCTTTCTGTTTTTCCTCAAGCCATGGTGTATCAGAAAATGCCTGACCTCCAATGTTTGTTACACTGTCAGGTATTGTTACTGACGTTAAGCTTTGACATTCCTTAAATACCCCCACATTAATGATTGTAATACTGTCAGGTATTATTACTGATTCCAAAGATATGCAGTGAGAAAATGCATTATATCCAATGCTTGTCACACTATCAGGTATTATTACTGATTCTAAACTTTCACATTCATAAAATGCCTCACTTCCAATGCTTGTTACACTATCCGGAATAACCACATCTCCTGAACAAGTCCTACCGTCAATCAAAATATTATTAACAATAACAAGCGGATTTTCTTTCTGTTTTTCCTCAAGCCATGGGGTTTTACAAAATGCACCGTTTCCGATACTCATAACGCTGTCAGGAATATTTATTGACTTTAAATTTTCACAATTATAAAATGCATTTTCTCCGATACTCGTTACACTATCAGGAATTGTTACCGATGTTAAATTACTATAACCAGCAAATGTATAGTTTCCGATACTGGTAACGGATACGCCGTCAATTTCAGACGGAATAACAACCTCCGTTGCAGACTTGTCACATTTTATAATTTCAATAGTTCCGTCCTCTAAAAAATCATATGTTAAATTTTCATATACATTTTTGTCACTTTCAGCACTTGCCGTCAATGATACCGCCGGAGCGATGTTCTCCGGAATAGCTGCCACACTGCCCATAAGGCACACCGCCATAACTCCGGCTAAAATTCTGTTTGTTTTCATCAAACTCCACCTTTCATATATTATATTAAAATTATAACACATGATAAATATCCTGTCAATTCGCATAATAGACAAATTATTCCTTAATTTTATAACACAAAAAAATCCCTGCAAACCACTAACAGTCGGCAGGGATTTTTTATAGAATTACTGATTTAAAGCTTCAAGTGCTTCCGAAGTTATCGGGAATACTTCACTTGTAATAGTTTTTATTTCAACGTACTGAATAGCAAGAGCGTCAATATTTGTGATACCGCCACCGTTGTCAACAACGTCCGCATTGAGCTTACCCTGTTCAGTTATCTGAAATTCTTCCGGATTTGCAATTGACTGCATTATAAGTACTGCGTCGGATATACCTACCTGTCCGTCCTCATTGGCATCACCGAATAAAGTCATATCAGATTGTGAGCCGATAAGTGCAAAGTTACGTTGATATTTTTCGGCATATTCTTGTGCTGTAGAGTTTTCATAGCCGTATATTGTGCCATTAAAGTAAAATTCATTGTTTTCTGAATCAGAGCCATTTAAAATTGTAGAAACATTATCGTAAATTTCACATTCAGGATTTAAAATTGTTATTTCTGTTAAATTTTTGCAGTAAAAAAATGCCGCCTTGTCAATACTTTTCACACTATCAGGTATTGTTACTGATGTTAAACTTTCACATTCAAGAAATGCACCATTTNCAATGCTTGNTACACTGTCAGGTATTGTTATTGATGTTAAACTTTTACAATATCTAAACGTATTATTTCCAATACTTGTAACCCTATCAGGCATTGTTACTGATGTTAAACTTTCACAGCCAGAAAATACATAATTATTAATGCTTGTAACACTATCAGGTATTATTATTTCGGTTAAATTTGTACAGTTAAAAAATGCAAGTTCTCCAATGCTTGTAACACTATCAGATATTGTTATTGATTTTAAACTTTCACAGTTAGAAAATGCATTATCTCCAATACTCGTTACACTGTCCGGTATTGTTACTGATGTTAAAGATGTGCAGTAAGAAAATGCCTCATCTCCAATGCTTGTTACATTATTTGGAATAATCACATCGCCTGAACAAGTACTACCATCAATCAAAATATTATTAACAATAACAAGTGGATTTTCTTTCTGTTTTTCCTCAAGCCATAGTGTACCGGAAAATGCAAAATTTCCAATGCTTGTCACACTATCAGGTATTGTTACTGATGTTAAACTTTCACAGTTAGAAAATGAATTAGCTCCAATACTTGTTACACTGTCCGGTATTGTTACTGATGTTAAACTTTCACATTTAGAAAATGCATCAGCTCCAATACTCGTTACACTGTCAGGTATTATTACTGATATTAAACTTTTACAATATCTAAACGTACCATTTCCAATACTTGTCACACTATCAGGTATTGTTACTGATGTTAAACTTTTACAGTCAGAAAATGCAAAATTACCAATGCTTGTTACACTGTCAGATAGTGTTACTGATGTTAAACTTTTACAGTCAGAAAATGCAAAATTACCAATGCTTGTTACACTGTCAGATAGTGTTACTGATGTTAAATTTTTACATTCAGAAAATGCATTGTCGCCAATGCTTGTTACACTGTCAGGTAGTGTTACTGATGTTAAACTTTCACAGCGAAAAAATGCAAAATTACCAATGCTTGTTACACTGTCAGGTAGTGTTACTGATGTTAAATTTCCACAGTCAGAAAATGCACTATTACCAATGCTTATTATACTGTCAGGTATTGTTACTGATGTTAAATTACTACAATCATAAAATGCACTCTCACCAATACTTGTTACAGCTATTCCGTCAATTTCCTCCGGAATAATTACTTCAGTTGCAGATTTATTACAGTGTGTAATTTCAATAGTGTCGTCTTCTAAAAAATCATATTTTAAATTTTCATATCTATAGATTTCTGCACTTGCTGTCATGGATACTGCCGGAGCGATATTATTTGGAATAATGCCAATTCCATATGTAAGGCACAAAGCCAAGATTCCTGAAATAATTCTGTTTGTTTTCATCAAACTCCACCTTTCATATATTATATTAAAATTATAACACATAACAAATATCCTGTCAATTCGCATAATGACCAAATTATTCCTTGCTTTTATGACACAAAAAAATCCCTGCAAACCACTAACAGTCGGCAGGGATTTTTTATAGAATTACTGATTTAAAGCTTCAAGTTCTTCCGAAGTTATCGGGAATACTTCACTTGTAATAGTTTTTATTTCAACGTACTGAATAGCAAGAGCGTCAATATTTGTGATACCGCCACCGTTGTCAACAACGTCAGCATTGAGCTTACCCTGTTCAGTCATCTGAAATTCTTCCGGATTTGCAATTGACTGCATTATAAGTACTGCGTCGGATATACCTACCTGTCCGTCCTCATTGGTATCGCCGAATAAAGTTATATCAGATTGTGAGCCGATAAGTGCAAAGTTACGTTGATATTTTTCGGCGTATGCCTGTGCGGTTGAGTCAGCATAACCATATATTGTACCATCAAACTTGTCTGACCAACTATCATTTGAAATTGTATTTTTAGAATCTGATATCACACAATCAGGATTAAGAAAAGTTATCTTTTCCAGTCCCTTGCAGTAATAAAATGAGTAACTTCCTATTTTTACAACACTTTCAGGGATAGTTACTTCTTTAAGAGAATCGCAGTATGAAAATGCATAATCATCAATTTTTACTATGCCCTCAGAAATAATTACTTCAGTCAGATTCTCACATCTTTGGAATACAAATTGACCGATACTTGATACGCTTGCAGGAATTGTTATAGAAGTAAGACCAGATTCACTGAATGCACTCTCTCCGATTCTTGTTACACTGTCCGGAATTTTTATTTCCTGCAAAGAACTGCACTTGTAAAATGCGTAATTGCCGATATTTGTCACACTGTCGGGAATTGTAACGGATNTTAAACTTGTACATTCATTGAATACATAATTTCCGATTCCTGTAAGACCTTCAAGGATTGTTACTGATTGCAGACCGGAACATTTTGAAAATGTATATGTACCGATACTTGAAACGCTTTCGGGAATTGTTACAGATTCAATGCCTGAACATTGACGGAACGCATAATTTCCGATGCTTATCAGACCCTCTGAAAGCGTAAGAGACGTTATACCTGTACAATTGCTGAAAGCCTCCGAACCGATATTGACTACACTGCCCGGAATATCCAGTGATTTTAAGCTTTTGCATTTATAGAATGCCTGTTCGCCGATATTCGTCACACTGTCGGGAATTGTCAGCGACACCATGCTCTGACAGTCAGAAAACGCATATTCTCCAATGTTTATTACACTTGACGGAATTTTTACAGATGTCAAAACAGTACAGCCGTAGAAAGCAGACCGTGGTATTTTGGTTAATCCCTCAAGAATTGTAAGTGAGGTGAGGCTTGTACAGTATGAGAATGCAGAGTTGCCGAGACTTATCAGACTTTCAGGGAGTGTTACAGACAAAAGGCTTTCACAGCCGCTGAATACATTAGCATCGATACTTGTTATACCCTCAAGAAGCTTTACGGAAGTAAGGCTTTTACAGTTACTGAACGCACGTTGGTTTATAGTTTGCACACTTCCGGGAATTGTTACAGAAGTCAGAACAGTACAGTTTTCAAATGCACTTTCACCTATAGATGTTACAGTTTCAGGAATAGTTACTGTACCCAACGCTTTACAGCTATAAAATGAATTTGAACCAATAGCTGTTACGCCTTCAAGAATTTTTACTGATGCAAGACTTGCACAGTAGGAAAATGCAGAGTTACCTATTTTTACAACACTTCCGGGAATTGTTATTGACGCAAGACCGGAACAGCTTGAAAATGCAGAATTACCGATTTCTGTTACGCCGTCCGGAATTGTTATTGACGCTAATCCTTTGCAGTTTGAGAAAGCACTTTCTCCGATACTTATCAGACCATTTCCAATCTTTACAGATGTTAAACTTGTACAGTTATAAAAAGCCAGTCGGTTTATACTTATTACAGAATCCGGAATTGTTACAGAAGAAAGAANGTCACAANCANAAAATGCTGAATNCTTGATANCNNTAACANTGTCCNGAATGNTTACTGATACAAGATTCTTACAGCCGTAAAATGCTGAATTACCGATACTTGTTACTGCAACGCCGTCAATTTCAGCAGGAATGCTTACTTTAGACGCTGAGTTGCTACATTTCTTGATTTCAATAGTTCCGTCTTTAAGAACCGTATAAGTCAACTCCTCATATACGGAATCCTCTGCGTTTGCTGTAATGGAGAAAGAGGGAATGAAATCTTCCGGCATAATTGCCATGTTTCCCATAAAACATACTGACATTGCCATAATACCTGCAATGATTTTCTTGTGTTTATTCATATAAAATCACCTTTCATTAATTTATTGTGTATCAATTATAACACAAGCCCTGCAATATGTCAATGACTGTAAAAAACAAAAAATATTCCCTGCTACAACTCACGGTCGGCAGGGAATTTTTTTATTTCTCTAACATTTTGTCGAGGTATTCAGGAAACGAATCTGTTCCTGTGGCTGATATATACGCATAATAACTCATAATAAGCGTAGCGTCTACGGAATCTATAAAGCCGTCGTCATTTACATCACCGAGAAGCTGTGGTTTTGTGGTAACTGGCGGTGTTGTCGTAGTTGTGGTGGTGGTAGTTGTGGCAACTGCATCGATTAATGAAAAATTATATCCATATTCTTCAGCATATGCCTGTGCGGTGGAGTTTTCATAGCCATATATAGTGCCATAAAAATAACAATCTAACGGTGTATTTACAACATTCGATATAGTAGTACCATTATCATAAATTTCACATTTAGGATTAAGAATTATTATTTCCTTAAGGTTCGTACAGCCAAAAAATGCACCAGCATCAATATTTGTTATGTTATCAGGTATTGTTATTGATACTAAATTTGAACATCCTGCAAACACATTAAGACCAATACTTGTCACGCTATTTGGGATTTCTATTGATGTTAATCCTGAACTGTTAAATGCAAACTCATCGAAACTCACCACGCTATTCGGGATTGTTATTGATGTTAAATTTTTACACAGAGCAAAAGCGCTTTCACCAATGATTGTTACAGGTATACCATTAATCTTGCTTGGTATATCGACCTCTGTTGCAGTTGTGTTACAGTCTGTAATTGTAATAGTGTTATCATCATTAACAATGTAAGTCAAATCACCGTATTTTTCTACTGCGTTTGCCGTCATTAAAGCAGGACTGATATTATATCCTTGTCCAACGATTGCACCGCCTACAAAAGCAATTGAAAGTGCTGTAACCCCTGCAATAATTCTGTTGTGTTTTTTCATATAGATTAAACCTCCACCAATTTATTATATAGTTATTATAGCATAGCAGGTATTATATNNCAATAATGTGAAAAAAGATTTTCTGAAANACCGGAAAACAATAATATATACTGNTATGTTAAAAAAATATCANAGAGCTATTGACAGCNTGACATAAATTGNATATAATAGTATTAGAGAAACGATTGACTTTTTCNGACGTTTCGTATACAGGANCTTTAATATGACTTCTGCAATATTAAAAAGATTAATTNTTNGGAGGTATAATACAATGTNACTGACAAACAATCAGAATGTTCTTAAGTGGGTTGANGAGATGGTTGCTCTCTGTAAGCCCGNCAANGTTGTGTGGATTGACGGTTCAGAAGAACAGCTCAATGCACTCAGAAAGGAAGCTATCGAAACAGGCGAAATGATTGAACTCAATCAGGAAAAGCTTCCGGGTTGTCTCTACCACAGAACTAACCCCAACGACGTTGCCCGTGTTGAGGACAGAACTTTTATCTGCACAAGAAACAAGGAGGACGCAGGTCCGACTAACAACTGGTGCGACCCACAGGAAATGTACGCTAAGCTTTCAAAGCTCTATGACGGAGTTATGAAAGGCAGAACAATGTATGTTATTCCTTATTCAATGGGTCCTATCGGTTCACCTCTCGCAAAGGTAGGCGTTGAAGTTACTGACTCTATCTACGTTGTTCTCAACATGAACATCATGACAAGAATGGGTGCAGACGCTTTCAAGAATCTCGGCGACGTTTCCAATGACTTCGTAAGAGGTCTTCACTCAAAGGCTGACGTTAACCCTGAAGAAAGATATATTGTACAGTTCCCCGAGGACAACACAATCTGGTCTATTAACTCTGCTTACGGTGGAAACGTTCTTCTTGGCAAGAAGTGTTTCGCTCTCCGTATTGCATCATTCCAAGGTAAGANNGAAGNTTGGATNGNTGAANATATGCNTATTCTCGGCGNTAAGAAGCCNGACGGTGATATCAAGTACATCACAGCTGCTTTCCCGTCTGCCTGCGGTAAGACAAACCTTGCTATGCTCATTCCTCCGGAGGGCTACAAGAAAGACGGTTATGAAGTATTCACAGTAGGTGACGATATCGCTTGGATGAAACCCGGTGAGGACGGCAGACTTTATGCTATCAATCCTGAAAACGGTTTCTTCGGTGTTGCTCCCGGAACTAACGAGAAGTCCAACCCCAACGCTCTCCACTGCACAATGAAAAACACTATCTTCACAAACGTTGCTCTTAACAATGCTGAAGGTACTGTATGGTGGGAAAAGCTTGACAAGAATCCGCCTGTTGACGCAACAGAGTGGAAGGGTGCAAAGGTTAACGGCGTAGAGTACACAGAAGCAGGAAACACTCTTGCTCACCCGAACTCACGTTTTACAGCTCCTGCTGAAAACTGTCCGTGCCTCTCATCTGAATTTAATAATCCTGCCGGTGTTCCGATTTCTGCTATCATCTTCGGCGGCAGACGTGCTTCAACAACTCCTCTCGTATATCAGTCATTTGACTGGACACACGGTACTTACATCGGTTCAGCCGTTTCTTCTGAAACAACTGCTGCTGCAACAGGTGCTGTAGGTGTTCTCCGTCACGACCCGATGGCTATGAAGCCGTTCATTGGTTACAACGTTGGCGACTACTGGGCTCACTGGCTCGAAATGGGCGAAAAGCTCGGCGACAAAGCTCCTAAGATTTTCAACGTTAACTGGTTTAAGCAGGACGAAAACGGTAACTTCATCTGGCCTGGTTTCGGCGACAATATGCGTGTTCTCGACTGGATTATCAAGAGATGTGAAGGCACTGTTGACGCTGACGAAACAGCTATCGGTTATCTTCCTAAGAAAGAAGATATCAACGTTGAGGGTATCGAGGACGAAGTAACACCCGAAGTTATGGATAAGCTTCTTGCTGTTGACAAGGAACTCTGGACTAAGGAAATCGCTGAAATGAGAAGATACTACAATGACGACATAAAGGCTAAGGGCGGTAACGTTCCGGAAGCTCTCTATGCTGAACTAGACAAGATTGAGGCAAGACTTAACAAGTAATTTTCTTAAATAAAATAAAGCTGTACTCTTTCGGGAGTACGGCTTTTTTTATTTGACATATTGTTGTGTTTGTGATATAATTTTCAGTAAGATAAATTGTAATTTAATGGAGGAAATGAATATGGCTTCAACAGCGGAAATAGTTCGGAATAATAAGACCAAAATGAATATTGATGAACGTGTAAGAGAATTTTTTGAGATTATTCAACCGCTTGGATTTGATGCTCATGAGGAAAGCGACAACGCAATATATATGAACCCTAATGGTAATTATGAAAAAGGTGTTCGGGTATGGGTAGACCAAGAGGATTACCCTATGTTTACGGTTAACGGAAAGGAATACTATTGTGAAGTGTTTTTTGACTTTATCTGGGACGATGAAAGACACGGAATAGAAAGTATGAATTCGGATATGATTCTTGCTATCACCGCAGAGTATATGAAAAAGTATCCAGATGCTTTATTCCAATATGAATGGAGCAGTGATGAATCACCTTTTTTTGATAAGCGTGATATTGAAACAATAATATCACAGCCGTTTCAGCCTGGCTGGTACTATCTTTTTAGGTCACACCTTCACGTAAAAGCTTTAGACAAGTATCATGATAAATGGATTTTAGAATAGTAACTTCCTGTAAATTCTGATTTATGTAAGTAATACAATAGCCCGAAAGTATTAAATTGCTTTCGGGAGTTTTTTTATTTGACATATTGTTATGGTTGTGATATAATTTTCAGTAATATTTAATGGAGGTATTATTATTTTTGGATATTATAAATTTAATTCAGCAAAAGTATGGGGCTTCCTGTCAACTACGTTCTCCGCTGAATAAAAGACAATATGATACAGCAAAAAAAATTCTTCCACATGAACTGTTGGAAATCTTAAAGGTCAGCAACGGAATAAACGAAATAATTACTAATCCTGATACTATGAAGATTGAAGTTATTGATAAAATTATCTATTCATTAGATGAAATAAAGTCACAGACCAGTCATTATTCAGACGAATACGGCGGTGAGGGCGTTGTTTTTGCCGGTAACGGAGCAGGTGGATTTTTTATTCTCAAACCTGACGGAAAAATTTATATATATGAGTATTATGATTTGAGTGAAGAATACTATGCTGAAAGTTTATCAGATTATTTCAATAAATTCTGACTTATGCAAGTAATATAATATCAAATACATAGTTTCAGAGGTTTTCTGGGGTTTTGCGTATAATTTTTTTACAGCACTTGCATTATTAAATATAATATGGTAGAATATAGTTTATAATAAATTAAACTCAGAAAGGTTCACTATGGATAATTCAGATTTATGGAAAATCGTACTTGTCATTGTTATGATGATTTTTTCGGCACTGTTTTCAGGTACTGAAACCGCATATTCAAGCGTCAACAAACTCAGACTGAAAAATTACGAGGCTCAGGGAAACAAAAAAGCTGCAAAGGCTATTGTTCTTGCCAATAAGTTCGACGAAGTTCTTACTGCTGTTCTGATAGGAAATAATATTGTGAATATCGCTACATCATCAGTCAGCACACTTCTGTTTGTGAGTATTTTAGGAAAGAACGGTGCGGCGATTTCAACGGCTGTAATTACAGTTCTTGTACTTATTTTCTGCGAAGTTCTTCCGAAATCATACGCAAAGAAAAATGCCGAAAAACTCGCACTTCTTTGTGCATCACCGCTTTCTGTTCTGGTTACTGTTCTTAAACCTGCCGTGTGGATTCTGAATAAAATTTCGTCACTGTTTTCGTCGGGCGAGGAAGCACCGAGCGTTACAGAGGACGAACTCAAATATATGATTGATGAAATAGAAGAACAGGGCGTTATTGAAGAACAGGAAAGCGAACTCGTAAAAAGTGCGTTGGAATTTGACGAAATATCAGTTGACGAGATACTTATTCCGAGAGTAAAGGTAGTAGGCGTTGAACTCGGTACGGAAATTGACGAAATAAAAAAAATTTTCACAACCGAAATGTATTCACGTATGCCTGTATACGAAAAAAGTCTTGACGACATAGTGGGCATTATAACAAACAAGGCATTCTTTAAAATGCTTGTCGAGGGAAAACGTGACATAATGTCGATTATTCAGGAAGTTCCGCACATAGCCGACAGTAAGCTCATCAGCGAGGCTATGCGTGATATGCAGCGTTCAAAAGTACATCTTGCCGTTGTAATAGACCAGTACGGCGGTACAAAAGGTATTGTTACACTTGAGGACATTATTGAGGAACTTGTCGGCGAAATTTATGACGAGGACGACGAAATTATTACAAAAATAATAAAACTTGCACCGGATAAGTTTGAAATAGCCGGTGATATGAGTATAAATGATATGCTTGAATATCTTGGTCTTGACGATGAACTTGTACAGACTGAATACAATTCCGTAGGCGGCTGGGTCACAGAAGTCATGGAACATATTCCCGATAAGGACGAAACCGCTGAAACAGGTATTTTTCGTCTTACAGCCTCAAAAGTAAATGAACAGACAGTTGAAAAAGTAATCCTCGAAATAAAACAACAGAACGAATAAAAAAACTGTAAAATATTATGTTGTGATATTGCACAATACTGTAAATTAAGCATTGTCTAAAACATAGAAAATTATAAATATCACAATATTTTTTTGATTTCCTCTTGAATTATGTGCAGAATGTGGTATAATATAATTATAGTAATAAAAAACAGCAGGGGGTAATTTTCCAATGAAGAAGAAAATCATTACAATAGAACGCCAGTACGGAAGTGGCGGTAGTGTTATTGGAAAACTTACAGCCGAAAAACTGGGAATAAATTACTATAACAGACAAATTCTTGAAATGACAGCCGAAAGGTGCGGAATCGCTCCGGAAAATCTTGAAACGGCTGAGGAAAATGTCCCCACAAGCTTTTTGTATTCGCTTCTTATGTCGGCTAATCCTGCACGTTCAATGGAAGATAATCTGCCTTTGTCTGATAAAGTTTTCCTTATGGAAAGCCGTATTATAAACGAAATTGCTGAATCTGAAAGCAGCTTTGTACTCGTCGGCAGATGCGGAAGCTATGTTCTTGAAGATAAGGGTTGTTTCAACGTATATATCTATGCTCCGCCGGAAGAACGCATAAAACGAGCAATAAGAGAATATGGAATTGCAGAAAATAAAGCGGAGTCGATTATGAAAAAAGCCGACAAACGCCGTGAAACCTTTTACAATGTAAACACCGGCAGACTATGGCAGGATAAAGACCAGTATTCTCTCTGTCTGAACAGCGCGGAACTCGGCGACGAACTTTGTGCTGAAGTAATCGTAAAAGCTTACAAGGAATATAATAAAAAATTTGGTAAATAACAGAATTTTCCGTATCTCAATGAACGGAGATTTATAAAAAGGCAGTGGGCGGAACATCATAGGTATCCCCTGCCGTCAGGAGTATCTGCACTTATAGTGTACCGTGTTCCCGAAAATACCTGCGTAACCAACAGACAATCACTGAAAATATCTCTCTTTTTTTCAGAAAAGTCCTGCATTTTTTGTGCAGGACTTTTTTGTATACTGTAAAAATTATGGGAAACAATAAAACAGAAAAATAATAAAAAAGGAGATTTTCTGAAATGAGTATTGTGCTTATAAGGTCGTTGATTCTCTACATTCTTGTTATCTTTTCTGTAAGGCTTATGGGAAAACGTCAGCTTGGCGAACTACAGCCCTCCGAACTCGTTATAACAATTCTTATATCAAATATTGCAACCCTGCCCCTTGAAGATACCGACATACCGCTTTTTGTCGGGATTACTCCGATACTCGCACTTGTTTGCTTCGAGGTAATAGTTTCATGGCTTAATCTTATCTTTCCGAAATTACGGAGAGTGATTTCAGGCAGTCCGAAAATAATAATCCGGAATGGAAAAACAGACCCTGCCACCCTCCGTGAACTGCGTTTCTCAGTCGANGANCTTATGATGNCANTGCGTGAAAAGGAAGTGNNTGATATTGANGAGGTTCAGTTTGCTATTGTAGAAACTACAGGAAATATTTCCATAATGAAAAAACAGATGAAAGATACTCCGGACAGAGAAGATTTAGGAATTAAAGTGAAAAATTACGACCCTCCGCAAGTTATAGTTTCAGACGGAAAAATTCTTCCCCAGTCATTAAAGTCAATGGGTATCGCTGACGGTACAGTTGAAAAAATTCTTAAAGAAATCAAAATAAAACTCAGTGATGTTTTTATAGCAACCGTTGATACACAGGGACATTTCTTTATTGTGGACAAAGCCGGAAATGCTCCATATATCATAGAAAACGGAGGACAGACACAATGACAAGAATAAAAATAAGTGTTGTTATACTATGTGTACTTGTGGGAATGAGTATATTTTTTGGAATATGGATAAACAGCAGGTGTAGTTATATGCTTGACGAGATATCCGAAATCTATGAACTGCTTGATTCGGGAGAAATAAATCAGGCTTTATCATCAGCAAAAAAACTTGACGATGACTGGGACAGTTTCCGCAAAAAAGCTGCTGTTATGCTTAACAACAACAACCTTACAGAAATTGACTGCATAAGTTCGGGGATTCCGTACCTTATCGAAAACAACAGTGATGAAGTACATTCGCGCCTTATAGAATTTCGGCATATGCTTGAAATGCTGAAAGGTGGAGAAATTCCCACTCTTACAAGGATTCTTTAGAAAAGTCGTACACAACAGCAGGAGTGACCAAGAATTTCTTAGTCGCTCTACATAGTTTTTTATGAAAATATTTGTCTGACTTTTTGGGAACAGTTCATTTTCAGCCGTCCCTGTTTTTTCTTTCATGTCTGACTATTAATTTATTTATGAGGTTTAAAATTATTCCTGCAATCAGTTCAAAACCGCCTGTTACAAGCATGAACAGACTGAAATTTGTCAGAAGCTTTGAGCCGAGATAGAAAACAATATGACTTGTCTGACCGTAGACGACAGGAGGAACAATTACAGTTGTAATTCCGATTACAAGACATATGATTCCGCTTGTCATGAAAATGATTTTGTAGAATCCCGTCAGATACCGTCCACGCTTGTCCACTATAACGGCAGTCCATATCATAAGTACAATGATAAGAGCAAGTAATATTCCGAGTGTTATAAATGAGAAAATGTAGCTTGAAATTCCGAAGTCAAAACCTGTTTCCTTTTTCCACTCGTCAACTGAAAGAATTTTATCTGTCTGACCGTCTCCGATATTGTAGATAATTGATGAGAAATCATTTCTGTTGAGATTGTTGTAACCTGATTTCTGAAACATATACTCAGCGATATCCTCGCCTGTAAGGGACGGTTTTTTTCCACCGTTGAGTATATAGTCAGCGTATACGGAAACATTTTCGCCGATATATCCGGTTATGTTCAGATTAAGGACAAAATTTCTGAAATCGTTTTTATTTGCACGCTTGTTTGTAATACTGTAAAAATCGGTCTGTTCATACAGAAAGTCATTTACATCACGGTTACTGTCGTATTCTGCATCAAGAACTTTTTCCATGTCGAGACTTTTTATGCCTTTTTCAAGGACTGTTCCCGAAAGTCCGAGTTTTGTACAGAAAAGGATACTCAGAACAATAAGAAATATAATCGTAAAGAATGTAACAATGCCTGCACCGAAAAGTCTCAGTCCACCGACTTTCACAGGTCTGTATTCTTCCGGAGGAGGTGGGGGAACAGGATAAGGCTGATTTCCGACATATTCCGGAAAAGGTTCGGACGGAACGTCGCACGGTGGTGGAAACGGTTCTCTGTAATCCTCGTCATAATCCTCGTCATAATTATCGTACATAGGAATATACTGTGTATCAGTGGTGTCATTGTACGTGTTTTTAATATACTGTTCTGCGGAATCGTCATTTTTAAACGGGGGAATATACTGTGTATTCAGATTATCGTCATACGGTTCGGAAAAATCTTCCGGAATATCTTCGGCAGGTTCTTCAATATTTTTTTTCAGAACAATTTTCGGCAAACTTTCTTTATGTTCTTCACTGTTGTATTCGCTGATTGTCTTTTCAATCTTCTCAACGTCCTCGCATACCGGTTCAGGACTTGTTTCGGTGATGTCAGCGTTCTCTGGTTCGGGAACAGATGTGTTTTCCGGAGAAAATTCCGTCTGCTGATTGTTTTCGGGGATATAAAGGGATTCGGATATATTGGCGGTTTCGTTTTCCGAATCATTTTCTGAAAACTGTTTATCAGACGGTTTTGCAAGAGATATTCTGCCTGTATCTGAAGAAATACTGTTTATAGCAATACGCTGTATTTTTGCACCGCATTCACAACAGAAAAGCGAATCATCGTCAATCTTTTTGCCACATGAATTACAAAACATAACAATTTTTTCCTCCGGAGTAATTTCAAAATATTATTATTTATTATATAACATTAAGCCTGTCATGTCAATAATTATTTTACTTTCTTTCGCTCGAATCATGTAGTATGTATTATTTTTTTATATGAGGTACTGAAAAATGCACAATTTTATATATCCTGAAAAAATTTTTTTATTGATTTTCGCCGAATATTCGTGTTTTTGTTGATTTTAAGATAATAAAGTGATATTATATTAGATAAAGAGTATTCAGGGGGTTGAGCAGAATGAACGCTGTTTTTATTTTTTCCGGTATAGTCATTATTATCGGCACAGTCCTTAGAGGCTTGTGTCTTAATTCATTCTGCCCGTTCACCGCTGAGTCTCTCGCCTGATTCAATGTACTTTTCAGAGCAATGACGCTTGGTAAGAGCCTCCGGCAGAATGTCGGAGGCTTGTTTGTTAGTACATGAAATCAGAAAAAATTTAATCATAAAGGACTTTTTAATATGAAGATATCAGGAGCAAAAATTGTTGTTGAAACCTTAATCGAACAGGGCTGCAATACCGTTTTCGGCTATCCGGGAGGACAGGTTATCAATCTTTTTGATGAACTCTATCTCTGCCGTGACCGTATCAAGCACGTCCTCACCGCACACGAACAGGGAGCTTCCCATGCTGCCGACGGCTATGCAAGAGCTACCGGAAAAGTCGGCGTAGTTATTGCTACTTCCGGACCGGGTGCGACTAACCTCGTTACCGGAATCGCTACAGCTTATCTTGACTCTGTTCCTATGGTTGCCATTACCGGAAACGTTCCGTGCAGTCTTATCGGACGTGACAGCTTTCAGGAAGTTGACATTGTAGGCGTGACTATGCCTGTTACAAAGCATAATTTCATTGTAAAGGACGTTTCTGAACTTGCCGATACTCTCCGTATGGCTTTCAAGATTGCAAAGTCAGGCAGACCCGGACCTGTTCTTGTTGATATTCCTAAAGATGTACAGATAGCAAAATGTGACTTCACACCGGAAAGTCAGCCTGTTGTGCCTTATCCTCTCAGTTTCGCACCGGACGAAAAGCTGAAAAAGGCGGCTGAACTTATCAATTCATGTGAAAGACCGTATATTTATTTTGGCGGTGGTATAATCGCAGGTAAGGCATCAGATGAACTTGTTGCACTCGCTGACAAGATTGACNCACCGCTNGGCTGTTCTCTCATGNGACTTTCAGCAGTTCCNGCNGATAATCNGCATTTTCTCGGTATGCAGGGTATGCACGGTCACTATGCTTCTTCTGTTGCAGAAGATGAAGCAGACCTTGTTATTGCTCTCGGTGCAAGATTCTCCGACAGAGCAACAGGTAATCTGAAACGTTTTGCAAAGAATTTCAGAATAGTTCATATAGACATTGACAATGCGGAACTTGACAAGAATGTTTCTGCAAATCTTTCCATACAGGGAGATATAAAAGACGCTCTTGAACGTCTTACAGCTATGGTTGAGGAAAAGAAGCATGAAGCATGGTCTGCACGTATTGAAGAACTTAGAGCAGACGAGGAAAAGCGTATAGAAAGTGCAAGGTCGGGCAGGGAGCTTGACCCGTTCGCAATCGTTGACATTGTAAGCGAATACGAAAAAGATGCTAATATTGTTACAGATGTCGGACAGCATCAGATGTGGACTGCTCAGAGATATCCCCTCAAAAAGCCGAGAACGTTCCTTACAAGCGGTGGTCTTGGTACTATGGGCTTTGGTATGGGTGCAGCAATCGGTGCGGCAGAGGCTACAGGCAGAAGAAGTATTCTATTTACCGGTGACGGCAGTTTCGGTATGAATCTCAACGAACTCGCTACATCTGTTACACAAAATACTCCCCTTACAATAGTTATCATGAATAATGGTGTACTCGGAATGGTTCGTCAGTGGCAGACACTTTTCTTTGACAAGCATTATTCAAACACTACTCTTGACGGACGTAAGACCGATTTCGTAAAGCTTGCCGAAGCTTTCGGCGCAAAGGGTGCAAGAGTTTTCACAAAGGACGAACTCAGAAACGCCGTTCAGGAATCATTTGCATATGATGGTACTTTTGTTATCGACTGTGCTGTTGACAGTGATGAATTTGTACTGCCTATGCTTCCGCCCGGTGGTTCGATTGATGATATTATTACAGAAATAAAGTGAGGTGAGTGAAATGGCTAAACAGTACATAATAGGTGTAATCGTTTCAAATCTTTCCGGCGTACTTTCAAGAGTTTCAGGAATGTTTACAAGAAGAAGCTTCAATATTGACAGTCTCACAGTGGGGGAAACCGAATCAAGTGAATTTTCACGTATTACCATTGCTTTTCACGGCGACGAGGAAGTAAAAGACCGTATAATCAGACAGCTTGACAAGCTTCATGATGTAAAGGAAGTTGAAGTGCTTGACAAGCATGACACTGTTATCCGTGAACTTCTTCTTATAAAAATCAGAAACAAGCCTGAAACAAGACAGGATATTATGACAGCAGTGGAAATCTTCCGTTCAAAGATTGTGGACTATTATCCAACGTCCCTTACAATAGAACTTACAGGCGAAACGTCTAAGATAGATGCTTTCATTGAACTTGTAAAGCCTTACGGAATCATGGAGATGTGCCGTACTGGTATTGTCGCTGTTGAACGTGGCGAACGTTGTCTTAAGACTGTTAAATAACAGTAAGATTATAATTGTCCGGCAGGACAGTATAATAAATTTATTAAAATTAAAGGAGTAACCAGAAATGGAAAATACTGCAAAGGTTTTTTATGAACAGGACTGCGACCTTTCCCTTCTTTACGGAAAGACAATTGCTGTAATCGGCTACGGCAGTCAGGGTCACGCACACGCACTTAATGCTAAGGAGTCTCTCGGAGACAACGGCAGAGTTATTATCGGTCTTTATGAAGGCTCTAAGTCATGGGACAAGGCTGTTGCTCAGGGCTTTGAAGTTTTCACTGCTGCTGAAGCTGCAAAGCAGGCTGACATCATCATGATTCTTATCAATGACGAAAAGCAGGCTGAAATGTATAAGAAAGATATCGCTCCTAACCTTGAAGCAGGCAATATGCTTATGTTCGCTCACGGTTTTGCTATCCACTTCGGTCAGATTGTACCGCCGGCTGACGTTGACGTAACTATGATTGCACCTAAAGGTNCGNGACATACTGTAAGAAGCGAANATCAGNCAGNNANGGGCGTTCCTTGTCTCGTTGCTGNANATCAGGACGCTACAGGCAAGGCTAAGGAAATGGCACTTGCTTACGGTCTTGCAATCGGCGGTGCAAGAGCAGGTGTTCTTGAAACAACTTTCAGAACAGAAACTGAAACTGACCTTTTCGGTGAACAGGCTGTACTTTGTGGCGGTGTATGTGCATTAATGCAGGCTGGTTTTGAAACTCTCGTTGAAGCAGGTTACGACCCGAGAAACGCTTACTTTGAGTGTATCCACGAAATGAAGCTTATCGTTGACCTTATCTATCAGAGCGGTTTTGCAGGTATGAGATACTCTATCTCAAATACTGCTGAATACGGTGACTACATTACTGGTCCTAAGGTAATCACAGAAGATACAAAGAAAGCTATGAAGCAGATTCTCAAGAACATTCAGGACGGTTCATTTGCTAAGGAATTTCTCCTTGATATGTCTGCTGCCGGCGGTCAGGCACATTTCCGTGCTATGAGAAAGCTTGCATCTGAACATCCGTCCGAAAAGGTAGGCGAAGAAATCAGAAAGCTTTACAGTTGGAACAACGAAGAAGACAAGTTCATTAACAACTGACAATTGGCAATTAGCAGTTGCTGATTGCTGATTTACAAACCGAAGATTTTCGGCTGTGAATCGGACTTAATCGGGTGACGGTTCATAACAGTGCCGTCACCTGTTTTTTTAAAAAATATATTATTCATTCAGCAGTTAACAGATTTCGGAGGATAATTTTATGATATGTAATAGTTTAGAAGAAGTAAGAGAAAATATTGACAGAATTGATAATGAAATTATCAGATTAATTGCCGAAAGAGGAACATATGTTATTCAGGCATCACAATTCAAAAAAGATGAGGACAGTGTTAAGGACACTGGTCGGGTTGAAAAAGTAATTGCAAAAGTAAGGGAAAAAGCTGAAGAATACGGTGCTGATTCAGATATGATTGAGGTACTTTACAGAGAAATGATTTCAAGGTTTGTTAATATGGAAATGTCGGAATTTCAAAAAAATGCTTGATAACAGTTCCGACCCCTGTTTTTGTAATGAGATTATGGAGTAAATATTATGTATGATTCTTATATAAGAAAATTTATGCCAAACAGAAAACATATTATTTCTTTTGCTTTTGTCATTATATCCATATTTCTTTTTTTGAGTGGTTTTTACAGAGCATATCGTATCAGCGGACGACATACAATGATTGAATTTACCTTTGACTATAAAATCCACAAAAATGACAGCATACTCTTTTCGCCAAGTCTTTTCAAGGCTGCATTAAAGGAAAGTGAAAATGAAGATGTTGTATGTTTTCAGACATTATTAACAGGTATTATTACTGAGTATGAATGTTTTATAGTTCATATTGCTGGAAAATATCGTCCTGTCATGGTTAAAAAAGGTACAGCCGAATATGATAAAGTTTTCAAGGGTGAAGAAGTATCAGGATATTTCACTGAAAAGAATTTTGATTATTTTCCGGATTTTGTGTTAAATATGCATAATTACTATGAACTTGAAAATAAAATCACAGACAAGGATTATTCAAAGCTTGGAATAGTAATTGTTGACTGCAAAAAAGAATTATTAAGTTTTATGTGGGGAATACCTTTTCTTGTTATCGGACTTATATTATTTAAAATGGCAGGTTCGTTGTTTTTCTATGTACCTGAAATGACAGATGTGGTGAAGGAGTAACACGGTCTGCTTCGTGCGTGACGAACGAGGGTGCAATTCCCTCCATCTGTCGCCATTTACTGTTATTCAGTAAATTATGATTAAATAAATACTTAAAGTGAGGTAAAAAATTATGAGTGAAAATTTTTTCTGTTCCGGAGTTGAAAAAGCTTCACAGCGTTCACTTTTCAACGCACTCGGACATACTAAAGAGGAAATGAACCGTCCGCTTGTTGGTATCGTATCATCATACAATGAGATAGTACCCGGACATATGAATATAGACAAAATTGTTGAAGCTGTAAAACTCGGCGTTGCAATGGGAGGTGGTACACCTGTTGTATTCCCTGCAATAGCAGTATGCGACGGCATAGCAATGGGTCATACAGGTATGAAGTACTCACTTGTTACCCGTGACCTTATTGCAGATTCTACTGAATGTATGGCACTTGCTCACCATTTTGACGCACTTGTTATGGTTCCTAACTGTGATAAGAACGTTCCCGGACTTCTTATGGCTGCTGCACGTCTGAATGTTCCTACTATTTTCGTGAGCGGTGGACCTATGCTTGCAGGTCATGTAAAGGGCAAGAAAACAAGCCTTTCAAGTATGTTCGAGGCAGTAGGTGCATATACAGCAGGTAAAATGACACTTGAAGATGTTGAGGAATTTGAAAATAATGCCTGTCCTACCTGTGGCTCATGTTCGGGAATGTACACGGCAAACTCAATGAACTGTCTTACCGAAGTTCTTGGCATGGGACTTAAAGGCAACGGCACTATTCCGGCAGTTTACTCTGAAAGAATAAAACTTGCTAAAATGGCAGGTATGCAGGTTATGGAACTTTACAGAAAAAATATCCGTCCGCTTGACATCATGACGGAAAAAGCTTTCTATAACGCTCTTACTGCTGATATGGCTCTGGGCTGTTCAACAAACAGTATGCTACATCTCCCTGCAATTGCANACGAGNGCGGAATNGACATTAATCTTGACATTGCCNACGNNATCAGTGNGAAAACTCCTAACCTTTGTCATCTTGCTCCGGCAGGTCACACCTATATGGAGGATTTGAACGAAGCGGGCGGTGTTTATGCTGTACTCAACGAACTTGCAAAGAAGAATCTCATCAATACAGACTGCATGACAGTTACCGGAAAGACTGTCGGTGAAAATATCGCAGGCTGTATCAATAAAGACCCCGAAACAATCCGTCCGATTGACAACCCGTACAGCGAAACAGGCGGAATTGCCGTTCTTCGTGGTAATCTTGCACCCGACAGATGTGTTGTAAAGAGAAGTGCGGTAGCTCTGGAAATGCTTGTACATAAAGGTCCTGCACGTGTATTTGACAGTGAGGAAGAAGCTATAAAGGTTATTTACGACGGTGGTATAAAAGCAGGTGACGTTGTTGTTATCCGTTATGAAGGTCCGGCAGGTGGTCCGGGTATGAGAGAAATGCTCTCGCCGACTTCTGCAATTCAGGGTGCAGGACTTGGCTCAACAGTAGCACTCATCACTGACGGACGTTTCAGCGGTGCAACTCGTGGTGCAGCTATCGGTCACGTTTCTCCTGAGGCTGTAAACGGCGGTACTATTGCATACGTAAAGGACGGTGATATTATTTCAATTGATATCCCGAACTACAGCATTAATCTTGAAGTTTCCGACGAAGAACTTGAAGAACGTAAAAAGACCATGACTATCAAGAAAAAGGAAAATATCACTGGTTATTTGAAACGTTATGCTTCTATGGTTTCGTCTGCTGACAAGGGTGCTATAATCAATAAGAAATAAGTGAATTTTTAAGGAGAATTTTTTATGTTAGATGTATATAAAAAATGTCCTGTTTTTGAAAACAAAAATTATCTGTTGAGGTTTGTTGAGGAAACGGATGTGTTAGACCTTCTTGAAGTATACAGTGATAAGAATGCACTGCCGTTTTTCAACAGCGACAACTGCAACGGAGATAATTTCTATTATCCTACAGAAGAAAAAATGCTTGAATCTGTTAAGTTCTGGTTGTTTTCCTATCATGAGCGGTATTTTGTAAGATTTACTGTAACAGATAAATCCGTAAATAAAGCTGTCGGCACGGTTGAACTGTTCCGCCGTGATTCCGACGACAAATTTGACGGCGACGGTGTTTTGCGTCTGGACGTAAAAAGTGATTATGAAAAGGAAAATATTCTTTTTGATATTCTGTCAGTTATTGTTCCTCCGGCTTTTGAAATGTTTGGCTGTACTGAAATAATAACAAAAGTTCCTGTATATGCTGTTGAAAGGATAAAAGCAGTACAGAAATTCGGTTTTTCCAAATCAGAATATTTTATGATTGGTACACATGACGGATATGCTTACAAAGATTACTGGACTGTACATATCAAGAGGGTTAATGGAGAAATATAATGAGGATTGAACACATTGCTATGTATGTCGTTGATTTGGAAAGGACAAAGGACTTTTTTGTCAAGTATTTCAATGCTGTTCCGAATAATATGTATCATAATAAAAAAACAGATTTCAGGTCTTATTTTCTGTCATTTGACGAGGGAACAAGACTTGAAATCATGAACAAACCGCAAGTTTCCGACATCATAAAAAATACCGAAAAAATGGGTTATGCACATATTGCGTTCAGTCTGGGAAGTGCTGAAAATGTTGACCGTCTGACAGCAGAATTAAAGGCGGACGGTTACACGGTCATAAGTGAACCACGAACAACAGGCGACGGATATTATGAAAGCTGTATAGTTGATTTGGAAGGCAACCAAATTGAACTTACTATATAAGCATATGAATGATTATGGAAAATAAATCTGTTTAAGAATANCACGGAAAANTGATTNAAAGGAGACTGACTATGNAATATAATGAGGAAACCGGAATAGGTGCTATATTGATGCAGATTTTTTTGACCGTATTTGCAGTGATATTCGGCTGAAATACAAAGGGCGGTGAATGATTATGGAAATCAGATATTTGTCCTTGGAAGATGATTTGTATGAGTTAAGTGGTGTCTATGAAAAAAGTTGGAAATTCGCATATAAGGGAATATTAACACAGCATTATCTTGACAGTATTCCGGCTGGCAGATGGGCAGAAAGTGTTAGCGGAAAAGGTATGTACAATCTTGTTGCGACAGAAAACGGTCAGATAATCGGAACTTGTGGTTTTTGTCGTTCGAGGTGGGAAAAGTACAGTAATTACGGTGAAATCGTATCTATATATTTTTTGCCTGAGTATACCGGAAAAGGTTTTGGGAAATACCTGCTTGACAGAGCGATTACAGAACTGAAAAAAATGGGATTCCGGTATGTTCTGTTGTATGTTTTAGAAGAAAATTTCAGAGCAAGAAAATTCTATGAAAATTATGGTTTTATTTTCAGCGGAGAGTACATGAAAGATGTAATTGGTGGAAAAGAAGTCAAAGAAATAATGTATGTTTACCATATGGATTAATTATAAATAATAAGGAGGCGTTTAAATTATGGACAGTATCAAAGATTATATCAAGAATTTGAATGTTGATGATATTCCGTGGCATAGAATGGTTACAGCTTATGATACGGCTGAAAATTATCCTGAGCTGTTAAAGACTCTTGACGAAATGAAAGACATTGACGAAGTAAAAAAGGCGTGGAATAGTATTTCAAACTTTGAACATCAGTCAACATTGTTTACACCTGCTCCGTTTGTGGTTGTTTTTCTTGTAAGAATCTATGAAAAGGCAAAGCAGACGGACAATCTGGTTGCGGTATGGCTTGCGGATAAACTGTTAGACGAGTTCAAATATTATCTGGAATTGTGCGATGATGCCGACCGTATGGAACACGCTGAACCTTTGGAAAATATGTCGGATATTCTGAACGACAAGTATCTGCTTCCGGAGGGTTTCGACCTCGACCCCGAATATGACGACGATGACGACGAAGAAGACATTGTTGATGTTGATGAGTTTATAGTCAGTCTTTTTCCGGAAGATTTATTTTATAGTCTTTACTACTATACAAGAATTATTTTAAAGGAAGTGATTTGACTGCCGTCATATATGTTGGGGGCATAATTGCCATATTTATTTACAGGAACACACAGAAAAAAGACAAATAACTTCTTAAAGAAGTTTATTATAAAAAATCTGAAAGGAATGATATAAAAAATGGGTATGACAATGACTCAGAAAATCCTTGCAGCTCATGCAGGGCTTGAATCAGTTCAGGCAGGACAGCTTATTCTTGCTAATCTGGACTTGGTTCTCGGAAATGATATAACATCTCCGGTTGCTATAAAGGAGTTTGCAAAGCTCAACAAGGAAAAGGTATTTGACAAGGACAAGGTGACAATGGTTATGGACCATTTCGCACCTAACAAGGACATAAAAGCTGCTGAACAGTGCAAGATGTGCCGTGACTTCTGTGGTGAAAAAGAGGTTACACATTTCTATGATGTAGGCAAAATGGGCATAGAACACGCACTCCTGCCCGAAAAAGGACTTGTTACTTGTGGTAATGTCGTAATCGGTGCGGATTCACATACTTGTACTTATGGTGCATTGGGTGCTTTTTCGACGGGTGTCGGCTCAACTGACATGGCGTGCGGTATGGCTATTGGTAAAGCATGGTTTAAAGTACCGTCTGCTATAAAGTTCAATCTTACAGGAAAACTCCGCAAGTACGTTTCAGGCAAGGACGTTATTCTTCACATTATCGGTAAAATTGGAGTTGACGGTGCTTTGTATCGTTCAATGGAGTTCACAGGCGAGGGACTTTCTTCACTCTCTATGGCAGACCGTCTCTGTATTGCCAACATGGCTATTGAAGCAGGTGCAAAGAACGGTATTTTTGAAGTTGATGACATAACACTTGAATACGTAAAGGCTCACGGTGCAAAAGAACCGACAGTTTACAAGGCAGACGAAGATGCAGTTTACGACGAAGTTATTGACATAAATCTTTCTGAAATTGAACCGACTGTATCTTTCCCGCATCTTCCGGAAAATGCCAAAACTTTTGACCAGTTTGGTGATATTGAAATAAATCAGGTTGTAATCGGTTCATGCACAAACGGCAGACTTGAGGACTTACAGGAAGCCGCTGAAATCATGAAAGGAAAACAGTGTGCGAAAAACGTCCGTGTAATAATAATTCCGGCAACACAGCAGATTTATCTTGACGCTATGGAACAGGGTCTTTTGAAGATATTCATTGAAAGCGGTGCAGTTGTTTCAACACCTACCTGCGGTCCGTGTCTTGGTGGACATATGGGTATACTTGCAGAGGGCGAAAGAGCAGTTGCGACAACAAACAGAAACTTTGTCGGAAGAATGGGTCATGTTGAGTCGGAAGTTTACCTTGCAAGTCCGGCGGTAGCAGCAGCGAGTGCAATTACAGGAAAAATTTCAAGTCCTTGGGAGGTTATGAACGTATGAAATACGAGGGAAATGTTATAAAATACAACGATAACGTTGACACGGACGTAATTATTCCGGCACGTTATCTCAATACAAGCGACCATGCAGAACTTGCTTCACACTGTATGGAGGATTTGGACAAGACTTTTGTTACAAGAGTTCAGCAGGGTGATATTATCACAGCAGGTTTCAACTTTGGTTGTGGTTCGTCAAGAGAACACGCCCCTATTGCTATCAAGGCAAGTGGTATCTCACTTGTCATAGCAAAGAGTTTTGCAAGAATTTTTTATCGTAACTCTATCAATATCGGACTTGCTATTGTTGAGTGTCCCGAGGCAGTTGACGGTATCAGCGAGGGCGACCGTGTTGAAGCAGACATGGACAACGGTATTATCCGCAACCTTACAACAGGCAAGGAATACAAGACAGCACCATTTCCGGAGTTTGTACAGAAAATCATTGAAAACGGTGGTTTAATTAATTCTATAGCTGAGGGGATTATAAAGTAATGATTGAAAATCTGGAACTGTTCTCTCCAGGTGAGAAAATATTGGAAGGCACTTTCATAAGCCGTATTTTTAAAAATGACGGAGATGACAGACTTTTCGTATATCTTAAAGATGATACTGTTAAGGAATACGCTGAAAAGTGTATTGAACACTTTAATAATATGCCCGACGAAATGGTTGACCTTATTTGTAGTGGCATAATAAAGTGTGCTGAAGTAGGTGGACTTGATGAGGATTTTGAACTTCCCGAAATTGAAAACGTCAGGGATATTCTTAAATACTGCTGGTTCACAAGTCTTTCTGTCAGTATTCCTGAGGGTGACGAAATCGCTTACGCTGTTGAGGGTGAGGGCGAATGGGGCGAAGGCATAGACATTTTAGTGCGTGGAAACAAAGTTCTTTATGTAGGATATGACTTTTCACCATGTGAAGATGATGACTGCNATAAGAATCTTGACAGCAACTGTATATAAAAAAATGCCCGACATCTGTCGGGCTTAAAATAAAGGAGAATTATAGAAATGGAATTTAATATTGCACTTCTTAAAGGTGACGGCATAGGTCCTGAAATAGTAGACAGTGCTGTTGCTGTACTTGAAAAGACCGCTGAAAAATTCGGTCATAAGTTCAATTTTACACCATACTTAATCGGCGGTTGTGCTATCGACGCTACAGGTGTACCGCTTCCGCAGGAAACTGTTGACGGCTGTCTTGCAAGCGACAGCGTACTTTTAGGAGCAGTCGGAGGACCTAAGTGGGACAATCAGCCGGGTGAAAACCGTCCGGAAAAGGCACTGCTTGGAATCCGTTCCGCACTGGAGCTTTTCACAAATCTCCGTCCGGCTACACTTTATCCTGCACTGCGTTCTGCATCACCTCTTAAAGAGGAAATCGTCGGCGACGGTTTCGACCTTATGATAGTACGTGAACTTACAGGCGGTATTTATTTTGGCGACAGAGGTTACAGACAGGGCAAGTACGGCGAAGAAGCTTATGATACAGAAGCTTACAGTGTTACCGAAATTGAGAGAATCGGACGTGTTGCATTTGAGACAGCTATGAAGCGTAACAAGAAACTTTGCAGTATCGACAAAGCAAACGTTCTTGAAAGTTCACGTTTATGGCGTAAGACTATGCACGAACTTGCTGAACAGTATCCGGAAGTTGAATACAATGATATGTTTGTTGACAATGCAGCTATGCAGTTGGTAAGAAACCCACAGCAGTTCGACGTTATCGTAACATCAAATATGTTCGGTGACATTCTTTCTGACGAAGCGTCACAGATTACAGGCTCAATCGGAATGTTAGCGTCTGCATCACTCGGTGCAACAACAAGAGGTATGTACGAACCTATTCACGGCTCTGCACCTGACATTGCAGGACAGAATAAGGCTAATCCGATTGCTACAATTCTTTCCGGTGCTATGATGTTGCGTTATTCTTTCGGACTTTCAGAAGAGGCAGAATGTATTGAAAAGGCTGTTGATAAAGTTCTTAATAACGGCTGTCGCACTGCTGACCTTATGGGCGGTGCAGAGGGTACACCGCTTACCTGTACCGAAATGACTGAAAAGGTATTAGAGNCGTTATAATTCTATGAATGACAAAATAACTGAATTTTGCAGAAAACGTGATACAATTGTTGTTTTTCGCAGTCTTGGAAAAAATAAGGTTATTTCAAATCTCATGTACCTTATCGGTTCTGATGTTAATGAAGTGTCTGATTTTCTGACGGATTATTCAGACTTTGTTGCGGAACTTTATAAAGAAAATATAAATCTCAGTGAGTACATTCTTAAAAATGTACTGGAAGACGACAATTTTTATATCGTCGGAAAGGCACAGGGGAAAGTTTTCGACAATTACATTGTTGAAACTGTTGAAAACGAGCTGAAAACATTTCAGGAATTTTCACGTCTTACTCCCGAAGATATAACAGACGGAATTAATTATAGTGGTTTTCTGCCGAAGTGGAGAACTTCCGAGATAGATTTTGTTGCGGAGTATAATAAACGTCTTGAAAATATCGGAAAATACGGCTATGGAAAGTATTCACAGAACAGAATGTTTATTCTCAGAAACGGTGAAACTGTTCCGGTAAAATATCCTGACAGTCAGCGTCTTGACCACTTATATGGATATAAGAGGGAACGTCAGGCGGTTATTGACAATACTCTTGCACTTCTTGACGGCAAACCTGCTCAGAATGTTCTGCTTTATGGCGACGCAGGTACAGGAAAATCTTCATCTGTAAAGGCTATTGTGAACGAGTATGCCGACAGAGGTTTACGCCTTATTGAAATCACTAAGGAACAGTTAAGGGATATTCCGCAGATTATCGACGATATAAGTCATAATCCGCTTAAGTTCATAATATTCATAGACGATTTGACATTTACATCAGGTGAAGACTGTTTCGGTTCTCTCAAAGCTATGCTGGAGGGTTCTGCATCGGCACGGTCGGACAATATAGTTATCTATGCCACAAGCAACCGCCGTCATCTTGTCAAGGAAACGTTTTCAGAGCGTGACGGCGACGACGTTCACCGCAACGACACAATGCAGGAGCTTATTTCACTTTCTGCACGTTTCGGTCTCCGTGTCAATTTTGGAAAGCCCGACAAAAAAGAGTTTGTACGCATAGCAGGAGAACTTGCAAGACAGAAAGGTCTTGAATTTGAAGAAAAGGAATTTGAACTGAAAGCAGAACGTTTTGCAATGTCGTCGGGTAACGGACGTTCACCGAGAACAGCAAAGCAGTTTGTAAATCAGCTTATCAATGAACAGAGTGTTTAAGGAGGTATAAAATAAAATGCTTACCCTTGATAAAATCTATCATGCGAGGTTTGTTTTAAAAAAGGTCATAAGGGAAACTGACATAATTCATGCACCCAATATCAATCCTGAGTCTGAAATTTATCTAAAAACGGAAAATCTTCAGGTAACAGGTTCTTTCAAGGTAAGAGGTGCATACTATAAGATGTCACAGCTTTCCGAAGAAGAAAAGGAACTTGGAGTTATTGCGTGTTCAGCCGGAAATCATGCACAGGGCGTGGCACTTGCTGCTGCAAAAAACGGTATAAATTCAATAATATGTCTGCCGGACGGAGCTCCCATTTCAAAAGTAGAGGCTACAAAGAGTTATGGTGCGGAAGTATGCCTTGTAAAAGGCGTTTACGATGACGCTTATGCGGAGGCTCTCAGACAGCGTGACGAAAACGGCTATACTTTTATTCATCCGTTTGACGACGAAAATGTTATTGCCGGACAAGGTACTATAGGTCTTGAACTCCTTGAACAGCTTCCCGAAATGGACGCTGTAATAGTTCCCGTAGGTGGAGGAGGACTTATTTCGGGCGTTGCATATGCCATAAAGAGTCTTAATCCCGATATCAAGGTATACGGCGTACAGGCTTCCGGAGCTCCGAGTATGTTTAATTCTATTCATGACCATAAGATAGAGTGTCTGGACAGTGTTTCCACTATTGCCGACGGTATAGCAGTAAAAGAACCGGGCGAAAATACATTTAAATACGTTTCGGATTATGTTGACGATATCGTTACAGTTACCGACGATGAGATTTCTGCCGCTATACTGGCACTTATGGAAAAACAGAAACTTGTCACCGAAGGTGCGGGGGCTGTTTCGGTTGCGGCTGCTATGTTCAATAAAGTTCCGGTAAAGAATAAAAAAGTTGTTTGTCTGCTTTCGGGTGGAAATATCGACGTTACTATACTTTCAAGAGTTATAAAGCGTGGTCTGCTCATGACAGGCAGAACCTGCTCGCTGAATATCGAACTCATTGACAAACCCGGTCAGCTTATGGACGTTTCAAGAATTATTGCCGAAGCTGGTGGAAATGTTATCTCAATTCACCATGAACGTGCTAACGAGGGTTCAGCTGTAAACGGCTGTTATCTCAGAATAGTTCTTGAAACACGTAACTACAATCATATTGACGAAATCAGAAATGCTCTGAAAAACAGTGGTTTTAAAATCGTTAATGACTGAAAAAAACAGGAGGTTATAAAAATGACTAAAATTCATACAGAAAAAGCACCGGCTGCCGTAGGACCTTACTCACAGGCAGTAGTTTCCGGTGGAAT
>WFLX010112255.1_pt1 | contig 30530 bp, 21 predicted proteins | sample 4967041 | NCBI WGS metagenome assembly WFLX01 (sample SAMN12857096, study PRJNA449069) | gut metagenome | isolation source: stool from male and female vole | host: Microtus ochrogaster | place: USA:Florida | collected 2017
AGTATTTTGTATCCGGGATCTCAAAGGTCTTATTGCCATAGTCCCTTTGTTCTTTTTTAAACATAAATTTCGGATACTGCAGTTTATAAGACACCGTTTCCACATCATATTTTTTTGCAAGCGTCCGGCTCAGCATTCCGGTATAATGGGAAATTCCCCCTTTATATGGATAAACCGGCCCTATGATTACGATTTTCTTCTTTTTTGACAAGACTCTTTTTCCTTTTCACTTTTGATATGATCCATCCGTTATTTCTGCAATGGCAGACTTTGTGACATTCCTTATAAGATATTTCCTGATCATTAATTCTTTATAATCTTCTCAATATAGTCCAGCCATTCCCCGGCGATCCGGTCCGGCGATGCTTTTTTTACGATCTCCCCGGCATGTACAGCCATCTCTTCAGCAAGCTCCGGGTCTGACAACACCTTCCGGATGGCTTTTGCCATTTCCTCATCATCCCCCACAGGAGTCAGAAGTCCGTTCTTTCCATCTTCAATCAGCGTCCTTGGTCCTCCGCAGGGACAATCAGTGGAGATAACAGGCATTTGCATAGCCATAGCTTCCATCAACGCATTCGGCATCCCCTCGTACTTGGAAGACATTACAAATACCGCAGCATCTATGAGATCCTGTTCCAACTGGTTGCTGTTCCCCATGAACAATACCCTGTCCTGCAACTGGTGCGCCTTAATATATTCCTTCAGCATATGATGCGTATTATCCTCACTGGCGTCACCATACAGCTTAAGCAAAACCTCAGGGTATTCCTCCATAATCCGCTCAAATGCTTTGATCAACACGATATGATCTTTGGCTTCATGGAACCTTCCGGCTGTTACGATCTCTTTTCTGCGCTGTTTTGATTTTGTCAGCGAGAGAAACTTCTTATGCAACGGATTTAATATGACGGTGGATTTTTTTTGTACTGCTTTCGGAAAAAAATCCCTTGCATAGCCTGTCTGGAATACAGCCCCCGCTGCCTTTCCATACAACAGGCGGCTTAACATCTTTTGCTTTGCCGATGCATAATCCACATACGGATCACTTCTGACAGAGACGATCACCGGCACCTTTGTCCCCTTTGCTGCCAGCACAGCGCGGTAATTGGCATTCCTGCAAAATGACAAAACCACATCCGGTCTTTCCCTGAGCATCAGATCATGAAGTCTTCCGGTACGGAGACTGCGCTGTTTACTTCCGGACAGCTTTTCTTCCTCTTCTTTTAACCCTGCATCAAGACGCCGCACCTGATCAGGCAGAGGATATTCATCCTTTGCTTCCCATTCCGTAGCGATGACCACTTCTTTCCCCATCCCCACAAACTCCTCGGAAAGATTCGCAACCACCCGCTCTGCCCCGCCTTTGCCGAGGCTGTTGATATGAAACATGATTTTATTCACCATAGATCATTATTCCTCACATGTTACGATAAATCAAATAAATTTTTACAAAACAATCTCATCCGGCTTACTTGTATATTCCTGCACATATTTTCGCCTTCATAAACCGGAAGTTATCTTACTAATCGTTTATCAGTTTCTTATTTTCAATTGCTAAAAGTACACTAAATAGTNTTTCTACTCCTATCATCATTATTGCNANAACATAATTTTCAAAATTCAATCCTACAATTAATGATAATATAGGAATAATTATTGAAAANAACATATACGTTTTTGAACTATATAGCCAACTATATGGTAATAAATGTCCCCCGAATATCATTGCAATAACCATAAGCATTTTATCTGGCATTGTAGGATATATCCACATTGCNATTAGAAGATAAATTATTTGATTAACAGAAAATAATATTCCTAAATTGTTTAATGGATTGCCCTTATCTTGAAATTGTATTTTTAGGATTTTAGATATNAAAAATGATATTGGAAGCAACGGTGCAGTACAGCAAAATGTTAGTAGATTTTTTGTCAGGATAGGTAAATTAGTNAATTGTACTATTAAAACCATAATCCATATCACTATTGATGCGATAATAAAGTGAATGCCTTTTTTCTGCTTTCTGCTACAATCAACTTTTAATTCTTCTAAACTCATTTTTATNCCCTTTAACAATACAACTTCCGATTTATATACGGATTATAAAGTATTTATCCGATATACACAATACTTATACTCCCGTATTAAACGGNTACACGATTCCTAAAAGAAAGTTACAACCCTGCATACCACTCTGCCAGATCCTTNACATCATATCCCGCTTTTCTGACCNGTTCCTGTGANNTNNNGGCATAACTNTCNCTGGNANTCTCNGACANNGCNACCGCCTGCTCCGCCCAGCGTTCTTTTGGTTCATCCAGCGATATACTGACCACCTGCTCTGTTACCACCACTTCCTTTGTGATCCGATCCGAGATCAGGCAGGGCAGTCCTGCCGCCTGCGCTTCAATCACCGATAGCGGCAATCCCTCATAAATGGATGGGAATAAAAAGACGTCTGTCATCTGTAACAGCTTCGGTACATCAGAACGAATCCCCGTCAAAATCACCTGTTTCTCCAGATGCAGTTCCTTCACCTGCTGTTCGATCTCCTCCCTGAGTCCGCCTTCCCCGATCAGCAGCAATCTGGCATTGGGCTGTTTTTTTACTATCTCGGCAAAAAAATCTACTAAAAACTTATGGTTTTTGGCAGGCATATAGATTCCCACATGACTATAGATAATACAGTCTTCCATCTGCCACTCGTTTCTTGCCTGCTCCCTGAGCTGATGGGAAAACCGGTATTGCTCCACATCGATGGCATTCTTTACGATCTGACATGATCGTTTTCCATACATCCAAACCGCGGCATTTTCCGAACAGGCAAACCGGTCCGTGGGAATCCATCCCATAAACAGCCGAAAAAACTTATGAAGTCCCACATGGGAACTGTTAGAGGAATGGGACTGATAAATCCGTTTCTTTGCACCCCCCATCCAGGCAGCCAGCAGATCCAGCACCGGAAATGCATTGTCCGAATGGCGGACCACCACCTGATATCCATTCTCCTTCACAATCTTCCTGATCGCAAGAAAATTCCCCAGCGGATGTCTGGATTTTCTTGGCGCAAGATATACCTTTCCCCCCGCCGCCTCGATCTCTTTTGTATAGTCGCCTTCACGGATGCTGTGTACGATCACATCAAACTGCACCTTATCATGATCCAGATTCCTGTAAATATTCATGATGAAATTTTCCAAACCGCCGGGATACATACCTCCCACGATATGAAGCATACGTTTCATCGATATCACCGCTTTCCTTTCACAACTTATTTATCTCGTCGAAGACTGCAGCATATCCTTATATAATTGCCTAAGCTGCGCAGCCTGTTCCTTCACATCAAACCCATTGGTCTTTAAGATACCCTCCGGCGGCTGCCAGACATATCTCTGATCCCATCGGTCAAATTTTTTCTGTTTCCGGTTTCTGATCTCCTCGTAATGCGCCAGTGTGATTACAGCCCACTCCTTCGGGCTGCGGTTTAAGCTCTCATAATCCACCAGTTCCGTCACCGCCACATCTCTGGTCACCGTATCAGAAACAATACAGGGAAGTCCCGCCGCCTGCGCCTCCACAATCGTTCCGGGAAGTCCTTCATACCGGGAGGGAAATACCAGTACATCCATCGCCTGATAATAGTTCTCTACTGCACTCTGCCTGCCGGCAAAGATGACCTGATCCGTAATACCAAGTCCTTCCGCCTGCTGCCTGACATCCTCCATCAGACTGCCCTCCCCAACCAGAAGAAGCACCGCGTCCTTTTGTTCTTTTAAGATCTCTGCAAACACATTCAACAGGAATTCATGGTTCTTCGCATAATGAAATCTACCTACATGACCGATGACAAACTTGCCTTCCATATGATACTTCCTGCGTATCTCCCCTCCTGCTTCCTTCAAAGCCTCTGTAGGAACATATTTTTCTACATCAATGGCATTAGGAATGATCCTGACCTCGCCGGCATCCACATGTTTCTTTCCATAAACTGCCCTGGCAGCTTCTGTAGAACATGCCCACATATGATCCGTCTTTTTATCCAGATTGCGCCGCAGCCACTTTGTCAGCCTTCCCTTCATCCCCGGATCGACCCCTGCGCTCCGCACATGGGCAATCGTTGTCTTCACACCGCATTTTTTCGCTATCGGCAGATAGATCGCCGCCGTACTGGTCATATGCCCCTGAACAATATCGATCTTAGGATGTTCCATAAAAAATTTCCGCATTGCACTGCAATAAGAAAAATAATTCAGGAAACGAAACCGCGGCACCCGGTAAATCCGGCATCCTAACTGCGCAGCTTCCTCTTCATAATAATCAGGTCCCGTATCATGCAGTAAAAAATCGTACTGTACCTCAGAATCCTTCATTCTCCGGCAAAGATCCATCACACGGCTCTCCGCCCCGCCCAATTCCAGACAACTCAAAACCTGTAGTACGACGATCTTCTTATCCAATGTTCCAATCCCTTCCTGATCCTTAATCTACCTAATCCTCCATGTCAGAGCAGCTTGCTGCGATGACACGCCATGAGCAATCCGCGCAGGCTGTTTCTCATCTGCCCGCCGCACGAACCCCGCAGAGAAAATTCTTCATTACGGCAAGGCTGTATTCCCATATACTCATAAATAGATTCCGGGAAACCGTACTTCTTTTAAGCATTTCTCCATAGCTGACGAACCGATCCTGATATTTCTCAAACATCTTTTCATAGGACCGGAAGTCTTCCTCCCGCATTGTTGCGGTATGGACCACAAAGGTCGTAATCCCATCTTTCTTCCCAAACTCCTTGCTTTTCTGTATTGCAATGGGAAGATAGATCATCCCGCCCCGTTCATAGGGACCACTGCCAAATCCATCAGTAATATAGCGGAATCCGCACATCTTTAATGCTTTTACTGTATTACGATCAAAGGAATGGGCCGGTGCCATAAAAATCTCCGTCCTCAGATTCATCTCATGCATCGCCCTGACTCCCTCCCGCAGTTTCTTCACCTGGGTTGCAAGATCTAACCCTGCAAATTCCGAGAAATGATTCAACGGAAATATACCGCCCTTTTTCGTAGTATAGATATGGTCATATCCATGCATGGCGATCACCCAGCCCTGCTTTTGTTTCTCCTTGAGCCAGTCCACATAGTCTTCCTTTTTTTCTCCAACCTTAAGGGATTGATCCTGATTGGCGGGGATAACGCCGATCAGGGGACAGATGCCGTACTGCTCCAATAAAGCTTCAAACCGATGAAATTTTTCCCAATCCATATCTTCCGTAATGTCGTCAATCCGGATGGTAATCTTTCTCATATGATATTCGACCTTTCCAAACACCGCATTACCCTTAAAATTTTCACACTAACCTAATGCAATGATTCAATATCCAAGATTTTCTTTATACCAGTCAATGGCCAATGCAATCCCTGATGCAAAGTCATATTCCGGATCATAGCCCAGAAGTTTTTTGGCCTTACTGATATCTGCATTGGAATGTTTGATATCGCCCGGCCGATCCGGTCCAAAATGAGGTTCTACCGATACCCCCAGCGCCTTACAAAGATCATAATAAATATCGATCAGAAACTCCCGTCCGCCGTAAGCAATATTAAATGCCTCTCCTGCTGCTTCCGACGGCGCAAGACACGCCTTTAAATTGGCTTCAATAACATTATCAATATAAGTGAAATCCCTGGACTGCTTACCGTCGCCATTGATGGTAGGCACTTCCCCATGAAGGAGCTGACGGATAAAACGGGGAATCACCGCCGCATACGCCCCATCGGGGTCCTGTCTGCGTCCAAACACATTAAAATAGCGCAGTCCGTAAGTATCCAGTCCATACAGCTTTTTGTACAGTTTTCCATATTCTTCATCTGCCCGCTTCGTCAATGCATAAGGCGATAACAGATTACCCTCCTGCCCTTNCACCTTAGGAAGCACAGGATGATCNCCANAGACGGAAGAACTGGAAGCATAGACAAACTTCTTNACGCNCTGCTGCCTTGCAGCCTCCATNATATTTAAGGTTCCCCTGATATTATTCTCCTCATAAAACAACGGCATCTCTATACTTCTCGGCACACTGCCCCAGGCTGCTTCATTCATTACATAATCAACACCCTCGCATGCCTTCATACAGGTGTCCAGATCCTTAATGTCTCCTTTAATAAAGGTATATCCATCTCTACCCTGCAGAAAATCAATATTTTCCTGCTTTCCGGTAGAAAGGTCGTCCAGACAGCGTACCTGATATCCCATATCCAGAATCGCCTCGCACAGATTAGATCCGATAAAACCGGCACCGCCGGTCACCAGAAAAACACTGTCTTTTTCAAACTTAAGATCCTGATATCCCATCGTCACTATTTCCTCTTTCTTATTTTTTAGCCGTTTACAAAACTATGATATCTTGCTTACTCAAGTTTTATTATAATCTCCAGTACAGATAGTCCCCCTTAGCATTGTAAGCCTTCCGGTTCAGGATTCCCTTCAGATCCAGCAGAACCTTCTTTGCATGATTCGCTGCAAAAAAGCCGTCGATCTGCGCTTCTGTAAGCGACATAAACTGCGTATGGCTGACAGCAATGATCACCGCATCCATATCTTTTACTGCATCCATTCCCTGGAATGTGATTCCATACAGACGCTTTGCCTCGTCCGCGTCCGCCTCCGGATCTACCACGATCGGCGTGATCCCATACTCCATCAGTTCATTATAAATATCAATCACCTTTGTATTTCTGGTATCCGGACAGTTCTCCTTAAACGTAAATCCCAAAATGCCCACTTTAGCCTTATTCACATTGATATCCGCCTTAATCAGATTTTTTACAAGGCTCTCCGCCACATATTTTCCCATATCATCATTGATCCTGCGTCCGGACAGGATGATCTGGGAATGATATCCCAGTTCCTCCGCTTTATAAGTCAGGTAGTATGGGTCTACTCCGATACAATGTCCACCCACCAGTCCAGGATAAAATTTCAGAAAATTCCATTTGGTCCCTGCTGCATCCAGAACTGCCTTAGTATCAATGCCCATACGGTTAAAGATGATGGACAGCTCATTCATAAACGCAATGTTGATATCCCTCTGGCTGTTTTCTATCACCTTCGCCGCCTCCGCCACCTTGATGGATTCCGCACGGTATACACCCGCTTCCACCACCAGCTCATAAACTTTGGCAACCGTATCCAATGTTTCCTCATCCATACCGGATACAATCTTGGTAATGGTCTCCAGACGGTGTACTTTGTCACCGGGATTGATACGTTCCGGTGAATATCCGATCTTAAAATCCACACCGCATTTTAATCCCGACTCCTTTTCCAAAATCGGCAGACAAATATCCTCTGTAACGCCGGGATATACCGTGGATTCAAATACAACGACAGACCCTTTCGTCAGATTTCTGCCAAGAATCCTGCTTGCTCCCTCTACGGGAGAAAGATCCGGTGTATGGTCGCTGTTCACCGGAGTCGGCACAGCAACAATATGGAACTTTGCCTCCCTTAGCTTCTGCTCATCGGAAGTAAATTCCACCTTTGTATTTTTAATAACCTCGTCTCCGACTTCCCTCGTCGGATCAATACCGGACTGATATAATGCTATCTTTTCTGCGTTCAAGTCAAAACCGATGACGTTTACCTTTCTGGCAAATGCTACAGCAATCGGCATTCCTACATATCCAAGTCCTACCAGGGATATTTTTTCCTCTTTTGCCACAATTTTTTCATAAAGACCCATCATTTTTTCCTCACTTTCTATTCTATAATAGGCGTTTGCAAAACAAATCGCTTTATAATTTTTTCAATCCAAAATTCTGTCTATGAGGTTTTCATAACTTTAAGTTTGAAAATATATGTTCCAAAAATGATTTCATTTATGATTTTTTTGGAACATATATTTTCAAACAAAGAGTTATGTAAGCCGGACTTAACTCTTTCGCAATTACCTTTATTCTGTAATACAACTTTTGCGCCATAAAAATGTTAAGCGCATGGAGTGTACGCAAATTCTTTTGCACAGTTTGGCATATGCGGTTTTCCGTTAGGTTTTTACACCCTAATCTTCTAATATCTCCGCAATCTCCGTAAGATATCTCTCCACAACTTTCTTTCTGTCAAATTCCCTGCACATCTTTTCCCTTCCGTATTCCCCCATAGCCTCTTTTTCTTCCACAGGCAAAAGGTAAAACCGTTCCACTTTCTGATATAGTATTTCCGTATCCGTCACCGGAAACAGATAACCGTTTTTCCCGTCCTCCACTGCCTCGCGGCATCCGGGAATATCCGAAACAATCAGCGGTCTTCCGGATGCTGCCGCTTCCAGACATACATTGGACATCCCTTCATGATGGGAAGGCTGTATCACACATCCCGCTTTTTGAAAAAAGGGCTGCATATGATCCTGCCATCCATGATAAGTCAACAATCCGTCTGCTTCCATCCGCCGGATCCGCTCCTCGTAAGCATCCTCGCAAAATCCAATCACATGGAACTGCACATCCGAATACCTTTTTTTCATTCTAGATACGACTTCCAAAAACTCTTCCGCACCCTTTTCCTTCATAATCCTGGCAATATAATAAAAGCTTTTTGCATACTGCTCCTCATAAGGAAAACAGACAAATTTCTCTAAATTGATGCCGGAGCCTGCCATCAGGACTTCATTTCCATGCAAAACATTTTTTGCTGCGAGAACATCCAGACTGCTCTGGTTCTGTAAAAATACACGGACTGCTTTTTTCAGACCCTTACGATACAGCCAGACTGCCATCCACTGCAGCGGACCGTTTTTTTGGAAAGCTGTCCCCAATCCCGTAACGTTGCTCATATAGGGGATCTTAAGCTTCCGGCATGCCATACCCCCATAAACATTGGGTTTGATCGTATAGGTCAGGACCAGTGCGGGACCGGCTTCTTTTAATAAACGCAGATACAGGCGGTACAAAGCGATCTCCGACAACGGATTTTTGCCTCTGCGCTGAAACGGCGTTTCTATCAGCTGACAGCCCTTTTCCTTCAACTCATCATACTTTTCATAGTCTGCCTCTTCCATCGGTATAAACAGAGTGACCTGATACTCTTTCAAAAGCGCGCAGATCAGTTCATATCTGAAATTATATAAACTTCCAAAACTATTAGAGATCAATACGATCTTCTGTGAAGAGTCTTTCATAATCCTGCACCAGTTTTTCCCAGCTATAATATCGACGAATCCTCTCCTTTGCTTTTTTCCCCAGCAAAAGGATTTCTTCCTGCGGCAGCTTTTCCGCCTGTCCGATCAGACGTTGCAGATCACCGTCTTTTTTAGACCAATACAAGGCAGCATCTCCCGCCACTTCTTTCCCAAACTCCACATCCAGTACCAGATTCAGATCTGTCACCGCCAGCGCTTCCAGCAGGGAAGGATTGGTTCCGCCCACCTCATGTCCATGAAAATAGGCAAATGCATTTTTCCGTATGACGGAAAGCAGCTGTTCATCATATACCGTTCCTACAAATTTAACCCGCGGATCCTGCTCAAATCCGGTATTTTGCTTTAACTGCTCATAAAACTTATTCTTTTCAATATTGGAGATGATCACCAGATCCCTCTTGGAATCCGATTTCATGAACTCCCTGATGACCGTCTCATAATTATTATCCGGCACAAATCTTCCTACGATCAGATAATAGCCTTTTGACCCGATGTCCTTTTCCTTACACCATTGCATCCAAAGTTCGTCTGCCTGTCCCTGTCTGCGTGTTAGGTCTTCCCCATTTTCCGGCTTGTCATCCTCGTTGATATCCGCCCCATAAGCCAGATAGACCGTCCGTTTCACCCTGCTGCCGTAAGTTTTTTTAATATAGCGCTCTATGGCTTTCGCATCGCAGATCACAAGATCCGCATTTTTTACAAGACATCCCTCGCAATAATGCAGAAATCTCTTCGCCGCCATATTCCATTTGGCGCGTTTCCACTCCAGTCCGTCAGGATTTACATAGATCCTGCATCCCAGCTTTCTAAGAATCCCCGCATGATATTTCATCAGGGGACCGATCCGGCAGCCCAGAATATAAACTACCATATCGCTGTCCGGGTGTTCTTTTTTCCATCCGGCGATTTCGGAAAGCGCCAGCGATACATGCCAGATCCTGCCCGGCGCTCCCGGAAACGGGACTTTTACCCGGAAACAGTCCGCACCCTGATATTCAAAATGCTCCGGCTTCTTCCGGTCCTCTTTCTGCGCCATGCAGGAAACATGATACCTGATCTGATCCGTCGTCCGTCCCCGCACAAGACGTTCCACAAATGTTTCAAATCCGCCGTACTTTGCCGGAATTCCTTTACTTGCTACCAAAAATACATCTGTCATGATCCGGCTCTGCCTTCTTTCCCTTCTATTTCCGATAAGATTTCCCTTTCGGCAGACTCCGCCATTTCCTGAGCTGTTTTGTCCGCATGCTCCTCCTGCGCAAATCCTTCCGTACTGGATTTCATAAAAAGCACTTTGATCGTCATAATGACGATCCTAAAATCCAATGCCAGCGAATAATTTTCAATATACATCAGATCCAGCTTTAATTTATCATAAGCCGTGGTATTGTATTTGCCATATACCTGCGCATAGCCGGTCAATCCGCCTTTTACCTTTGTACGAAACCGGAATTCCGGTATCCTTTCCGTATATTTCTTTACATGCTCTACGCGCTCCGGTCTTGGTCCCACCAGACTCATATCGCCTTTTAAGACATTATACAGCTGCGGGAGTTCGTCAATTCTGGTCTTACGGATAAACCGTCCCACCTTGGTAATACGTTCATCATCCGTGACGGCAGGCCTTGCCTTGCCATCCGCCTCCGCATCCACGATCATACTGCGGAATTTATAGATCATAAACGGCCGATCGTTTAAGGTGATCCTTTCCTGAATAAACATCACCGGACCATGATCCTCCAGTTTAATGCAGATCGCCGTAATCAGCATAATGGGTGATGTGATGATCAGCATCAATAGGGAAATCACGATATCAATGGTACGTTTCAGAAGCTTCTGTTCAAAGCTTAATCCGATGTTATTGGACATCAAAAGCGGCGTATCAAACAGATGATGTTCCCTTGCACTCCGGATCATGATATCGGAAAGTTTTGGCGTCTGGTACACCCTGACCCCTTCCCCATAACAAAATTTAATGATGTCATTACGCAGATTGGAAGCGACGTCATAGACAATCACCGAATCATGCTCCCTGATCTTATCGCATATCTTCTCAAAACCGTTTGAAATGTGGATTTTTTCACTGACCACATACTTATCCTTTCTGGTATTGACCTTATCCAAAAACAGCCGGACGGAATCATTCTCATAGATCACCAGCATATCCCACGCCGGAAACAGCTTAACATACAGCTTGTCAAACAGCATAACTAAAAGGATCGACAAAAGGATCTGGGCTCCCCATAAGATCAGCATTGCCAAAAAGATCTCATCCAATGTATAGATAGAACTGATCGTTAACACGATCTGTACCGCCATGACCAGATTCACGCAGAACATGGCCAGCACCTGGGACAAAATCGCATTAAGCGGTGTATAGAATCCGATCTCAAAGCCGCCGAAAATCTGTATCAGGATCAACGTCACGACAACATACACCGCAATCTGCATCAGATTACCGGAACCGGTAAACGGCTTTTCATTAAGCTTGTTCAGATACTGATACCAGACATAGCCAAACATTCCGCACATGGCATCCAAGGTCAGCAGGACTTCACTAAATCGAAATATTCTTTTATACTGTTCGTAACTTTTATCCTTCATGTCTGTCCTTTCACTTCCGGCACATCATTATCCTTCGTCTTGCACAAAAGCATACCATACATCATAAATAACATCATATTAATCACATAAGCAGGATGTCCCATCCATTCCGTCACCTGACTCATCAGGCAGATCCCGATCACCAGTACCGCCAGCAGCAAATCATGGGAATCTTCTTCCTGTCCCTTTTTCCAATATCTGCATACCGCTACGACAAAAGCGCAGAAATTCAGCAGCCCATAGATGATCCCGGTCAAAATACCATACTGATACAATACATGGATATATGTGCTGTGGGCGTGGTAAGTAAAATACCCGCTCTCCAGAGTAATATGTCCCGGATAATGCCCTTCCCAGTTCGTCTTTTCCAGATATGCCTTCCAGATATCGATCCTGCCGTTGGTCACGTCGCGCTCCGTATCAATGACCACTTCGCTGCTTTCCTCCTTTGCTTCCTCCGTAAAAGGAATATAAATACCCCATTTTCCAAACGCAAGCGTCAAAAAGCTTTCTATTGTAGTATATTTGGGTGAATCAATCGGATCACCTTTCACGATCCTTGTCTCAGGATTGTATTCTCCCATAAAAAAATACGGCACATTCATATACGCCGGTATATAACGGATAGCAAAATACGTTGCATGAAACAGGGAGGCCACTGATACAATGACCAGACCATATTGCAGCAGCACTTTTCTTTTTCTTGGCGAACGGATCATCTGAAGGATAAATAAGACAAAGAATGCAAAGACAAGTCCCATGATCGTCGTCCTGGTATAATTAAAGATCGCCAGAGAACAGGCAAATCCCAACATCAAATAGTAAAATACAAGTCCTACGACATACTTTTTTGCTTCACGCCATTTTTTCATCCAAAGATCGATCCGGTTAAACAATACTGCGATCACACAAGCCAGATACATGCCTGCCATATTAGCATTGACAAAATAAGCCGTATAACGCTCACAGTCATAAGGACGGCGCATCAGAGCCATAAAAGAAACATAAAAGAAAGACAGTATCACCGCATCCTGCAGCGCCCGCCATATCGCCCTCTGCCTCTGCTTCCTGGCAAGCACCCAATAAAATGAAGTCATACAGATAACAAAAAAGGTTGCATAAAAATACTCCTTCTTAAAGATCGTAAGAAGGACAATAAATGCAAGCCAAATGCTCCCCAGCAGCGGATGAATGCCCCGAAAGCCAATCCGTCTGTTTTTGATCAAATCATAAACAATGGCAATCAGTACGATACCCCAGATCAATGCCACCAATTTTCCCATCCTGATCACATCCACATGCTGATACTCACAGGTATCCGCAATCCAATGTTTCTGATATGCGACACGCGTATAAAAATAACATGCCGGCAGATAAAGCAGAGACCATATTGTCATCCACTGCCTGATCTCCATCATGCTCAGCACAAGAAGTCCAAAGCCGATGCAAAACAGCCGGAAACCCACTGCCTGTTCATAATTGACGCCCGCATTCATAAACCGGATGCCCGCATATATGATTTCACAAAAGAAAATGACAAAGAAAAAATAGCGCACCTTTGCAGTTTCATTCTCTGACATCTTAAATTTCTCTATCAACGCTTTCATGTTCCAACTCTTACCTTTTTCCGTACAAATAAAATCTAGCTTTAATCAAACGCTATATTTTAATAATTCCCATTCTATGGGAAATATTTCATGCGAATTAAGACTAACCCGCAAAAAATGGTAAATTCTGTTATTTTCTCTTTGATTATATAACAAAAGGAGAGGATTTGCAACGAAGGTCCTATTACCGTTGTCCATCTTTCAGACGCCATCTATCCACTGACTTTTTCAGATAAGAATATATCCGGTCCAGACCGACTGCCAGCAGATAAATATAAACCATAGAACTTATCAATAGTACCAGAGTATTGGACCCGCTCATCACTGCTCCTGAATAATGTGCAAGATACCGGTGTAAAAATACATGATGAATCAGGAAAAAAGCATAGGAGTGCCGTCCGATGACAGTAATCAATTCCCTGATCCGCGCTCCCCTCAACCACTCAGCGGCCTCCATAATGATCATATAACAGGAAATCGTTCTGATAAAAATTTTACAGTATGAATTGATCGGAAACCCTGTCCCCTCCGCTACAAGCAGAAGGATAAAAAGAGCAAGACCAACTGCCGCGGCGATCCGCCGTCCCACAGCAAACTTCTTCTTATCTGCACCAAGGCGTATCATCTCTATCATCATTCCTAAAACAAAATAAAAACTGCATACAATCAGATTTTTCTCAATCACCATCGGAAACGGATTCGCAAACAACAGCCAGATACTTCCCGCCAGAAAGACAACCGGCAGGATATATTTACATTTCAGCATAATCTTACGATAGAGCGGGAATAAGAGATACAGCATAATGATCATCCCAAGAAACCATTCTCCCAGCAGATAAAAAGTCGGAAGATAATCATTCAGATATCCGTCTACCCCTATGACTGTCAGCAGGAAATTCACCTTAGGCGCTTCCGGCATACCNCCCGTCTGANAAAAATAGTCCANAAATGCAAAAAGATACGCNAGCCAGNATAAAGGAAACAGACCTAAANATCTTTTTTTATAAAATTCTTTTAAGGAAATTTTTTCTGAATACTGAAAAATCAGGGCCGCGCCGGATACCATAAAAAAGGCCGACAACGCAAGCGGCGCAAGAATATGGGAAACGCTTTTATAGACCTCCAGCTTTGCGTTAACGCCAAACGCCTCCGCAGCAACCGTAAAATGATACATTGTCACCATAACAAAACTTAATATCCTGACCAGATCAAGATAAAGTATCCTCTCCTTTTTCACTTCTATTCCTCCCTTGTATCCCATACTTTCATAATTCTATCGCCGCCGCTTTATTTGCTCTATTTCTCACAGTCATGCGGCGCTTCTTTTTCTTTCTGCATAAAGATCACTATCCGGCTGCAGCCGTCTCTCTCGACAGTCTCCGTCCTGTCCTTCATCAGCACAAATCCGTTTTTCTCATAATTACGAACCGCAGTTATATTGTCCTGATACACCCTGAGGATGATCCTCTCCAGATGCAGCGTTTCAAAGCCATATGAAACGCCCAGCCCGACCGCCTCTGTACCATAACCTTTCCCCAGTACATCCTGTTCACCGATAAAAATACCAAGCTCCGCCGTCCGCATTTCCAGATCGATATCACGCAGATAAAAACTTCCGATCCCTCTGTCATTTTCCTTAATGCAGATGATAAACTGCTGCACCTTTCCGGTATTTACTTTCGTTCTGATCCACTCCAGATGCGTCTCTCTTGTCAGCGGTATGCGATAGATAAATTGTTCCATGACATGGGGTGCATTTCTCCATGCGATCACCTGATCCGTATCTTCTATTTTCATCTTACGCAGATAGATCCGTTCTCCAACAATATCCATACTATTCCCCCATTCCGCCTTTGGCGGTTCAACTTAGATATATTTTTCACACTATCCTCCATGTCAGATCAATCAGATACCTTCTGATAGATGCCAAAGTTTTCGTCCACAGCTTCTACCTGCTGAAACACTGCCGTTTTACCGGTTCTCCAGAAGTAAAAATCTTCCAGTTCTTTGAGATCCATTCCCACACCCTCTCTGAGCACCAGATACACATTTTCCCCACGTTCAAGCGCGTCAAATGCCGATTCATATCCCCAACCGGTCAACTTTTCTGTCACAAGCGGGCTTCCCGCCACCCATCCACCGAGCAGAAGATAATTCTCATAAGAGCCATCATAATCCCTGACCGCATATTCCGTATGATATACAACAGAATACACATCCAGAAGATAAAGATTCTCCGGATGGGATTTCATAAAATCAAATAACTGATCTTCTTTCTTATTGATCTCCAGCTGCCGCTCCCTTGCCTCCAATGTTTTCGGCAAAACCTGATATGCTGTTTCCAACGACAGGATCATGAGAACGATACCTGCCAGAGCGATTCCCATACGATTCACAATACTGCTGATCCGGTTTTCTATCATTTGCTCCGAAGAAGACGGAGCATTCTGATCCAGCGTTTTGTCTGACGACACTGATCTGACCTTCATGTCACAGCTCTTCTGCGACTCAATTCCAGATGAAAAACGCCTGTTTAAAAAAGACAATGCCTCGACGATCATCGCCAGCAGCACAAACAATTCTATCAGATATAGTGAAATAACGACACGCTCCGGATATCTGCCTTCCGCCAAAAGATAGATCCACAAGCCGGATCTTACCATCCCCAATAGAACAAGCATCCACAGAGATTTTTTGTCCCTGCCTCCTATCATCAGCATTGCAGCCATGATATAAAGAGCAATACACACCACATTATACGGATAATCCTCCGCCTTTCCCAACATCCTGTGCCGATACAGCCAGAAGCCTTCTTTGAACTTTTGAAACCATGTACGCTGTCCCTCCGGTCTAAGCCCCCCATAGGCAGCAATCTTTCTGTAATCCTCCGCCGTCAGAGTTTCATTGAACAGAACATTATACTCCCGGTATATTTCTATCTCCTCCGGCGCATACCCCTGTGCAGCATAATATGCTTCCGCTTCCTCTTCCTCCCGGATCAATTCATAATCATACAGCTCTGTACGTGCATCATTATAATCCAGATATTCCTGCCATACTGCGTCACCATAAGACAAACGCCCTGCCAGCATCAAAAGCAGCAGTCCCACGCCCAGCATGGCTAACGGGACAAGGTAACGGACGAATCTTCTTGTTCTCAGGATACGATAAAGACCTGCAACTGCCAGAAACGGAGCCGTCATAAAAAACACCTTCGTTCTGACCATATAGCAAAGCAGAAGCAGAGCCACCGGCATCCAGCTGCTTTGCAGTACAGACTCCCCTTCCCCGCTGCCGTCCCACATCATAAAAAGATAGATGGCAGTTCCCCCAAGAACTGCCGCCACAACCGTATAATGTATCATCAGAAACTGACTTAAAAAAAAGCCGCAGAATATTGATACACTTAAAACGCATACGCAGCCAATACCAATCATGTGCTTCTTCCCTGTAACCTCCCGGTTTTTCACCAGCCTTTCCAGAGAAAAATATAATGTCAGAAAAAAGCAAAGCATATAACAGCCCGCCAAAAACAATCCCAACCATGGCAAAGAAGGCCAAATGCCATATAAAAAAGCCAGCAGGCTGCTTAACGGTTCACCAAGATATACCGCCTTCCCGCTGGGACTGCCGCTATATCTGCCGGACAGTATGCTCTGGATCATCATATCGTCGTTTAAGCAATATNCAATGTNCGACCAAAGANANAGGACCAAAANCAGNATTGCCGNCACCATCACNGCGACGGCAATATTTACGTATTTAATATTGCGCTGATTCTCCTTAGTTTTTGATAAAAGATGATCTTCCATAACTCTTCCTTTAATGGTAAAATGCCTTGACCTGCTCAATAATATACATATTCTGTTCCTCTGTCAATCCATAATACAGCGGAAGGCGGACCAGCCGTTCGCTTTCTTTTGTGGTATAGACATCTTCCCCATGAAATCTCCCGAATTTCCGCCCAGCCTTCGCGGTATGCAGCGGGACATAGTGAAATACCGTCAGAATCTCCTTTTCTTTCATAAAAGAAATAAATGCTGTCCGTTCTTGCACATCTTTCGTCTTAATATAAAACATATGCGCATTATGGATACAGTCCTTTGGAACAACGGGCAGATCTATCTTTCCCTGTTCTTCAAGCCCCTTTAATCCTTCATAATACATATTCCATATCTTTAATCTGGCGTCATTGATTTCCTCCGCCATCTCTAACTGCGCATAAAGATACGCGGCGTTCATATCGCTGGGAAGATAGGAGGAACCATAATTAACCCAGGTATATTTATCGATCTGACCTCTGTAATACTTGCTGCGGTCTGTCCCTTTCTCCCGATAGATCTCTGCATCCTCAATATATTTTTTATCGCGGATCAGAAGCGCGCCCCCTTCTCCCATACTGTAATTTTTTGTCTCATGGAAACTGTAACAGCCAAAGTCGCCAATACTTCCCAAAGCTTGTCCCTTATAGGAAGCCATCATTCCCTGTGCCGCATCTTCAATCACATAAAGATGATGTTTTTCGGCAATCGCCATGATCGCATCCATCTCACATGCTACACCTGCATAATGCACCGGCACGATGGCTTTTGTATTCTCCGTAACTGCCGCCTCGATCAGCTTCTCATCGATATTCATCGTATCCGGACGAATATCGACAAAAACCACTTTCGCACCTCTTAAAACAAACGCGTCTGCCGTCGAAACAAAGGTATAGGAAGGCATGATTACCTCATCTCCCTCCTTAATGTCAGCCAGCAGTGCCGTCATCTCCGTTGCATGAGTACAGGAGGTAGTCAAAAGACATTTTGCTGTTCCGGTCCTTTCCTCGATCCACTGATTGCATTTATGGGTAAACGGTCCATCTCCGCAGATCTTCTGCGCCTCTACGCACTGTCTGATATAATCCATCTCTTTTCCCGTAAAGGGAGGTATATTAAAATTGATCATCACCAATCCTCCATGTCAAAGTAGCCTGCTGCGATCTGATTTTTCAATCTATCTCCTCATCCGAATTTGCATACTTCTGCATTCCTGCAATCTATCCGCTTCATCTCAGTATACCCTATATGATAAATCATCCCCATCCTCATTAAGTTATATTCCTCTCATCCTTTTTCTTTAACAGCTGTGCAGTATCTAATGTTTCCTTTTGCACCGCTGCCTTCTGTTTTTTGCTCTTTTTCATCTTGCCAACCATCCGCGCTGATTTCTTTTCTTCCTGTACAGACACGCCAGCCTGATTGGCTGCCGCTGTAACCGCCTGTCCCGTCGTTGCTGTTTTTGCCTCTTCTGCTTGTCCTGCCGCCATATTCACTGCTGCCGCCTGAGCTGTGGCTACACTCTTTGCCGCATTTGTTCCCGGCTTTTCTCCTATTGTTTCCGAACGTAATTCTCCCTGCCGGCTGTCCACCGTATCCAATGCAGTCTTAGCAACATTTCTGCGCCGTCTTAGATTGGGAACATACTGGAATCTTCGTACCGCTACATCCATCAAAAACCACACGATCAGAACCGCAAGCAGCCAGTCAGTCAGATCATAGGACTCCTTTGACTTTGTCATACGCTTTGTCCAGATCTCGTCTTCCTTGTCTATCACCGCACCGTACGTCTCCAAATAAGAAGTTACATTTATATTGCTGACATCAAAACGGTATTCATCGGAAAACTGCACCGCCGTTCCGGCAGTCACCGCATTTACAATCTCATCACCCTCCAGTCTGCGTACATTTAACTGATAGATTCCGGTATGAAGCGTATCCAGTTCCGCTTCATATTTTCCCGGTGCTACCGCATGGAGCGTCAATTCCTTCTGCTCCCCATCCGGTCCTTCATACATCACATTGATCACCGTCTGACCGGTATAATCCTGCGCCTCATAAATAATCGTCATCTGATCACCTACGGTTACCACATCCATCTGATCGCCATTTAAGGAGGTACTTCCACTGGAATAATCCACGATTCTTTTCCATAACTGGATATAATCTTCCTCTCCGGCAAATTCCGAAGTCCATTTATTGGACACATCCGTATTCCATGCTACCGTCTTACCAAGTCCGTACTGCCATACCGTCAATATCGGGTCCTGTTTATCCGATATGATCAACGGATTGGATGCATTTTTGGGAGTCGCAGAGACATATCCCTGCAGGAACGGCCACCCATCCTCGAATAATCCTGTCGTAATCTCATTAGAGGCATTTACCTGCAAAAGAAACTTTCCATTTTGTAGATAGGTATCTCCACTTAAGAATACTTCCTGTGAAAAAATCCTTGGGAGACTGCTGGAATCATCCGTGTAATAATACCTTCCGCCGCAATTTGACGCAAGCCGCTGCAACAACTGCGTATCAGACCCATACCCGATCGCCACCGTAGAAAGCGTAACGCCGCTCATCTGATATGCCGCAATAATATCCCTAAAATCTGTGGTCTCACCCATACCATCCGTCAGAAGCACCACATGCCTGACAGATACATCCGTATTCAATATCCTGTTATAAGCCTCCTGAAGCGCCGGCTTGATCGTCGTGCCGCCACCATCATTAATACTTTCCACCCGGCGGATAATATCTTCCTTATCCTCCGCAAGTGTAATAGGAACTTCCCAGATAAAACCGTCATCAAAGGACAGCACTCCAACATAATCTTCCTCTCGCATCTGACGGACAGCTTCCACTACTGCGGTGATTGCCATATCCAGATTCGTAGGATAACCGGACAACATACTTCCGGAACGGTCAATTACCATAACCATCGCTGTAGAAGGCAGCTCATTCACTCCCCGAAGCATCATATCTACGGGTAGCACTTGCTCCAGAATACTGTCCCGATAGCCGCCAAGGGCATAGCTGTTGTCTCCGCCGCAGCAAATCAGTCCACAGCCGTAATCACGGATATAGGATTCTATCTCATCCAGAAAACCCTCCGGCAGATCGCTTAAATAAACATTCTGCAGTATAATATTCCTATAATTTAACAAATCATTCATATTGTCCGGCGCATCTTTTGCCGATACAATCTCAAAGTTACATCCCGCCTGTGTCAGGATTTCCGACATGGCTGATGTATTTTCTCCGATTCCCGCAATCAACAAGATTTTGGGTGCATCCTCCACCACTGCATACGCGTGATAGGAATTATTTTCCGCGCAGGTATCTCCAATCGCGTTCACAACTACTTCCAAACTTTCCATATTACCGCTGGCTGCCGTCTGCTCAAATATAAAACGGTTTGACCCACGATTAAGATGTACGGATGAGGTGCTGATCAGTTGATCGCCATTCATCAGGGAGACCTCTGCATCCGTATCATAATTGCTTGTCACCGTAACCTCTATGGTGTAGCTGTCTCCCGGATGAAGATAAGAAGGAAGATCCACATCTTCAATATATACATCTTCACCCTGAGTAGTATCAAAAAGAATACCTTTCAATTCAATATCATTAGATACGATCGCGCCCGCCGTATTGAGCACATCGCCTTTCGTCTCGCGTCCATCCGTGAGCAGTACGATCCGTCCCGCCGCCTCTGCAGGAATCATTGCCATAGCGCGGTAGATTGCTTCCTCCAGATTGGTCGCCGAACCATCTGTAACCGTCATCAGCCCTGACATCATACGACGTTCTGTCAGAAATTGCTCAATCTGCGCATCCCTTCCAAATGTCACAATACCATACCTGTTTTTCGCCGGCATCTCAGAGATTTCATTATACAGATATTTCTCAATCTCTGCCAGATTTTCTTGGTTACTAACTGACATATCCACAACAAATATCGTCGTCACCTGATCACTCTTCTTCGGAATCGTCAGTCCGACAATAGCCAGAATCAACAGAAGCCAGCCGACACAGCGGATAGCCAGATAGAAACGGTTCACTCTTTTTAACTGATTCATCTGTTTCAGATAGATAATCCACTCCAGGATCATCAAAATCAGAGCCACAATCAGGAAAATATTGCGGAGTGCCTGTTTTACTCTGATGGAACTGTAATCCCTCGTTCCGGTAATATCTTCCGCAGTAATGCGTCCGTCTGACTCCCGCACAGTCTCGATCCTGACAACATAATATTCCTCTTCTTCTCCTGCCCTGATGCTGTAAATCCCCGCTTTCGAGGTATCTGCAATAAATACGTCAATATCCATATCCGCCCGCGGCTGAAATACCACCTGATCCCCTGCCGCATAGATATTGGAAGCAAGAAACGAGGTATCGGAAAGATAACTGATTGCATTGGCCATAAAGACAGGGAACTCTGCAAGCAACGGAAAATCCGTCTCCCTGATATCAAAACCGAGCACAATCTCCTTGATTCCGTCATGCTCACCGTAAAACGCCACGCATTGATCTCCACTGGTAATAAAGCTGTGCCCCCATTCCGGCACTTCATAAGTATGGGTTGTATTGGCGCCGATCGTAAAATCAGAAAGTCCTGCTGTAAGTTCTCCGGAAGCCACTTCCAGCCGTACATTTTGAAGGTCTCCGGAGACATAATCTGTGCCCGCCAGTATGATACGGTTTATACTGGCAGACGGTGAAACGCTGCTGCCGGCATCATAGACCGCCATATTGTAGGTATCTGAACCAAGCGCCGTGTCCGCTCCGCTCTTTACGATATCGCTGCCCGTCACCGCGCGGTAGGCGCGTTCTATAAATGTATTACCGCTGCTGATCAGTACGCCGTTGGCAAGGCTGCCGCCGGACCTTACCGCATAAGAAATATCATCCACCGCCAGACTGTCAGCAGAATTATTCTTCTGTCCTTCAAACCGGACGCCGGAGACCACACTTTTCAGATACTCCGCATCCCACACGACATTCTGAAACAGACACATACCTCTTTCGCCCGGAGAAAGCGTCATCTGCCTTACCTCCAGCAGTGTATCCTCTCCGGCATACAGACTGACATCAAAAGACGCCTCTACATCACTATAATTAGTTACTTGCGTTACTACATCCGACCCTGTCACAGTTTCAGTATATACGGTAAATTCATTGGCAATGTTGTTGACTGCCTCTCCCGCAATCAAAAGATCGGCTCCCATATGTTCAGTATAGACTGCGGCGTCTTCCGCTCCCGAACCATCTGTAAGAACAATGATATGGGCCTGTTCCCCTTCCCCATTCTCCTCAATCTGGGTATAAAGCGTCTCTACGATATTCTGGGCATCATCCAGTGAACCGGATGCGTCTGAACATGTAATTCCCCGTAGCGTCTCTATGACACTTGCCTTATCGCTGATCCCTACCGCCAGAAGCTCAGTGCCCATAAGATCATTGGTCACAATACTGAACGTCGTATTTCTTGACGCCTCCACGTAAGAGCAGGCGGTTTGTATCGCTTCCTCTATACGCTGCTTTCCCCTGCCGTTATCATGCTGCATACTGGCACTGGTATCAATCAAAAAAATAACCCTTCCGCCCTGTGTGCTGTCAACATTGATATACGGGGACATAAAAGAAATAATAAACAACAAAAGAAGCAATATCTGAAGATACATCAGAATATTGTGAATAAACTTTTCAAAAAATGTTTTTGAATGTTGATTTTTTAACAGCTTCTGCCAAAGGAGATTGGATGATATAAGATGCTCCACTCCCTTAGGCTTCAGCAGATATAAAATTATAATTACCGGAACCGCGATCAGAAATAACAGCGGCCACATACTTTCAAATATCATATAACACCCTTAAATCCTCAAAAATCAATTGATACAGTTCCCTCGCCGTACTGCACAGGACATAACTGCTTCCCGTCCTCCGGCAGCTTTGTTGCAGTTTATTCAGAAAATTTTTAAGTCCTTTCTGATAATCATGGATAGCCTCGGCATTCATGGTGATCCTGAGCTGCTCCTGACTCTCCATGTCGATCAGATGATACGTACCGGACAATCCGATCTCCAGTTCTTCCTCAGCCATCACATGAAGCATGACAGTCTTCTGCCTGCGGTAATCCAGATACTTCATAATCTTTTCAATCTCATCCTCCGGTCCGTTTACCATACTGTCCGTCAGGAAATCACTAATCAGTATCGTCATCCCGGGTCCCTTCAGAGCCATCTGCCGGATCGCAGTATGAATATCCGCCTCACCATCGAAAGAAAGCTGTTCCAGCCATTTTAACAATCGGGGGTAACCCTTCTTGCCGCCGGTAACGCTATAAGGGCTCGCCATCCTCTTCATATCATAAACNACCACCCNGTCCATGNCGGAAAGCGCCAGATAAGAAAGTGCCGCCGCAATGCTTAGGGCAAGTTCCGATTTCTTTTGTTCCCCATAATTCATGGATGCACTGGTATCGATCAGGATCGAAACCACNGCTTCCTTNTCTTCCNTATATTCTTTNATAAACNGCTTATCCAGACNCGCATACGCATTCCAGTCGATCCGGCGGATATCGTCGCCGGGCATATATTCCCTGAAATCGGAGAACTCCGCCGAACTACCCTTTTGTACCGATTTTCGGTTACCGGACATACTCATGCTGGACTTATGCCCTATGGACAGGCGCAGACGAACAAGCGCATCGTAAAATTTTGCATCAAGCATACTCAGGCCTCTATTTAATAGAATTTAAAATATCTGTAATGATCTGATCTTCGCTTATCCCCTCGGAAACCGCATCAAAACCAAGGATGATCCTATGGCGGAGAACCGGATATGCCGCATATTTGACATCTTCAAAGGAAACATTCATCCTGCCTTCCATAAACGCTTTGGCTTTTGAAGCACGAATCAGTGCCTGCGCGGCTCTGGGGCTTGCGCCCTCCCTGATATACTTATTCTCCGCATGAGTCGCCATCACAATATTCAGAATGTGATCCATAACCGCATCCGCAATAGGGATCTGTGCAACGATGGTTCTGGCAGTCACCAGTCCATTACCGTCTAACAACGGTTGAATAGACGGCATCTGCAGTCCTTCTGTCAGATCAACGATGCCCTTTAGTTCTTCCTTACTNGGAAAATTCACAAGGATCTTAAACATAAATCGNTCCAGCTGCGCCTCCGGCAGNGGATACGTACCNTCGTTTTCAATCGGATTCTGCGTTGCCAGCACAAGGAACGGCTCCTCCAGACGATAGCTGTCATTGCCCACTGTCACCGTATGTTCCTGCATCGCCTCCAGCAATGCCGACTGCGTCTTAGGCGTTGCACGGTTGATCTCNTNTGNNAGTNCAAGATTGGCAAAAATCGGTCCCTTTNNAAAACGGAATGCANTGCCGCCCTNATCCTTGATTATAATATTCGTACCGGTCACATCGCTCGGCATTAAGTCTGGTGTAAACTGGATACGCTTAAACGACAACTGAAATACTTTACTAATTGTACTGACCAACATAGTTTTCCCAAGTCCCGGCATACCTTCCAGTAACACATTGCCGCCAGTCAGCATCGCCAGCATTGTCTGCCGGATGATATCTTTTTGCCCAATGATCCCCTTACCGATCTCTGCTTCACACTGCATCATCCGCTCTTGCCATTGTTCCAATTCATTCATATACGCCACCATATTCCTTCCCTGTAATATAATAAAAATCTCATCAAGATCGCTCAGAAGCGACCATACTACTGCAGATTGCCAAAGTAATCTTTGATCACATCCGTCATACCGCTGGGATATCTTCCCTGCTCCAATCCTTCATAAGCCTGATTGGTATATTCTCCGATCACAGATTCATAAGAAACACGTTCTCCCTCCCAGGCAAGACCATTTTGTTCCCGATAGTAATTGGAAGTTTCTGATTCCACGGAAGTACCCTGAAGTGACCCGTCATTTCCTAATTCATTGGGCACACTGACATAATCATGGGGTGTACTACTGCTTCCGGTTCCGGCGCCATTCCCGCCATTCCCATTACTTCCATCCTGGCCATCCTGGCCGCTCTGCCCATCCTGACCGTTTTGTCCGTTCTGACTGTTTTGTCCATCCTGGCCATTCTGTCCGTTCTGACCATTCTGGCCGTTTTGTCCATCCTGACCGTTCTGGCCGTTTTGTCCATCTTGACCATTCTGACCGTTCTGGCCATTTTGACCATCCTGGCCATTTTGACCGTTCTGTCCGTTTTGACCATCCTGGCCATTTTGACTGTTCTGTCCGTTCTGGCCATTTTGTCCATTCTGGCCGTTTTGACCGTTATTGGCCTGTTCACTACCGTCCTGACTCTGTCCGCTTTGATTTCCCTGATTTTGATTGGCAGCCAGCTGGTTTGCCGCATCCTGCAGACTTTGCGCGGATGCCTGCATACTTTCATTACCCGCACTCTGTTCCGCCATCTGCCCAAGCTGATTAGCCATATTTTCCATTTTATAGTCCAACCGCGTATTGGCCTGCCGAAGGGCAATTTCCGACGCCTGCAGACTTTCCGGCATTTTGAACTGGTCGGAATTAAATTCTTCCACCTCTGACATAGAAGCGTTCAACGAATCCTTCATTCCTTCAATCTGCGCAATCTGATCGTCTGTAAGTCCGCCTGTCTCAATCTCCTCCAACGCATTCAGAGCTTCCTTTATTTCCTCCTTCATTTCCTCCGCATACTCATTCAGTTCATGCCTCTGCACAGCTATTTCTTTCGTCTCGGACGGCAGCATGATAAATATGATCACCAAAAGACTTAACAGAATCACCGGCAGCATCAACTTCCATGAAGGAAGCACTGATTTCTTCACCATATGCTGATTTTGCTCCAGCATACGGGCTGCATTATCCCTCTGAAATGTCAGCACTGCGCCTTCGGTTTCCAGATTCTCATAAGCCGTAATCACGCGCTCCTCAAATCCAAACCGGTCGATTGCAAGCGCCGCCTCTTTCATACTGTACTTCTTCAACATGGCAATAATAACGCCGCATATCATACCGCCTAAAACGCAAAGAACTGCAAACAAATGCGCATAATAAAACGGAACGATCATGGCAATGATCTCCATCAGCAATGCAGCCAACGTTCCCACGCCGCCAGCCATAAAACACCACTTTAAAAGCAGGGCAAGATTCATTTTTCCCCGATAATCTTTTATGAAATTTTGCAAAAACTTCCTTTCATCCATTTTCAGCCTCATTTCCGGCATCTATGCTATTTAACGCTTCGCTGCCATTTACTGTTTCTCCGCTATTTACTATTTTACCACCGTTCACTGTTTCTCCGTTTCCAGCGCTGTCTGCTGCTTCGACAACATCTGAGCCATTCATCATTGCGTCGGCGTTTGCACCTGCTCTGTCAGCTTCTTTCACAAAGTCCAGCTGATCCGTTTCTTTCCCCNCNACCTGACTTCTNNTTTCTTTAGGGATAAATGCACTTTGTACGACCGGCTGCTTCTTTTTGATCTTTCTAACCTTATCCGTCAACGGATCAATTCTCTTTGCCGCCAGAAACATAAAGAACAGCGAAAGTCCCAGCATACATATCCCGGAGACAATGCACCAAAGCGGACCATGAGCGAGCAGTGTGCCAAAAAATCCAAAATCACCACTAATTTGACCGGAAAACAGCGATTCCCCTGTCATAGCAAGCATAAAAAACTCTTCAAGAAATATGATCGGGTTCAACAACAGGAATGCCACACTATCATAAACATCACGTCCCCCCGTAGAAAACAAGGTAATGATCATCGGCAAAACCGTCAAAAAACACACAAGAAAATATGAGACAAATGCCAGTATGATCGAAACAATAGATTTTCTGCTGATAGAGGAGCAAAATACCCCTATACTTCCCGCGAGGGTAGCAAAAACAAAAATAACGATCAGGAACAAAAACAACGTCCACCACGAAAGTCCACCCAGCACAAATGCAAGCGCCATGATAGGAATACTGGCTGCTACATATAACATAATCTGCACTACGGAAGAAAATACCTTTCCAAATACGATCGCCATAGGCGATAAACATGTGGTCAGCATGATATCAAACGTCTGCCGTTCTTTCTCACCGGATATAGAAGATGCCGTCATAACCGGAATCGCCAATGCTGCCATGNTGACCTGCGCNATCCCGATCAGCGGGAAAAGGGCGATCAGCTCACTATAGATATTCTGATAACTATAACCGGATTGCATGCTTAACATTGACAATGCCATAATAAANATAAAAGCCAGAACCGCTTCATATGCCATCAATCCCNACGCCATCTTCATACTGCGGGCAGTAACCTTGAAATCTTTTTTCATTATTGGATTCANCATNATCTTCATTACGAAGCCCCTCCTGTCAGCTGCANAAATAACGCTTCTAAATTTCCTTCCTCTTTATGGAATCCCGACAATACGATTTCCTGATCCATCATTTGCTTTACCATCTGGTTCAGCTCCCGTGTCGATCCTGTATGCGATATGATCAGTTCATTTTCACGAACAGAACGTACGATAACGCCTGCATGTTCCTTTGCAATACGTGTAGCTTTCTCCACATCATTTTCAATCGAGAAAATGATTTTGTTATCTGCGTTCATATGTTCCCTGATATCATCAATCTTGCCCGCCATCACCAGTTGTCCTCTATTCATAATGCCGATACTGGTACACATCTCTGACAGTTCTGATAGGATATGTGAACTGATGATAATGGTCTTTCCCATGGAATTCAGGTTCATTAGCAATTCTTTCATCTCCACTCTTGCTCTGGGATCCAGACCGGAGCTCGGCTCGTCTAAGATCAGAAGCTGCGGATTATGAAGCAAAGCCCTTGCTACGCACAACCGCTGCTTCATGCCTCTGGACAGCGTATCGACATAGACTTCCTTCTTATCCTGCAGATTGACCAGCTCCAGCAGATCGTCTGCCACTTTTAGGATATCCTCCGTTCCCATGCCATACATGGAACCATAAAACTCCAGATACTCTTTCACCTTCAGATTGTCATATACGCCAAAGAAATCAGGCACATATCCAATCTGCCTTTTGATCTCTTTCCGGTTGGTAAAAGCATCTATCCCGTTCACGTGAACCGAACCCGCAGTTGCCGGCAGAAGACCGCATACGATCCTGATGGTAGTCGTCTTTCCTGCCCCATTAGGTCCCACAAAACCAAACAGATCACCTTTGGGAATATGGAGTGTTAAATTATTGACCGCCTGAAATTTTCCGTAATTTTTATACAGATAACTGATATGCAGCATATAAATCACCTATGTCCTTCCATATTAAATATTACTGGATACAATAGAAAACGCCATACGAGGTTTCCGCACAGTTGCCCTCTGTAACCCTGTCATAGTTTGGCACAACTCCGAGCACCACTGTTCCTTGATAATCTACCGCCTGACGCAGTCCGATATAAAGCGCCGCCATCTGTGCAGCCAGCGTTTTATTTTCTTCATAATTCTGCTCAGCCGTCATCCAAAATATATCATCGATACTGGAACTATCACCTAGTTCCAACACTTCCGCATTCTTGAGATTGATCTCTTCACCGTCCTCTACACCTTCCACAATAGCAAAACGTCTGTCATCATATATCAGCAAATAGGAAAAATCATGCCCCGTTTCATTCGTAACATGACCTCTGACAGAACGGCCTGTAACTTCTACATCTTCCGTCAAAATCTCTCCTTTGACCGGATCTGCAGCCCTGCACTGAAACATCGTCGTCTCAAAACTGGTACCCGGACGGATTCCTACACTCGTTCCGGACAGATCCTCAACGACACGGAAGTAATAATCCGTTGGATCGTTTGACCAGCCATAATCATTCTGCAGCGGTCCTGCATAGGCGCATTCATCCGCCAAAGATATAAGCCAGTCATCATGGTCTGCACTGTATGCATAAAAAACAGAACCGGTCTCCCCATTCTTCCCCGTGTTCACAAATGTGACGGAACACACGGTAGTATCTGCAATTCTAAAACCTTTTCCGGCAAAGGAAACTATTCCGACAAAAAGAATCGCCATCGCGGGAACCGCTATCCAGTATAACTCACGTTTTTTTAAATGACGTAATACCAGATAAACCACCGGTCCGATCAGAATAACATAAATAGCGATCAATGTATTTAAAACACCATAATTGATATTCGCCTTCTCCATATCAATAATGCCGAGCGCGCTTTTGATATTATAAGCATACCGGATGCCGCTCTCCTCAGCATTATGAAATGTAGCATTATCCAACATCGTCTGTTCTGCAGCCATTCCAAAAATATTCTCAACCACATAAGTCGTTGTTGCATTGACTACATCAGGATCCGACAATGCATAATACAGATATGTAATACTACCATTGCCGGATGATAAGGAATTTCCATATCCTTGTCCGTAATGATAATATCCGTCATACTGGGAAAGTCCCTCCAGAATCGCCGTATCCGTTTCGTAAATGTAGGGAAGATACATATCGATGGATACTCCGTAATAATCATACGGACTGTACGATCCTGTTTCAGAGTACATGTCTCCTCTTCGACCCCGTTCCGTTACAAAATCACCTGTCCCTGCCATATAGATTCCAAGGCATTCTGTCTGCAGAAATTGCGGATCAAAACCACCTAATACATCATAAGCATAACTACCCGTACCCAGAATCAGCATACCGCCACGGTTCGTCCAATCTTCAATCGCTGCAACGGTATCTTCACTTAACTGAGATGTATCATATTGATCAATGATCAAAAAATCCAGCTGCCCAAGCTCATCTGTCAGCGTATTTTTTGAAAGTTCTATCAGGTCTATCGGGTAATTGTTATTGATGATAAATATGGAGGTTCCATGTAACCCAAAATAATCCAGTTCATCATATTTATCACTTAAAATACCAACAGCCACCTTTTCCTGATAATCCTGAAAAAAGCGAGGATATTTTTCGTTGACAACCTTATTTCCATTTTGATCCAGAAGAATCACATGCATCGTCCCGGTCTGACCATACCCATTATAATAGATATCCAGACTGCTGANAGGTATTGATACNNCAAACTGTTTTGTGCTGCCTTCNGNTAAGNAGATCACAGTATCATAAGCACAAGTTCTGCTGCCCCCATTATCAGCGATCACACGCACCGTTCCTTCAAAATCAGGTCCGTCGTTGGTTATCTCTACTGTTATATCAAACGATTCCACTGAAGCAGATATGGAGAGATCCGCATCAATTGTAAAATCATCTTCATCATAATCTGATTTTGCT
>WFLX010074868.1_pt1 | contig 30501 bp, 27 predicted proteins | sample 4967041 | NCBI WGS metagenome assembly WFLX01 (sample SAMN12857096, study PRJNA449069) | gut metagenome | isolation source: stool from male and female vole | host: Microtus ochrogaster | place: USA:Florida | collected 2017
CCTTGCGGCGGAGGCTGGCAAGTGTTGATATCGTTTTTTGGCGGCAATAGGGCGGAGAATGCCTCCGGCAGTATTGTTCCCTGCGATTTTAAGTGGATAGTTATGCTATCTGCTTTTTGTTTGCAAGGTTTGAATACATGATTTTTCTTATGGAGGTGCAGGGCTATTAGCGATTTAATGATTAACGAACAAATCAGGGATAAAGAGGTACGCCTGATTGGTGCAGAAGGACAGCAGCTTGGTATTATGTCTTCGAGGGAGGCACTAAAGCTGGCAGAGGAGGCGGAACTTGATTTAGTGAAGATTGCGCCTGCCGCAAATCCCCCGGTTTGCAAGATTGTTGATTATGGCAAGTACAAGTATGAACAGCTTCGCAGGGAAAAGGAAGCAAGGAAAAAGCAGAAGACCATTGAAATCAAGGAGATTCGTCTGTCTCCCAACATTGACACCAACGACCTAAATACCAAGGTGGGCGCAGCGCGCAAGTTTTTGACCAAGGGAAATAAGGTAAAGGTGACATTGCGTTTTAGAGGGCGAGAGATGGCGCATATGAACAGCAGCAAGCATATTTTGGATGACTTTGCGGAAAGTCTGGCGGATGTTGCGGTAGTGGATAAGGCGCCCAAGGTGGAAGGCAGAAGTATGACAATGTTTTTAACTGAGAAGCGGTAACGCACAGGTTAAAATAGATTAAGAAAAGTTTAGGAGGAACCGTCATGCCCAAAATGAAGACAAAAAAAGCAGCAGCAAAGCGCTTTAAAGTAACAGGAACCGGTAAATTAAAGAGGTCAAAGGCATATAAGAGCCACATTCTGACCAAGAAGACTACGAAGAGAAAGCGTAATCTGAGGAAACCTGCTATCACCGATGCAACTAATGTAAAGAATATGAAGAAGATTTTGCCCTATATCTAATCGGGGTAAGGAGGAGAACAAGACATGGCAAGAGTAAAAGGTGGCTTAAATGCCAAGAAAAAGCATAACAGAGTATTAAAGCTTGCAAAGGGCTACAGAGGAGCAAGAAGCAAACAGTACAGGGTGGCCAAGCAGTCCGTTATGAGGGCGCTGGCAAGCTCCTATGCAGGAAGAAAAGAGAGAAAGCGTCAGTTCAGAGGTTTGTGGATTGCCCGTATCAATGCGGCAGCCCGCATGAGTGGTATTTCCTACAGCCAGTTTATGCATGGATTGAAATTAGCCGGCGTTGATATCAACAGAAAGATGCTGGCAGAGCTTGCAGTAAATGACGCAGAAGGATTCAAGACCCTTGCAGAGCTTGCAAAGTCCAAAGTTGCTTAGTTTATTGCAAAAAAGATGCAAAATTTGAAATAGCAATAGTTTAGCCTTATGAAGGCTGGACTGTTGCTATTTTATTTTAATTAACGGTAGCATTATTTGTATAAATATGTTAAAGTATAAATAAGAAGGTATCTTTAACGAAAGGGCGATTGTGTAATATCATCGCAGGGTGAAGCTTATGTTATTAACATTAGTACCTTTATTTGATGAAAATATGGCGGTCAGCGCTTATTCCATCTTTTACCAGAAGGAGAATTATCTGTTAAATCCGCTGATGCAGGGTAGCAGAAGGTTTGACGGAGCCACGAGGGTGCCGGAACTTGAGGTCATTCAGAATATGGGAATTGAAACCATATCTGACGAGAGAGAGGTGTTTGTTCCGATTTCCAATATATCGATTTTTACGGATATTGCAGAACAGTGTGATGCACCTCATGAGAGAATGGTATTACTGATTGATAATACAGTTCCGCCGGTGGAAATGTATGTCAACCGTCTGAAGGAATTAAAGGAACAGGGATATAAGCTGGCAATCAGAAAATTAGCTGTGTCTGAGTTTGAAAACTATAAGCAGATACTTCAGCTTATGGATTATCTGTTCTTAAACAATAAAAAAATTGATATTGAAAAGGCAAAGATTTTCTTTGGCAAGCTCTATCCCAATATTAAGTTATGTGCTGGAAACATTGATTCCAATGAGATATACGAGAGTCTGAAAAAGTCGGGCGGCTACGCATTTTATGAAGGGAGCTTTTACCGTGTGCCTATTACGAAGGGAGAGACGGAAGTTGCGCCTTTAAAAGTAAACTATATTTCCCTGTTAAATACTGTGAACAATGAGAATTTTGATTTGGCAGAGGCTGCAGACATCATTGGACATGATACGGCGCTGACTATTTCCCTGATGCAGATGGTGAACCGTATGTCTGTAAACGGAGGAATTACCTCCATCCGTCATGCTACAGCCATGCTGGGACAGAAAGAACTCAAAAAGTGGATTAACACAGCGGTGGTGAATGAGCTGTATTCGGACAAGCCAAATGAAATTACCAGAGTATCCCTGCTTCGTGCAAAGTTTGCAGAGAGCCTTGCACCCCATTTCGGACTAGCCATGAAGAGTGACGAACTATTCCTGATGGGATTGTTTTCCGTTTTGGATGTCATTTTAGAGCGGGATATGAAAGATGCGTTGAAGATGCTTCAGGTAGAGGGAGATATTGCTGTGGCGCTTACGGAACACAAGGGTAAATATGCGCCAGTTCTTGAATTTATTACCCATTATGAGATGGCAGATTGGCAGGAGGTTTCCCGTCAGATGATTTTGCAGGAGATAGAGTTGGATACCGTTTATCAGGCTTATCTGGATTCCTTAAAATGGTACCGCACATTGATGAAGGGTGACGGCCAGGAAGAATAAAGAATTAAAAAAACGACATGGCACTGATTGGTGCCGTGTCGTTTTTTGGAAACGATGGATTAGGGGAAATGGATTTTGGAGAATATTAAAATGAAAAAGTTTTTATTGGTCATAATGGTGCTTTTCACTTTCTGCTGCAGCGGCTGTGGAAAACAGGAGGAGCCTGCACTAAAAGGGGATTCCATGCCGCAGGAGGAGTTCTCGTTACAGATAGGTGATATAGGTGATTCGGATAAAGTTAATATGTATCAGAGACTGACTATGTTAATTGACAGGTCCACATATAGTACATATAGTGATGGGCTGCCTGACTATCGGGTTTCCCTGACGAGGGAAGAAATCCCCGGTGTCTGCTGGATGTTTGAAATTGATGATGAGATTGCTGTTGAAATTTATGGCGCTGACATCAGCATAAAAGTTGAACTGATTGAAGAATTAAGGGCAAAATACACGATTTATGAGAATAACGAGGAAGTGGACAGTTTTGAGGCATTTCTTTATGCTTCGCCGCCCAATATGTTCGCATTATATGTTGATATTAATAAGGACGAAATCAGGGATGTTGTAATCATTGGCAGTAAGAACTGTGGAGGATTTGAGTCTACGCCTTGGACATATGCTTATGATGTAAAGAATAGGGAACAGATACATGTGTTTGATGTAAAAGCTGGTATGAGTGATGGTTGTTTGACGGAAAAGCAAATGGAGCAGGTGAAATCGATTTTGAACGAGGAGGAAAACCTTCAAAAATTGCTTTCGGAATCCAAAATATTGATAGGTGATGGTGTACTTGGCGGCATACCAATAGTGGATGTATGCGGCAATGTGTATTTTGACCTTCCTATCTGGGGAACCCGGTATCATGGCGATGTTTATGGCAGGGCATTGCTGCTTTTGACTTATAATGCAGACACAAAGGAGTTTGATGTCTGCGATATAGTATATAAAAGAGACTCTCTTTAAAGGGAGCCTTTTTTATATTAAAACTTAAAAAACTTTATAAACTTCCTTAAAGAAAATCTTGCGGATAAGGAAGCAATATGGGATAATATAAAAGTTAGGATATGTGGTGCCGGCGATAAGATATTCCAAATTGGGATGGAATGAGGTTTCATTAGAATGAATGGAAATCAGAATCAAAATAATATAGGAGAGCAAATAAAGGATGCGTTGGCGGATGCTTTGCAGAGCGGTGATTTTAAGAACCTGAATAACCTTGTGTCCCAGACGGTGACGGATACTTTAAATGAAGTGGGAAAACAGATTGCGCAGGGAACCGTCTCACCGCAGGATATTCCCATATGGAAACAGAGAGCTGAGGAGAGGGAGAGAAAAAGGCAGGAAAAGATTCAAAAAGATTGGCAGAAGCAGATGCAGCACAGGCAGGAGCAGTTCAGACAGCAGGAGCAGTTCAGACAGCAGGAACAGCGCAGGCAGCAGGAACAGTTCAGACAGCAAGAGCTGCTTAGGCAGCAGCAGAGCTTCATGAATGTTCCGGCGGTGAGGAAAAAGAATGTAGGAAGTGTATCGGGTGTTCTATATCAGGTATTTGGCGCAATCGGCATAAGTGTTATGGGATTCATCATGTTTGGACAGCTGCTTCTTTTTTTGACAGGCGTATCAAGCGCCCTGATGGGATGGCTTATTGATTTGGTGTTTGTGACGGGATTTGCAGGAATGATTGGGCTGGGCATCGGTAAGTTAAAGCGGCTGAAGCGGGCGGACAGGTATATCAATCTCTGCGGTTTAAAAATGTATGGGGATATTGAAAAATTGGCGAAAGGAATAGGAAAAAGCTACGATTATGTGAAAAGAGACATTCAGAAGATGCTGAAGGCGGGGATGTTTCCTGAGGGACATCTGGATGAGCAGAAAACCTGTTTTATGTTAAATGATGTGGTTTACGGGCAATATCTGGAGGTGGAGAAAAACAGAAAGTTCAGGGAAGAAGAGGAGAAAAGAGCAGCCGCTGCAGGCAATATGCCCGCAGGGCAGGAGGCTGGCAGCAAACCGTCAGAAAATCCTCAGGAAAATGAGCTGAATGCCATGGTATCAGAGGGGATGGATTGTATCCGCAGGCTGAGAAATCTGAACGATAACATTGAGGGAGAAGTGATTTCTGAAAAATTGTTCCGGCTGGAAAATCTGTTAAAAGAGATTTTTGACAGTGTCAGAGAACATCCGGAGCAGATGCACCGGATGCATAAACTTATGGATTATTATCTGCCAACTACCTTAAAGCTGGTGGAAGCATATGAAGAGTTTGACAGGATCAGTGTGCCGGGAGAAGAGGTGTTGCAAGCCAAGACAGAAATAGAAAAAACCTTTGATATTATCAATCAGGCATTTGCGGAGCTTCTAAATAATCTGTTTCAGGACGCCGTGTTTGATGCAACCACGGACGCCCAGGTGTTAAAGAGTATGCTGGCTAGGGAAGGACTTACAAAGGAAATGGAGTTGGATTATATTGATAAAAACAGGGAGGATATGTCATGAGTAATGATTTAGATGAAATGTTGAAGGAAGCCCCCACACTGACTTTTGAACCAGTGACGTTTCAGGAAGGGGCAGCAGTAGTTGTCGAGAGCAAGGCGCAGCTTGTGCAGGAGACTTCAGCGAAAGTGCCTGAGGCGGTGCTGACGCCTGAAGAACAGAAGATGGTGGATGATTTTGCAAAACAGATTGACATTACCAATACCCAAATGGTGCTGTGTTATGGAGCGGGCAGTCAGAAAAAGATTGCCGATTTTTCGGAGAGCGCCCTGAATAATGTGCGTACCAAGGATATGGGGGAAATCGGGCAGATGCTCACGGAAGTGGTGGCGGAGCTTAAAAGTTTTGAGGAGGAAGAGGAAAAGGGATTTCTTGGAATCTTCAAAAAGAGCAGCAATAAATTGAGCAATATGAAGGCAAAATATGATAAAGCGGAGGTCAATATCAATAAGATTGTCAAGGTGCTGGAAAACCATCAGGTGACTCTGTTAAAAGATGTGGCAATGTTAGACAAGATGTATGAGCTCAACCTGAATTATTTTAAGGAACTGTCCATGTATATTCTGGCGGGCAAACAGAAGCTGGAGCAGGCAAGGAGCGAGGAACTGCCCAAACTTCTTAACAAGGCGGAGCAGAGTGGTCTGCCGGAGGATACACAGGCGGCAAAGGACTATGCAGCCATGTGTGAGCGCTTTGAAAAGAAAATCTATGATTTGGAGCTGACAAGGGCAATCTCCATGCAGATGGCGCCTCAGATTCGACTGATTCAGGGAAATGACACAGCTATGTCGGAAAAGATACAGTCCACTCTGGTAAATACCATACCTTTATGGAAGAGCCAAATGGTGATTGCGATAGGGGTGGATCATTCCAGCGAGGCGGCAAGAGCGCAACGGGAAGTGACGGATATGACAAACGAGCTGCTTAAGAAAAATGCCGAGACTCTTAAGATGGCCACCATAGAGACTGCCAAAGAGAGCGAGAGAGGCATCGTGGATATCGAGACTTTGACGGCAACGAACCAGACCCTGATAAATACCTTGGACGAGGTTATGAAAATACAGGAGGATGGGCGTGCCAAGAGAAAGAGCGCAGAAGAGGAACTTAAGCGAATTGAGGATGAGATGCGGCAGAAACTGTTAGACATGAGCCGTACCTCCAGGCAGGGGCAATAGCTGCTCAAGACCTGCTTAAGTCAAACATAAGGAGAGGTAACAAATGAAGGCATTTTTGATATTGGAGGACGGCACGGTGTTTGAGGGGACTCACATCGGCGCCGACAAAGAAGTGATTAGTGAAATTGTATTTAATACATCCATGGCAGGATATCTGGAGGTATTGACAGACCCTTCTTATGCGGGACAGGCTGTCTGTATGACTTATCCCTTGATTGGCAATTATGGCATATGCAGGGAGGATATGGAATCTGCAAAGCCATGGCCGGATGGTTTTATTGTGAGAGAGCTTTCACGCACAGCCAGCAATTTCAGAAATGACCTTACCATACAGGAATTCTTGGAGGAGAATGGTGTGCCCGGCATCGCTAGCATTGACACGAGAGCCCTGACCAAGATTTTGCGAAATAAGGGTACCATGAACGGAATGATTACCACCAATGAAAATTATCAATTGGAGGAGCTGCTTCCCAGATTGAAGGAATACACTACAGGCAAAGTGGTGGAAAAGGTTAGCTGCACATCGAAGTATACCCTTGAGCCCACCACGGAGCTTGCACAGAACGGTCCTTTATCCGGTGCCGCTCGTTTTGACAAAGAAAGCTATGAGCGGGGAGAGAAAGAGCCCAGACCGGCGCTGGTTCGGGAATTAAACGGCGCAGGGCTTAAGGTTGCCCTGATGGATTTGGGAACCAAGGCGAATATTGCCCGTTCTCTGGCTCAGAGAGGTTGTCAGGTGACGGTGTATCCGGCACTTACCAAGGCAGAGGAAATCATTGCGGATGCCCCTGACGGAATTATGCTCAGCAACGGACCAGGGGACCCCAAGGAATGTAGCTCCATTATTGCGGAGATTAAAAAACTATATGATACGGAAATTCCTATTTTTGCAATCTGTCTGGGTCATCAGCTGATGGCCCTTGCCANGGGAGCGGATACCCACAAGATGAAATATGGACACAGGGGNGGAAANCNTCCGGTGNAGGATNTTGCCACCGGAAGAGTTTATATTTCTTCCCAGAACCACGGTTATGTGGTGGATACAGATAAACTAGACCCTAAAGTTGCAGTGCCGGCTTTTATCAATGTAAACGATGGCACCAATGAGGGACTTTCCTATACAGGCAAGAATATTTTTACGGTGCAGTTTCATCCGGAAGCCTGTGCTGGACCTCAGGACTCAGGTTATCTGTTTGACAGATTTATTAAGATGATGAAAGGAGNGAACTAANATGCCAAAGAATCCTAATGTAAAACGCGTNATGGNAATTGGTTCTGGCCCCATCGTCATCGGACAGGCGGCGGAATTTGACTATGCCGGCACACAGGCGTGCCGCTCTTTAAAGGAGGAAGGTGTCGAGGTAATCTTGGTGAACTCCAACCCTGCCACCATTATGACGGATAAGGATATTGCAGATAAGGTATATATTGAACCCCTCACTGTAAAGGTGCTGGAGCAGATTATTGAAAAGGAAAAGCCGGACAGCATCCTGCCCACTCTGGGAGGACAGGCAGGATTAAACTTGGGAATGGAGCTGGAAGAATCCGGTTTTTTGAAAGCCCATGGGGTAACGCTCCTTGGCACCACGGCTGCAACTATCCGCAATGCGGAAGGCCGTCAGGAATTTAAGGATTTGATGGAGCGAATCGGGGAGCCCTGTGCTGCCTCCAAAGTGGTAGAAAATGTGCAGGAAGGTATCGAGTTTACCAATACCATCGGATATCCTGTGGTGCTTCGTCCCGCTTATACGCTGGGAGGGAGCGGCGGCGGTATTGCCTATAATCAGGTACAGCTTGAGGAGATTCTGGAAAATGGGCTTCGTCTATCCCGTGTGGGACAGGTGCTGGTAGAGCGCTGTATCGCAGGATGGAAGGAAATTGAGTACGAGGTAATGCGTGACAGTGCAGGCAACTGCATTACTGTATGTAATATGGAGAATATTGACCCTGTGGGAGTACATACCGGTGACAGTATCGTGGTGGCGCCATCCCAGACTTTGAGCGATAAAGAATATCAGATGCTGCGTACTTCCGCTCTGAAAATCATAAATGAGCTTGAGATTACCGGCGGATGCAATGTGCAGTTTGCCCTGCATCCCACCAGCTTTGAGTATTGCGTGATTGAGGTAAATCCCCGTGTTAGCCGTTCCTCAGCATTAGCTTCCAAGGCAACAGGATACCCAATCGCAAAGGTGGCGGCAAAGATTGCCCTTGGTTTTACCTTGGATGAAATTAAGAATGCCATTACCCACAAAACCTATGCAAGTTTTGAGCCTACGCTGGATTATTGCGTAGTCAAGATTCCCAGACTGCCCTTTGATAAGTTCATAACGGCAAAGAGAACACTGACCACACAGATGAAGGCCACCGGCGAGGTCATGAGTATTTGCAATAATTTTGAAGGCGCCCTGATGAAGGCTATCCGCTCCTTGGAGCAGCATGTGGACTGCCTGCTCAGTTATGATTTCAGCGCCCTTTCTGCGGAGGAATTAAAAGAGCGCTTGAAAAAAGTGGATGACCAGCGTATTTTTGTGATTGCAGAGGCCATCCGCAAGGGCGTAAGCTATGAGGATATTCATGATATTACTATGATAGATGCTTGGTTTATCGACAAGATTGCCATTCTGGTAGAGATGGAAGAGGCGTTAAAGAAGGGACCCCTTACCGTGGAACTGCTGCGGGAGGCCAAGAGAATAGAATTCCCCGACAATGTGATTTCCAGACTTACCGACATGGACGAGGCAGATATCAAGAAGATGCGCTATGACAATGGCATCGTTGCAGTTTACAAGATGGTGGACACCTGCGCCGCAGAGTTTGAGGCATCCACTCCCTATTACTATTCCGTGTTTGGGGGAGAGTGTGAGGCTATCCGCACTGAAGGCCGTAAAAAGGTGCTGGTGCTGGGCTCTGGTCCCATCCGTATCGGACAGGGTATTGAGTTTGATTACTGCTCCGTGCATGCTACATGGGCATTTTCCAAGGCAGGCTATGAGACCATCATTATCAACAATAATCCGGAGACGGTCAGCACGGATTTTGACATTGCGGATAAGCTGTATTTTGAACCATTGACTCCGGAGGATGTGGAGTCCATCGTCAATGTGGAGAAGCCAGATGGAGCAGTGGTGCAGTTTGGCGGACAGACGGCTATTAAGCTCACGGAGAGCCTGATGAAGATGGGTGTGCCGATTTTAGGAACCAAGGCGGAGGATGTGGATGCAGCAGAGGACAGGGAGCTCTTTGATAAAATCCTGGAGCAGACTCAGATTCCCCGCGCTGCCGGCGGCACCGTTTACACTGCCGAAGAGGCAAAAGAAGTTGCAAATCGCTTGGGTTATCCGGTGTTGGTTCGTCCCTCCTATGTGCTTGGGGGTCAGGGAATGCAGATTGCCATCTCCGATGCGGAAATCGAAGAGTTTATGGCAATCATTAACAGGATTGCACAGGATCATCCCATTCTGGTAGACAAATACTTGCAGGGCAAGGAGTTGGAGGTGGATGCCGTGTGTGACGGCACGGATATCCTGATTCCCGGAATTATGGAACATATTGAGCGGACAGGAGTGCATTCCGGCGACAGCATTTCTGTATATCCGGCGCCCACTGTTACGGAAACCGTGAAGGAGAGAATTGCGGAATATACAAGAAGGCTGGCAAAGGCCCTTCATGTAAAAGGTTTAATTAATATTCAGTTTATAGCCATCGGCGAGGAAGTGTATGTGATTGAGGTGAATCCCCGCTCCTCTCGTACGGTGCCTTATATCAGCAAGGTTACAGGGATTCCCATTGTGGACTTGGCAACGGAGGTCATCATCGGCAAGACCATCAGGGAACTTGGCTATGAACCGGGATTGCAGCCTGAGGCAGAGTATTTTGCTATCAAGATGCCGGTATTTTCCTTTGAGAAGATTCGCGGCGCAGAGATTAGCTTAGGACCTGAAATGAAGTCCACCGGCGAGTGCCTCGGTATTGCCAAAACCTTTAACGAAGCGCTTTACAAGGCATTTTTGGGAGCAGGGGTGAATCTTCCCAAGTACAAGAATATGATTATCACCGTAAAAGATGCCGACAAGGGCGAGGCCATTGAGATTGGCCGCCGCTTTGAGAAGCTGGGATATATCATTTACGCCACCAGAAGTACCGCAGCAGCGCTGAATGAGGCGGGAGTAAAGGCGAGAAAGGTCAATAAGATTTCCCAGGAATCCCCTACCGTTATGGATTTGATTTTGGGACACAAGATAGATTTGGTTATCGATACCCCTACTCAGGGACGTAACAAGTCAAGGGATGGATTCCTGATTCGCCGAACTGCCATCGAGACAGGTATCAACTGCATTACCGCCATGGATACGGCGCGGGCTTTGGTCACTAGTCTGGAGAATGCAAGCGGAAAGTTGGAGCTGGTGGATATTGCACAGCTGTAAATGTGTAAAGATTTTCCCATAATAAACAATAAATTCCGTTAATGCGGAACCCGCTAATGCGGGGGGGTAGTAAGATGAAAAAAAATTATTTTTTGAGATGTACATTTCGCAACAGTGCTTACTTTGTGTTGGCACTGTTGTTGTCGTATGTATCGGCGGATATTGTGGTGAGAGGAAATACCATAATAGGGCGGGCTATTGATACTATGCTTGCAGGAAAAGAAGTTCCCTTTAAAGATTTTTTGGCACTGTTTTTGGGACTGACCCTTCTTGGGTTTGTGGTTTCTTTTGTACGAAGTACTGCTAATTCTTTGTTTAGCCTGAAGGTTCAGACCCGCTACAAAAATCTGGTGGTACAAAAGTTATATGGTTTGGAATATCAATATTTTGATAAAAACGGCTCTGCTGCGGTTATCAATAAAATGAATTCCGATATTGCCGAAACCGATTCTCTGCTGGGGGAGACCCTGCCACAGCTTTGCAGTCATGCCGTGGAGCTGATTACATATGCTGCCTATGTGGGCAGACTCAATATATGGCTTTTGTTTGTGATGCTGTTTTGTTATCCCATTGTGCTGGTATTTACCAATTATGTGGCAAAGAAAATCACAAATTTGAAAAAAGTGTTCCGGGAGAAATCGGATTCCATCACGGAAATTGCCCAGGATTGTGTGAGCGGCATTTTGGCGCTGCGCGCCTTTNGGGCGGAAAACTATTTTCAAAAGAAGCTGGACGAGTCGGCTNAGNCNCTNGTTGACAACGAAGAGAAGCGGACCAGAATTTCCAACACCGCAATCATTTCCAGAAAGCTTTTACAGTGGGTTCCTGATATTATCTGCGCCGTATATGCTTATTTTTTGGTACTGAACGGCAATTTGAGCGTGGGGGAACTGATGGCGTTTATCATTATTCTGGAGAAATTTGTACAGGCGTTCATCGGACTGCCTTTTATCATGGTGGATGTCAGGGAACATTGGGTGTGCGTAAAACGGATAGAAAAGATATTGAACGAGCCGGATGAGCAGAGCGGCACGGCACAGGGCGGCATAATGCATAACGGCGTGACTGACAGGACAGCGATTGCCTTTTCGGATGTAAGCTTTGCCTATGGAGAAAATGAGCCGGTGCTAAAAGGGGTTTCTTTCTGCGTTCCCACGGGAAGCAAAGTTGCCTTTGTGGGGGAGTCGGGAGGAGGAAAAAGTACGATTTTTCATCTTATCTGTGGTTTTTATCCTGTGGCTAAAGGAGAGTACAGGCTCTTTGGGAGAAATTTCCGAGAATGGAATATGGAAGCGGCGAGGGACGCCATGGCTTTGNNNTCCCANAATGTTTNTCTCTTTCCNACCACCATTNATGAGNATGTGAGATACGGAANGCAGGATGCCTCAAGAGAGGAAATTGTCACTGNCTGCAAAAATGCCCGAATCCATGATTTTATTATGGGGCTGCCGGAGGGGTATGACACGGTGGTAGGAGAGCGGGGAATTCTTTTGTCCGGCGGAGAGCGTCAGAGAATCTCCATTGCAAGGGCATTTTTAAAGAATGCTCCCATTCTTCTCTTAGATGAGCCCACGTCGGCAGTGGATGTGGGAACCGAAGAATTGATACAGGAAGCTATAGACAATCTATCTAGGAACCGCACCTGCATCACCATTGCCCACAGACTTTCCACCATTCGGAACGCGGATAAGATTATGGTGTTGAAGGATGGCGTTATTGTGGAGGAAGGAACTCATAAGGAACTGTTAAAGCGGCAGGGCATTTATGCCGGAATGTATGGCAGCGAAGAATAGGAGGCAGGGATTCATGAAACTTTGGAAACTTTTTGTGCGTACCATGAAAATTATGGGCAGGCGCTGTATTATCTATCTGTTGGGCATCTTTTTTATGAGCGCCTGTTGGGCAATGTTTTCCGTGCTGTCCTCCCTTTTGATGAAAAATGTGGTGGACGCTGCGCAGAACAGGGATTCCCATAGGATGATTTACATTATTTTGGGCAATGTGGCGGGGGGAATCATTTCCCTTGTCATCTATCGTCTGGCAACAATCACCTACAATGTGGAGGCAAAACGCGCTTATGGAACCATTTGTAAACGGCTGTTTCACCATGAGGTGCGCCTGCCCTATCAGTACTATGAAACTCATCACAGCGGGGAATTTATGTCGAAGCTGTCCTATGATTTGGAGAAGATGGGAAGCATATATGGCTCAAGGCTTAGAAGAACCGTTGCGCCGGTGATACAGATGTTAGTGTTTCTGGTGCCCATGCTCTGCTTAAGCTGGCAAGTCACCCTCTGTTTGGCCGCTGCTAATATGGTGCTTCTTTGTATCAATGGGGTGATGATTGAGCCCATGCGCAGGGTGGCAAAAAAGCTGTCTGCAACCAATGGAAAGATGACGGAAAAACTTTCCAATCTGCTGCAGGGAATGGAACAGGTCAGGATGTATGCCGCAGGAAAGAATATTGTAAAAGAATTTACGGAAGAAAATGCCGTCTATGCAAAACAGAGCAAGCGGAAGATTTATTATACGGCATTTTTGGAGGGAAGCGATGAAGGATTCGGACTGTTGTGCTCCTTGGCTTTTTTGATGTTGGGAATCTATTTTGTGCAAGGGGGATATACCACCTTGGGAGCGCTTACGGCTATATACGTCCTGTACGGAAGCTTTTCTTACCAATTCCTGCAGCTTGGCAGATATCTGCCGGAATTGATTGGCTGCCTTACCAATGCGCAGAATATTTTTGATTTTCTGGCGGAAGAGGAAGAGCCGGAGAATTGGTATCAAAGGGAAGATATAATGGAAGAGACGCAGAGGGACTCAGTCAAGGAAAAGCGGGAGGATGCAAAGTCTGGGACGGATTTTTTGGAAATTTCAAATATCACATTTTCCTACAGGGAGGATAAGCCTCTCCTCCAAAATTATTCCATGAATATGAAAAAGGGAGAAAGTATTGCCATAACGGGACCTTCGGGATGCGGCAAAACAACACTCTCAAAGCTTTTATTGGGGTTGTATCCTGTTATGGGCGGAGATATCTGGCTTGACGGAAAATCTTATCATCAGATGAGCAACACAGAGCTCCGGAGTCTGATAGCATATGTGCCACAGGAGCCGTACCTGTTTAATATATCCGTGAAAGAAAATATCCTTATCGGCAGGCCGGACGCCACAGAGGAAGAAATGATTCAGGCTGCAAAGATGGCCCATGCCCATGATTTTATTCTGCAATTGGAAGAGGGTTATGACACTAAGGTGGGAGAGCGTGGAAACAGGCTGTCCGGCGGACAAAAACAGAGGATTGCCATTGCCAGGGCGATTTTAAAGGGAGCGCCCNTTGTGCNGNTGGNTGAGGCGACTTCTNCACTAGACAATGAATCGGAGTTCTTGGNAAATNATGCGCTAAAATCCATAAAGAGTGGGAAAAATATTATTATGATTGCCCATAGACCTTCCACTATTGCATTGGCGGACAGGGTACAAAGTGTATGATACCCCCTGTTCCTCAAACATAAGTTTTGAAAAGTAATGAATAAAGAGGAATCCGCAGACATCATTCTGTTTTGCCGATTCCTCTTTATTTGTCTGTTTGAACTAAGCGATGTTCTTACATTTACGGTATAGGAATATTGATAGGCTGTCCCGTGCGGATTCTGCTGATATTTGCAATCTGTGGATTAACTGCCTTTAAAGCATTCACAGAAACCTTGTGCCTCTGGGCGATATGGGAAAAGGTGTCCCCCTCCCGCACAATATAGCCAGATACTTTGTCCCACACAATCACGATATACTCGCCGCCGCGCTGCAGGCCGAACATAGCCTGTCCTTCCTCATTTACGCGGGAAGTTCCCATGAGTCTTAAGGAGCCGTCGGCTTCGATATAGGAATAGAACATTGCCACCTTGCCCGCATTTTCTGTACCCAGATTGACATGGACATTTACAGGGAAAGGATAAGCGTTTTTCTCTTTCATGTTAAATAGGTAACTTGCGGAAGCGCCTGCCAGAATTTCCTGCTCTTTATATTCGGGAATGCTGGGAGGAATCAGGTTGACACTAAAAGTTGCCTCTGATTTTGCCAGATGTTTTCCGGGGACGCTGAAAGTGAGACCGTTTCCGGCATGAAGCGCCAGAGCCACCTTCTTCCCTGCAATAAGATTTAAAATATCCGCAGGCACAGTAAAGGAATCGCCGGTCAGAATATTGATATTTTCAACGCCCGGTGTCTGGAGTGCTACATTAATCATTTCGACTTTTGAGCTCCAGTCCACGGGGTCGGCTTTGTGATAGCCGCTGTCATTTGCATCCTCTTCGTCCTCGCTGGTATCCTCATCTTCGTATTCCATATTGTCGGATGCAGCTCTGCCGGTGAAATAAGGATCCACAGATTCACCGGAAGCCATTGTGACAAATTGCCCTGAAAAAGTTGTAAATACAAACACCATTGTGAGCATTGCCGCCACAGCGGTAATTCTTTTTTTCATGATAATTTCCNTCCATTTCTATTATAATATATCCTTAAATTTATATATGAACTTATAACNGTTCAGCCGTACTTTCAAATAAGTTTAACGGATGTTACTATTATACCCGCACAGAAAAAAAGCATGAGTCAAAAAGAAAATTATTTTATAAAATTTATGGATTGTACTTTATTTTGTACTTGACATATTTTACCAATGTGATATAGTTTGGTTATCAAACAATTTTAATTTAAAATATTTAAATAATAAAAATACTTTACCATAAAATATTTTAAAAATAAAATTATTTGCCGTCAGGTTATATGGTGGAAAATTTGTAAAATAGGTTTTGCATTTTAGAGGTTTAAAAGCAGGAGGATGGGAGCAGTTATGATAGGAGTCATCAAAGGAACAGGTGCTTGTCTGCCTGAGAAAGTATTGGATAATAACGCTTTGTCACAGTGGATGGACACTAACGACCAATGGATTCAGGAACGGACGGGTATCAAAACCCGCCATGTGGTGGAGCATGAAACCACGGTGAGCATGGCGGCAGATGCAGCCATGCATGCTCTTGAAAATGCGGGAGTGCCGGCGGAGGAGATTGATTTGATTCTGGTGTCCACGGTTTCCTCCAATGTGATACTGCCTTCCACGGCATGTGAGGTACAAAGGAGTATTGGGGCAGTGAATGCAGTCTGTTTTGACTTAAATGCAGCATGTACAGGTTTTTTGTTTGCTCTTAATACGGCACAGGCATATTTTCATGCAGGCTTGATAAAAAAGGCTTTGATTATCGGGGCGGAAAGTCTTTCCAATCTGATGGATTGGGGCGACAGGTCAACGGCAATTCTTTTTGGAGACGGAGCCGGCGCTGCGGTTTTGACAGCGGAGGAAGGAGAGTTTCCATCCATGGTCATGCATTCAGACGGCTCTAAGGGTGGCGTTCTGACCTGCAATAACAGATTTTTAAAAGACGGGCTGGCATTGTCGGAAATACGTTCAAAAGATTTATATATCCGGATGAACGGGCAGGAAGTATTTAAATTTGCAGTGAGAAAAGTGCCGGAGTGCATCGAAGAGCTGCTTACGCAGTGTAGGACGAGACCGGAGGAAGTGGATTATTATATTTTACATCAGGCAAATGAAAGGATTGTGGAGAGCATTGCCAAGAGGTTAAAGGTGGACATTTCACGCTTTCCCATGAATCTTATGGATTATGGAAATACTTCCTCGGCAAGCATACCGATTCTTTTGGATCAAGTAAATCGCAGGGGAATGCTGAAAAAGGGCATGAAACTAGTGCTTGCAGGCTTTGGAGCAGGTCTTTCTTGGGGCGCCACGTATCTGGAATGGCAAATCTAAGGGTAATTACCGGTTCGCCGGATTACATAAAAAATTTTATTAAAAATAAAAAAGGAAGAAAAGGAGATTTGAAAAATGTTAGAAAAAATTCAAAAAATGGTAGCAGAGGGTCTTGGAGTAGAGGAGTCTAAGGTTGTGGAGAGCGCATCTTTTCAGGAAGATCTGGATGCAGATTCCCTTGACTTGTATGAGCTAGCTATGGCTTTTGAGGAAGAGTTTGGCGTGGAAATCCCCGCAGAGGACTTGGAAAAGCTGGTTACTGTAGGAGATGTTGTAAAGTATATTCAGGACCATCAGTAAGTTTGGGCGNCGGATATCTTGCGGCTTAGANATATGTCAGAAAGGGCGGANCANATTATGANGACNGAGATAACCAAATTATTGGGANTTGAATATCNCATTATACNGGNAGGCATGGCATGGNTTGCAGAGTATCATCTGGCAGCGGCCGTGTCACAAGCCGGGGGACTTGGCATTATAGGGTCCGGCGGAGCACCGGCTTCATGGGTGCGGGAGCAGATTAGAGAAGTGAAAAAACTGACTGACGCCCCTTTTGGCGTAAATCTTATGCTGATGAATCCGGAAGCGGAGGAAATTGCCAAGGTGCTTGTGGAAGAGGGCGTGAAGGTGGTGACCACCGGAGCCGGAAGCCCTGAGAAGTATATGAAGATGTGGAAGGAAGCTGATGTGAAAGTGATTCCCGTAGTGGCTTCCGTAGCGCTGGCAAAGCGTATGGAGCGCTGCGGTGCAGATGCAGTGGTTGCGGAAGGAACGGAGTCGGGCGGACATATCGGCGAAACAACCACCATGGCATTAGTGCCGCAGGTAGTAGATGCAGTGGAGATTCCTGTTATAGCGGCGGGAGGCATTGCAGACGGCAGAGGGATTGCCGCAGCGTTTATGCTGGGAGCAAAAGCTGTCCAGATGGGAACAAGATTTGTGGTGGTAAAAGAATCCATTGTGCATCAAAATTATAAAGATTACATATTAAAGGCGAGAGATATTGACACCAGAGTGACCGGCAGAACTAACGGTCATCCCGTGCGTGTCATTCGAAATAAACAGGCTAAGGAGTATCTGCGGTTGGAGGCTGAGGGCGCATCCTTGGAAGAGCTGGAACGGCTTGCGCTGGGCGGGCTTCGCAGAGCAGTGGTGGAAGGCGATATGGACAACGGAAGCATCATGTCGGGACAGATTGCCGGAATGGTAAAGGAAGAATGTACCTGTAAGGAATTGATTTTAAAGATGGTGGAACAGACCGAAAAGCTGATGAAAGGAACAACATTTTATGAGTAAGATAGCATTTATTTATCCCGGACAGGGAGCACAGAAATGCGGCATGGGAAAGGATTTTTATGAACAAAGTCCCATGGCAAAGGGGCTTTTTGACAGAGCAAGCGAGATACTTTCTCTGGATATGAAGGAATTGTGCTTTGAAGAAAACGATAGATTGGACATTACGGAGTATACTCAGGCAGCCTTAGTAACGACCTGTCTGGCTATGACAGGTGTGATAAGAAGTAAAGGAATCGAGCCGGATGTAACGGCGGGCTTAAGTCTGGGAGAGTATTGCGCAATCGCTGTGGCGGGAGGAATGTCCGAGCTGGATGCCATCCGTACCGTAAGAAGCAGAGGAATCCTGATGCAGGAGGCGGTTCCTGCCGGAGAGGGCGCTATGGCAGCAGTGCTTGGCATGACGGGAGAAGAAATCGAGACAGTGATAAATCCCATAGAAGGAGTGTCCATCGCAAACTATAATTGTCCGGGACAGTTGGTTATCACCGGCTATACGGCAGCTGTGGAAAAGGCTTCCAATTTATTAAAGGAGGCTGGGGCAAAAAGAGTGGTGCCCTTAAAGGTCAGCGGACCCTTTCATTCTCCGCTTCTTTCGGAAGCAGGAAGAAAGCTGGGAGAGGTTCTTGAGACAGTAGAGTGGAGTTCTCTGAGGATTCCCTATGTCACCAATGTGACGGCGGAAAGCATCATCGATATCAGACGGACGAAGGAGCTTTTGGAAAAGCAGGTGGCAAGCAGCGTGCGTTGGGAACAGGGCATCCGCAACATGATTGCAGATGGGGTGGATGTGTTTGTGGAGATAGGTCCCGGCAAGACACTGAGCGGATTTTTGCGAAAAATAGACAAGGAAAAAACAGTATACAATATTGAACGGTTTGAGGATGTGGATACCGTGGCGGAAGCNATCACAGTCCATCAATAAAAGGAAATGAGNGAAGATATGCTGGAAGGAAAAGTAGCAGTGATAACAGGTGCATCCAGAGNAATCGGAAAGGCAATCGCTCTGGAAATGGCAAGAAATAAGACCACAGTGATTATCAATTATAACGGTTCCAAGGAAAGGGCGGAGAGTCTGCAAAAGACCATAGAGGAAGAAGGCGGCACGGCAGCCATTTATCAGTGCGATGTGTCTGATTTTGGCGCCTGCGGAGAATTTATTCAGGCTGTTATCAAAGAATACGGACATATTGACATTTTGGTAAATAATGCCGGCATTACCAGAGACGGACTTTTGATGGCAATGTCAGAAGAAAATTTTGACATGGTGCTTGATACGAATTTAAAGGGAACCTTCAACACTATCCGTTTCTGTTCCAGACAGATGCTGAAGCAGAAAAGCGGACGCATCATAAATCTTTCCTCTGTTTCCGGCGTTTCCGGAAATGCCGGACAGGCAAACTATTCCGCTTCCAAGGCGGGAGTCATCGGACTTACCAAGGCGGCGGCAAGGGAATTAGCCAGCAGGCATATTACGGTAAATGCCATTGCACCGGGCTTTATAGAGACGGAGATGACGGATGTACTTGGCGAAAATGTGAAGGCGGAGGCGGTAAAACAGATTCCTTTAGGCTGTTTCGGAAAACCGGAGGATGTGGCGCATCTTGCTTTGTTCCTTGCATCCGAGCAGGCCTCTTATATCACGGGACAGGTAATCCATGTGGACGGCGGCATGGTGATGTAGCTCTCTAAAATGTAGAAAAATAAGATAGAGAAAGACGGAAAGGCATGGTTATTAGTATGAAGAGAAGAGTTGTGGTAACTGGCATGGGAGCGGTGACGCCCATAGGCAATAATGTGGAAGCATTCTGGCAGAGTGTCAGAGCGGGAAAGGTGGGGATTGCTCCTATCACCAAATTTGACACGGAGGAATATAAGGTGAAGCTTGCCGCAGAGGTAAAGGATTTTGAAGCCAAGGATTACATGGATTTCAAGACGGCAAAGCGTATGGCACCTTTTTCCCAATATGCAGTGGTGGCGGCAAAGGAAGCCATGGAACAGTCAGGCATTGATATGGAAAAGGAAGATCCTTTCCGCGTGGGTGTGATTATCGGTTCCGGCATCGGGGGCTTGGATGTGATGGAGAGAGAGCATACAAGACTGATGGAAAAGGGGCCTTCCAGAGTTAATACCCTGTTGGTTCCCATGATGATTTGCAACATGGCAGCAGGAAATGTGGCTATTCAGCTGGGGTGCCGGGGAAAGTGCACCAATGTGGTGACGGCCTGTGCTACAGGAACTCATTGTATTGGAGATGCTTTCCGCGCCATTCAATACGGAGATGCAGATGTGGTATTGGCAGGAGGAGCGGAGAGTTCCATCACACCCTTAGGAGTGTCCGGTTTTACTTCCCTTACGGCATTGTCTCAGGCGGAGGATCCCCTGCGGGCATCCATTCCATTTGACAAAGATAGAAACGGATTTGTCATCGGTGAGGGTGCCGGCGTGGTAGTGCTGGAGGAATTGGAGCATGCGCTGTCCAGAGGCGCAGTGATTTTGGCGGAAGTAGTGGGTTATGGAGCTACCTGTGACGCTTATCATATCACATCTCCCATAGAGGACGGCAGCGGCGCAGCCAAGGCAATGACCCTTGCCATGGAAGAGGCTTCTGTCAATCCGGCGGATGTGGATTATATTAATGCTCACGGAACAGGCACTCATCACAACGATCTCTTTGAGACAAGGGCAATCAAGGCTGCCTTTGGAGACGCGGCTGATAAGGTAAAAATCAATTCCACCAAGTCCATGATAGGGCATCTTCTGGGAGCTGCAGGAGGGGTAGAGTGCATAGCCTGTGTGAAAACTCTGGAAGAAGGCTTTATCCATCAGACCATGGGAACGAAAGAGACAGATTCCGAGTGCGATTTGGACTATGTGCTGGGAGCTCCCATAGAGAAACAGGTGAATTATGCGCTTACCAATTCTCTGGGATTTGGGGGGCATAACGCTACCTTATTGTTAAAGAGATATGAATAGATAATCGATGAGGAGATTAGTATGGAATTTAATCAGGTTTTGGAATTGATAAAAGTTGTGTCGGGTTCCGAGTTGACCACATTTTCCTATGAGGAGGGCAATCAGAAAATTCTCATGCAGACAGGAAATGTGACTGTGGTTCCGGCGGAATATGGAACTGCCATGGCGGAAGCGGCTGTTACAAAAGTCCAGGGCGGAAGTACAAACATGGGCGCCAATATGGGAAACAGTGCAAATGTGGGCAGCAGCACAAGCGTAAATGACAGTGCAGAGGCAAACATAGGAAGAGGCGCAGCGGCTCCTGTAGCTCAAAAAGAAGAGGGGAAATTGGTAAAATCTCCTTTGGTGGGCAGATTTTATGCAGCGCCGTCTGAGGATGCAGAACCTTTTGTCAAGGTGGGAGATGCGGTAAAGAAGGGGCAGACCCTTGCCATTGTGGAAGCCATGAAGCTGATGAATGAAATAGAGAGCGAATATGACGGCGTGGTGGAAGAGGTTCTGGCAGAAAACGGTCAGAGCGTGGAGTATGGGCAGCCTTTATTCAGATTGAGATAGGAGAGGCATTATGAAATTAGGAATCAAAGAAATCGAAGAAATCATTCCCCACAGACATCCCTTTTTGCTGATAGATTATATTGAGGACTATGAGCCGGGTGTCAGTGCAGTGGGGTACAAATGTGTCTCTTACAGGGAGGAATTTTTTAAGGGACATTTTCCGAATGAGCCTGTGATGCCGGGGGTTCTTACCGTAGAAGCTCTGGCACAGGTTGGCGCAGTGGCGATTCTGAGTGTGGAAGAAAATAAGGGAAAAACGGCTTATTTCGGAGGCATCAACAAATGCCGTTTCAAGGGCAAAATCGTGCCGGGAGATAAGGTAAAGCTGGAAACCCGCATTATCAAACAAAAGGGTCCCGTGGGTGTGGGTGAAGCAGTTGCCAGCGTGGACGGAAAAGTAGTGGTAAGCGCTGAACTGACCTTTATTGTCTCATAGAAGTGAAGTGTGAAGAGATTTTCTAAGACATCTTAAGAGGGTGTGTAAGCGCCCCTCTTTGAAAGCTGCGACATGAGGTTAGAGTGGAGGCTAAATATGACAGAACACGAACATAGAATTGAAAAGGTTTTGATTGCAAACAGAGGCGAGATTGCCGTGAGGATTATCCGTGCCTGTAGAGAGATGGGGATTCAGACCGTGGCAGTGTATTCGGATGCGGATGCGGAAGCGCTTCATACACAGCTTGCCGATGAAGCTGTCTGCATCGGCCCTGCACAGTCTTCAGAGAGTTATCTCAATATGCAGAGCATCATCAGCGCTACCATGATTTCCGGCGCAGATGCCATTCATCCGGGTTTTGGATTTTTATCGGAAAATGCCAAATTTGCAGAGCTATGCGAGCAGTGCAATATCATCTTTATCGGACCAAAGTCTGAGGTAATCAGAAAGCTGGGCAATAAGGCAGAGGCGCGAAGAACCATGATTCAGGCGGGAGTTCCTGTCATTCCGGGAAGTGACGGCACCATATCTGAGGTGTCGGAAGGAAAGCAAATTGCAGAGAAAATAGGATATCCGGTGATTATTAAGGCGGCTCAGGGCGGCGGCGGCAAGGGAATGCGTGTGGCAAATACCCCGGAGGAATTTGAGCAGGCATTTTTTACCGCACAGAAAGAAGCCCAGATGGCCTTTGGGGACGGTTCTTTGTATCTGGAGCATTATGTGGAAAATCCAAGACATATCGAATTTCAGATTCTGGCAGATCAGTACGGCAATGTGATTCATTTGGGAGAAAGAGACTGTTCCATTCAGAGAAATCACCAGAAGATGATAGAGGAGGCGCCCTCCATGGCGCTTTCCGAAGAACTTAGGGAAAAAATGGGAGAAGCTGCAGTGCGGGCTGCAAAGGCGGCAGGGTATGAGAATGCCGGAACTATCGAATTTCTTTTGGAGAAGAATGGTAATTTTTATTTTATGGAAATGAATACCCGCATTCAGGTGGAACATCCTGTGACGGAGTGGGTTACGGGCATTGACTTGATCAAAGGGCAGCTACGTATTGCAAGGGGAAAGAAGCTTACTTACAGGCAGGAAGATGTCCATATTCAGGGGCATGCCATTGAGTGCCGAATCAATGCGGAGAATCCTGCCAGACATTTTATGCCCTGTCCGGGAACCATTACGGATATGTATCTGCCGGGCGGAAAAGGGGTCAGGGTGGACTCTGCCATCTACAGCGGTTATACCGTGCCTCCCTATTATGATTCCATGCTGGCTAAACTGATTGTCTATGCGGCAACCAGAAGCGAAGCCATCAAAAAGATGAGAAGCGCTCTGGGCGAGGTGATTATTGAAGGCATTGACACCAATGTGGATTATCTTTATGAGATTCTCAATCATCCGGATTATATTGAGGGAAATATAGATATTACATTTATAGAAAATCTGTAATGCAACAATGTAAGTGTGAATCATGGGGACTATGGAGGGCCTGGGATTATTATGAATCTTTCTAATATGTTTAAAAAGACCAAGGATAATTACATACTTTTAAAGAATACAAAACAGTGGAAGGAAGAGGCCAGACCGGAGGTTCCGGAAGGGCTTGTCCGCAAGTGCAATAAATGTGGGAAAGCGATTCTCACTCAGGAAGTAAAGAGTAATTATTATATCTGTCCAAAATGCGGCGGATATTTCCGTATGCATGCTTTCGCCAGAATCAGAATGATAACGGAGACGGATTCCTTTGAAGAGTGGGATACGGGAATGCAGACAAAAAATCCTTTGCAGTATAAAGGCTATGAAGAAAAGATTGCAGCTCTCAGGGAGAAAACAAAGTTGGATGAGTCCGTGATTACAGGAAAGGGAAGAATCGGCAGACAGGATGTGGTTCTGGCGGTGATGGNCGGCAGANTTTTAATGGCAAGCATGGNGGAAGTGACCGGAGANAAAATTACCCGCGCCGTGGAGCGCGCCACGGAGGAAAAGCTTCCNGTGATTATCTTTACCTGTTCGGGGGGAGCCAGAATGCAGGAGGGAATTACTTCCCTGATGCAGATGACAAAAACNTCTGCGGCATTAANACGCCACAGTGATGCAGGNCTTCNCTATATTACCGTTCTGACGGACCCCNCCACGGGAGGCGTTACGGCAAGCTTTNCNATGCTGGGNGATATTATTCTGGNGGAGCCCAAGGCGTTAATCGGCTTTGCGGGACCCAGAGTGATTGAGCAGACCATCGNACAAAANCTGCCCAAGGGCTTNCANNGCTCGGAGTTNTTGTTAGAGCATGGTTTTGTGNNCGCCATANTGNNGCGNAGCGAACTCAAGGAAAAGCTNGAGAAAATATTGGAGTTTCATAGAGCCGGGAATGCAGAAACTTCCACAAGCAGCTTGCTGGACATGAGCACCCCGAAAAAGGACGATTCAGGGAAGGAACAAGAAAAAGCTTTAAAGAGCGGCAGAGAGCTGTCCGCATGGGAGAGGGTAACTTTGTCACGCAGGCAGAACAGACCTGTGGGAGCAGATTACATCAAGGCTTTGTTTGAGGGTTTTGAGGAATTTCATGGAGACCGTTACTTTGCTGACGACAAGGCGATTATCGCGGGCATTGCCTATTTTGAGGGAAAGCCTGTAACCGTGATTGCACAGGCAAAGGGAAAAAATACCAAGGAAAACATTACACGCAATTNTGGANTGCCATCGCCGGAGGGATACAGAAAGGCGCTGCGTTTTATGAAACAGGCGGAAAAATTTCACCGTCCCATCATTTGTTTTGTGGATACCCCGGGAGCTTTCTGCGGCCTGGAGGCCGAGGAGAGAGGACAGGGCGAGGCCATTGCCAGAAATCTATATGAAATGTCCGCCTTAAGGACCCCCGTTTTATCCATGGTCATTGGAGAGGGCGGCAGCGGGGGAGCTCTTGCTATGGCTACGGCGGATGAGGTATGGATGATGGAAAATTCCGTGTATTCCATTCTTTCACCGGAGGGCTATGCCGCTATTTTGTGGAAGGATAGCAGCAGAGCCAAAGAGGCGGCACAAGTGATGAAAATGACAGCTGCTGATTTAAAAGAGGCGGGGATTGTGGAAGAGGTATTTTCTGAGCCGGAGAATTTTACGGAGGAGAGCCTTGCAGAGGCTGTGGAGNCGATCAGGAAAAGGATGGCGGAATTTTTGGNAGTGCATNGTANAATGTCGGAAGATGAGCTGGTTGAGAAGCGTTATCAGAGATTCCGCAGGATGTAGTGTGAAGCAGAGGTACACCGATTGCGCAGAGATGGGGGTAACAGTATGAAATACAAACCGTTGAGAATAGGAGATTTGACAGCAGAAATTCCCATTGTTCAAGGGGGAATGGGAGTGGGAATCAGTCTGGGCGGTCTTGCAGGAGCTGTGGCAAAGGAAGGTGCAGTGGGCATTATCTCCACTGCCCAGATAGGATACAGGGAGCCTGATTTTGAGCAAAATCCTAAGGACTGCAATCTGCGGGCCATCAGGAAGGAATATGCAAAGGCCAGAGAAATTGCGGGAAATCATGGTATTATAGGCTTTAACATTATGGTGGCGCTGCGCTTTTATGAGGAACAAGTGCGGGAGGCTGTGGAGGCAGGAGCGGACATTATTATATCCGGTGCCGGTCTGCCCATGGAGCTGCCCAAATTGGTGGAAGGTTCAAAGACAAAGATTGCACCCATTGTTTCTTCTGAAAAGTCTGCAAGGGTAATTTTGAAATATTGGGACAAAAAGTACCAGAGAACTGCGGATATGGTAGTCATTGAAGGACCAAAAGCCGGCGGACATCTGGGCTTTAGNGTTGNGCAGCTTGCTGATTGTGAGCAGGCGGAAGAAGGCGGTGCCGCTTATGACAGCGAGATAGAAAAAATCCGTCAGGTGGTTTTGGAATATGAAAAGCTTTATCAGTGCAGCATTCCTGTGGTGGTAGCAGGCGGTATTGACAGTTTTGAGGAGATGGAAAGAGTGATGTCCCTTGGAGTACAGGGAGTACAGGTTGCCACCCGTTTTGTCACCACCAAAGAATGCGATGCGGATCTAAATTATAAGCTGGCATACATCAAGGCGAAAAAAGAGGATATCTGCATTGTTAAGAGTCCGGTGGGAATGCCAGGGCGTGCCATCAAAAATGCCTTTATGGAGCGTGTCATGTCGGGGGAAAAGATTTCCCCTGAAAAATGCCTTGGGTGTCTGCAAAAATGCAATCCGAAAGAGATTCCCTATTGTATTACAGAGGCACTTATTCATGCCGCCAAAGGGGAGACAGAAGAGGCGCTGCTTTTTTGCGGGGCAAATGCTTATAAGGCAGATTCCATTCAAACAGTAAAAGAAGTGATTGATTCTTTGGCAGGGATTCGGTTATAATAGAGAATATGATTTAAGAGTAAGAAGGTGAATGTTTTATGGATGTCTATACTACTGTAAATGAAGTGCTGGTGAATTTGTTTAACCAAATATGGAAAGTAGAGGAAACTGCACTTATCACAGGTGAATATAGTGATGTTACAGTTAACGATATGCATATTATAGAGGCTGTTGGATTGGGGGCAGGCAATAATATGTCCACCATTGCCAGAAAGTTAAATATCACCGTAGGCTCCCTTACTACCTCCATGAATAATCTGGTGTTAAAAGGATATGCAGCAAGGGAACGCAGCGAAGAAGACCGCAGGGTAGTAAACATCCGTCTGACAAAGAAAGGCGAACAGGCTTATCGGCATCATGAAGCCTTTCATGAGCAGATGGCCACCGCCGCATTGAGTAGTTTGCCTCAGGAGGAGATTCCGGCACTAGCAAATACCTTGCAAAATCTTTTGGATTTTTTTCATAAATACGGGGATTAACACGCTTTGATGCCGCGTTTTTCCATTTCTGCTTTTAATTCCTTCTTTTTTTGCTTGTGTAAGGATTTTCCCTTTTTAATGATTGCTTTGATTTCTGAATTGTCAAGCTCGCGGAAATATTTCCAGGAGCTTCTTTGTTCCATTTCAGCGATTCTCTTTTTGTCAGTTAGATCCTGATAGGCGTTTATCAGTTGATTGTCTGCCATTGAGTGCAGGGAAAATGATTTATCATTCCCCCTTGCGTCAATGCCAATCCATATTCCCCGATCTCCTGTAAGATAGTCGAAACCGGCGCTGCACAGATAATCAAGAATTCTGCTGTCATTCATATTTTTTAAAACCTCCTATGTGGTTGTACTATTTTGGAGTTTATTGCGTCTTGCAGGTCATGGGGCGGGCCGGGGTAGTCTTGGAAAAGACACGCTTTCGCTTGAACAAAAATGCAGCGGACACATAAGGCGCCAAAGTACGGCGCCTAAGTGCCGGCATTTTTATACAGTCTTTTTCCAAGACTGCCCCGGCCTGCTCCATGACCTGCAAGATTGCTCTCCACACAGGTAATATAGCATATCGCATGAGAAATCTGCCGATTTGGGGATGAATAGCCACTGAAAAAGGATAAACCATATTTTCTTTAAATTTTTCCTTGCATTTTTTATATAACCCATCTATAATAAAAATACAAGATATAGATGTAATATGTCGAAATTGNTACAAAATATTGTACATTTTGTTGCGCCGCACATTCATTTGTGTGGATTTTTCTGTGGCAGAGAGGTGGAGGTTTATGCAGATTCAAAAGAGAGACGGGAGAATTGTTCCCTATGAAGAGGAGAAAATTATTGCGGCTATCCGCAAGGCAAACAATGAAGTGGAGGATCAGTACCGCGCTGATGAGAAGCTGATTCAGGAAATTCTGACAGATGTGGAGCAGGAGGACAAAAGCCGCCTGACAGTAGAGCATGTACAGGATATGATTGAGCAGCATCTAGTTGAGCATAATAAGTATACATTGGCAAAGAAATACATTGTTTATCGTTATCAGAGAAGCCTTCTGCGTAAATCAAACACCACGGATGAGTCCATTTTGAAACTGATTCGCAATGAAAACAAAGAGCTGGCGGAGGAAAATTCTAACAAAAATACCCGCCTTGCCTCTACTCAAAGGGATTATATTGCGGGAGAGGTGTCAAGGGATGTCACCAGACGTCTGCTTCTTCCGGAACATATTGCCCTTGCCCATGACAACGGAGTTCTGCATTTTCATGATGCGGACTATTTTATCCAGCCTATTTTCAACTGCTGTCTGATTAATATTCAGGATATGCTGGATAACGGTACATCTATTAATGGCAAGATGATAGAATCTCCCAAGAGCTTTCAGGTGGCCTGCACGGTTACAACCCAGATTATTGCAGCAGTAGCTAGTAATCAATACGGCGGGCAGTCCGTGAATATTAAACATCTGGGCAAATATCTGCGGAAGAGCCGTGAAAAGTTCATGGCTCAGTTAGATGAAGAATTCGGAGATGACCTTTCGGCGGAAGAGAAGAAAAAAATTGTGGATTTGCGCGTGCGTGACGAGCTGCGCTCAGGTGTGCAGACCATTCAATACCAGATTAATACTCTGATGACCACCAATGGACAGTCTCCCTTTGTCACGCTGTTTCTGCATATTGACGATACGGATGAATATGTGGAGGAGACGGTTCAGATTATACAAGAAATTTTGAATCAGCGCATTCAGGGCACAAAGAATGAAAAAGGGGTGTATGTGACTCCGGCATTCCCTAAGTTAGTGTATGTGCTGGATGAAAATAACTGCTTAAAGGGCGGGAAGTATGACTATGTCACTAAATTGGCGGCAAAATGCTCCGCCAAGAGGATGTATCCCGATTATATTTCTGCCAAGAAAATGAGGGAAAATTATGAGGGAAATGTATTTTCCTGCATGGGCTGTCGTTCTTTTCTCTCTCCCTGGAAGGATGAGGAGGGCAACTATAAATGGGAAGGCAGGTTTAATCAGGGCGTGGTTAGCTTAAATCTTCCCCAGATTGGTATTTTGGCAAAGGGTGATGAAGAAAAGTTCTGGAAGCTTTTGGACGAACGCTTAACTCTTTGCTATGAAGCGCTGATGTGCAGGCATAAGGCGCTGGAAGGCATTGTCTCTGATGTAAGTCCTATTCATTGGCAGTATGGCGCTATTGCCAGATTAAAGAAGGGGGAGACCATTGACAAGTACCTTAACAATGGCTATTCCACCATGTCCTTGGGATATATCGGTCTGTATGAGACCACTTACCTGATGAAGGGGGTCAGCCATACGGATGAAAAAGGTAAGGAATTTGCGTTGCGTGTTATGGACCGTATGAAGGATGCTGCGGCAAAGTGGAAGGCGGAGACCGGTATTGGATTCAGTCTCTATGGGACACCGGCAGAATCTTTATGCTACCGTTTTGCACGCATTGACAGGGAAAAGTACGGCGATATTGAAAATGTGACGGATAAAGGCTATTACACCAACTCTTATCACATAGATGTGCGTGAGCCCATTGATGCCTTTTCTAANTTCATTTTTGAGAGTGAATTTCAAAATAAATCCTTGGGAGGTGCAATTTCCTATGTGGAAGTGCCCAATCTGATAAATAATCCCGATGCCATTGAGGAGGTTATCAGATTTATTTATGACAATATCCAATATGGCGAGTTTAACACCAAGTCCGATTATTGCCATGTCTGTGGATATGATGGGGAAATTATTATTAATGAACAGAATGAGTGGGAATGCCCTCAATGTCACAATAAGGATCATTCCAAGATGAATGTTACCAGAAGAACCTGCGGCTATCTGGGTGAAAATTTCTGGAATTCCGGGAAAACCAAGGAAATTAAGGCGAGGGTATTGCATCTATGAACTATGCTGTAATCAAAAAGACGGATACGGCGAATGGACCGGGTGTTAGGGTGTCCTTGTTTGTGAGCGGCTGCACCCATCATTGCAAGGGCTGTTTTAACAGTGAGACATGGGATTTTAACTATGGAATGCCCTATACCGAGGAGACGGAGAATGAGATAATAGACGCTCTGAGTCCGGCATACATCCGAGGTCTCAGTCTTTTGGGCGGAGAGCCCCTGGAGCCTGCAAACCGCACTGTGCTGCTTGGACTTTTGAAAAGAGTGAGATCTCTTTATCCCCACAAGGATGTATGGTGTTATACGGGATATGATTTCGAGAAAGATTTGCTGGTATGGATGGAGGAGGGCAGAGCCGATGTGGAGGAGCTGCTTTCTCTGATTGATGTATTGGTGGATGGGGAATTTGTGGAAGAAAAGAAGAATCTCCGGCTGGCATTTCGGGGTCGGAAAATCAGAGGCTGCTGGATGTGCCTGCATCCTTGAAAGACAGGCGGGCAATTATAAAAAGAGATGAGTAATTGCAAAAGCAACTCAATAAATGAAATTAAAAGCGCGTCACATTTCTTTATTTCATAATTTATGGAAAAATGGAGACACTTAAGGAAATTAAATTTGAAAATAATTTCTTAGCTTCTGGCGAAGTCTTGTCAGCCGGACACACATATGATTATAAGAAATTCCTTCAAGTTTTGCCAATTCCTGTATGGAATACCCCTGAATAAAATAATGTACAAACCGCCTATATTCATCGGCATTCAGAGATTGGTAAAGAGTAAGTTCCAATTCTTTCATAGCGTATACAGAAGTGCTGCAGGAAAAGTCATGGGATGATTTG
>WFLX010053776.1_pt1 | contig 30334 bp, 24 predicted proteins | sample 4967041 | NCBI WGS metagenome assembly WFLX01 (sample SAMN12857096, study PRJNA449069) | gut metagenome | isolation source: stool from male and female vole | host: Microtus ochrogaster | place: USA:Florida | collected 2017
ATCCTCAACGACGAACAGTGCAAGTATTACTTCCTCAGCGGTTTCACCGCTAAACTTGCCGGCACAGAACGTGGAATCACCGAACCGACTCCGACATTCTCTGCTTGTTTCGGTGCTGCTTTCCTTAGCCTCCACCCGACTAAATATGGTGAGGAACTCGTTAAGCGCATGAAACAGAGCGGTGCTAAGGCTTATCTCGTTAACACCGGCTGGAACGGAACTGGCAAGCGTATCTCTATCCGCGACACCCGTGGCATCATCGACGCTATCCTCAACGGCGATATCCTTAAGGCTCCTACAAAGACTATCCCTTACTTCGACTTCGTAGTTCCAACCGAGCTTCCTGGCGTTGACCCGAAGATCCTCGATCCGCGCGACACTTACGCTGATCCGGCTGAATGGAACAAGAAGGCTGAAGACCTTGCTGCACGTTTCATCAAGAACTTTAACAAGTTCACTACCAACGATGAAGGCAAAGCTCTCGTAGCTGCTGGCCCGAAGCTTTGATAGTCAGTTCATGGAAACAATAATACTAATCAGTATAGGCTTCTAAATATGAAATTCCCCGCCATTTAGAGCGGGGAATTTTCATATCACTCAAAACCATCTCCCTATCCCCTTACCCTCTTCCGAAATACAACCCCTGAAGCCTGAACCCTTAAGACTTAAGGCTGAAAACTTAAAACTTCATCATGAAACTCTCAAGATCCCTGCTCATATCTCTCTTACTAATTCTCTCACTTCCCTCTTTCGCCGAAAACTACCCCTATCGCTCCGACGCACTCTGGGTCACAGTTCCGGACCATTCCGACTGGCTATATAAAGTTGGCGAAAATCCCACAATCGATGTTCAATTATACAAATATGGTGTGCCCGTCAACGATGCCATCTTGAAATATGAAATTGGCGGTGATATGATGCCGGCCGAAACATCCGGGGAAACAACTCTCAAAAACGGAAAGGCGTCAGTAAGACTTGGCACAATGAAAACCCCTGGTTTCCGCGATTGCCGACTGTCAGCAACTATCGACGGCGTAACATACAAACATCACGTTAAGGTCGGATTCTCACCGGAGAAGATCGAACCTTTCACAAAGATGCCTGCCGATTTTGACTCCTTTTGGAAAGCGAACAAGGAGGAACTGCAAAAATTGCCGCTCAACTACACTATGACCCCCTCCCCACAGTATTCCACCGAAAAAATGGATTGCTGGCTTGTCAATCTGGAAATTACAAAACAAGGACAGTCTATCTATGGCTACCTATTCATTCCCAAGGATGCAAAGCCCGGCAGTTGCCCGATAGTGCTGTGTCCTCCCGGAGCGGGAATCAAGACAATAAAGGAACCACTCCGCCACCGCTATTATGGCGAAAACGGATGCATCAGGTTTGAATATGAAATCCACGGTCTTAACCCTGAAATGACTGAACAGCAGTTTAAGGAAATAAGCAAGGCTTTCAGCGGAAGAGAAAACGGCTACCTGCAGAATGGTCTTGACAACAAAGACAATTATTATATGAAACGTGTCTACCTTGCAGGAGTGCGCGCGATTGATTTTCTCACCTCACTCCCAGAATGGGATGGTAAAAATGTAGCTGTTCAGGGAGGCAGCCAAGGTGGTGCCCTTGCCATTGTGACTGCCGGACTTGACCCGCGCGTGACTGCTTGCGTTGCCAATCATCCTGCTCTCAGCGATATGGCCGGATACAAGGCAGGTCGTGCCGGAGGTTATCCTCATTTCTTNAGANNTTCCGGAATGGACACCCCTGAGAAATTAAACACAATGGCGTATTATGACGTGGTCAACTTTGCACGCAAGGTGAAGGCACCTGTCTACATGACCTGGGGATATAACGACGACACTTGTCCTCCAACCACCAGTTATGCCGTCTACAATGTAATCACTGCACCCAAGGAAGCCCTCATAACTCCAATAAACGAGCACTGGACCTCCGAAGCCACCGAACGCGGACATCTCGACTGGATTAAGTCACACCTCAAATAATCGACATTTATTGCGGAAAACAGAAAACGGGAACCGGAAAACGAAAATTTCTTTTGCTATTTACCGGAAAAATTTGTAACTTTGCAAGTTGAAAATTGTAAGCTGAAGACGCCTACTGGGGTCTTCTCGCTTAGTCGTCATTATATATTACTGAAAATAAATAAAATAACAATAAAATTCAGAACAACAAAATGCAGAACAAAGGCTTTATCAGCACGATTGCTGTGCTACTTGTCCTCATTTGCGGATTTTACATTTCTTTCTCATTTGTGACTTCTCACTATGAGAAATTAGCAAATGAATACGCAACAAAGGCTGCAGGCACTTCAGACGTGACCAATGATGTCTACAAACAGAGTCTGAAACAGTACAATGACTCTATCGACAAAGAAAAGGTTTACCTCGGTTACACTTATAACCAGGTGCGCCAGATGGAAATCGGCCTCGGCCTCGACCTTAAGGGTGGCATGAACGTGGTCCTCGAGATCTCGGTGCCGGATATCCTCCGCCAATATGCCGCTGGAGAACAGCAGCTCAAGGAAATCAATGCCGCTATTGAGAAGGCTAAGGCTGCTGGTGCTAAGACCTCTGATAAGGATTTTATCAATAAATTCGCCTCTTATTTCCAGCCCGGCACCATGGCTTCGCTGTTCACTCGCGAAGGAGAATTCATGGGTCAGATCAAGAGCAGCTCTTCCAACAGCGACGTGACTGAAGCACTCAATAAGCAGGTTGACAGCCAGGTAGATGCAGCTTTCAATATCTTCCGCACACGTATCGACCAATTTGGTGTGGTAGCCCCTAACATTCAGAAACTTCAGGATAAGAAAGGTCAAATCCTTCTTGAGCTCCCTGGTGTTAAGGAACCTGAACGTGTAACTGAACTGCTGAAATCAAGTGCAAACCTTGAGTTCTTTGAAGTGTACAATTATAATGAGATTGCGTCTGACCTCAACAATTTTGCGATGGCTTATGCTGCACAAGACACCGTAAACCATCTCAATCTCATCCAGCTTCTCGGAGGTGCACAGCGTAGCGGAAGCCCTGTAATCGGCTTTGTTGCTCCGGCAAACCGCAACCTTGTAGACTCTATTCTGGATTCTCCGCTTGCAAAACAAAAGCTGCCAAGCGATTTCCACGCTGCTTGGGAAGTTAAGGCTGTAGAGGTTCCTCTTGCCGATGCTCAGGGCAATCCTATTCCTAAGGGCAACGGTGAATACAAGACCACTCCATACTGGCAGCTCATTGCCCTTAAGGGTGAACCTGCTCTTCAGGGTGATGCTGTCACAAGCGCATCTTCTGAATACGACAACATGCGTGGCAATACTGTCAACATGCGCATGAACGACCGTGGTGCTCGCGAATGGGCTACTATCACACGCAGCAATATCGGTCGCCCGATTGCCATTGTGCTTGACGAACACGTTTATTCATTCCCGAATGTCAACAATGAGATCACTGGCGGTAGCTCCGAGATCACAGGCAATTTCACCCCTGAAGAGGCTAACGACCTTGCCAANGTGCTGAAGTCTGGTAAGATGAGCGCTAAGGTNGATGTTGTCAGCAACAACGTGATTGGTCCGAGCCTTGGTGCTGAGGCTATTCAGCAAGGATTTATTTCCTTCATCGTGGCACTCGTACTCCTAATGATCTTCATGATCGCCATCTATGGTGTGATTCCGGGTCTTGTTGCCAACGTGGGCCTCATGCTTAACCTCTACTTCACTCTCGGAATCCTCGCTTCTCTCCAGGCAGTGCTTACTCTTTCCGGTATCGCCGGTATCGTGCTCGCACTCGGTATGGCTGTCGATGCCAACGTGCTTATCTTCGAGCGCACCAAAGAAGAGCTCAAGAGCGGCAAGAAACTCCGTCAGGCTATTTCTGAAGGCTACAGCAACGCATTCTCAGCTATCTTTGACTCGAACCTTACATCTGTCATCACAGGTGTTATCCTCCTTATCTTTGGTAGCGGTCCTATCAAAGGCTTTGCGACTACACTCATCATCGGTCTTGTCTGCTCATTCTTCACCGCAGTATTCTTGACTCGCATTGCATTCGATATCATCACTGCAAACGGACGTTGCGCTAACATGACTTTCGACACAAGCATCAGCCGCAACCTGTTCACCAACACTAAAATCAACTTCCTTGGAAAAACCAAGGCTGCGATGCTCGTATGGGGTATACTAATCCTTATCTCTGTTGTCTCTCTCGTGGTTCGCGGAATGAATCAGGGCATCGACTTCTCCGGTGGTCGCAACTATGTGGTGCAGTTTGAAAAAGACGTAGTTCCTTCTGATATCCAGGAACGTCTTCTTGGTCAACTTCAGGAAGCTGCTAACGACAAGACTGTCAGTGTAGGCGTTATATCAATTGACGACAATACTAAAGTTCGTATCTCTACCAACTATAAAATCAATGACGAAACCGAAGGTGTTGAAAATGAAATTACCGACCTTCTTTATAAGGGTCTGCAGCCTGAACTCACCAATGCACAAGGAAAGGTGATGGATCAAAACGCATTCTCTGTGTCAGATGAAAGCCACGGTATAATTTCAATTCAGAAAGTAGGACCTTCTGTAGCAGACGACATGAAGCGTGACGCTTATTGGGCAGTCAGCATCGCTGTGCTCTGTATGTTCCTTTACATTCTTCTCCGCTTCCGCAACATAGCATTCTCTGTTGGTGCTGTTTGTGCTGTTGCTCTCACTGCTTTCCTTATCATCGGTTTCTACTCACTCTGCTGGGGATTCCTGCCATTCTCTATGGAGATCGACCAGGCATTTATCGCTGCAGTGCTGACAATCATCGGTTATCAGATCAACGACACAGTGGTGGTATTCGACCGTATACGTGAGATGATGAAAGTATATCCTAAGGAAGATCGTTATGTCACCTTCAACAAATCGCTCAACACCACTCTTACCCGTACAATCATGACATCGTTCTCCACCCTTCTGGTGCTTCTCTGCATCTTCTTCCTCGGTGGTGACACAATCCGCTCATTCACATTTGCAATGATCTACGGTGTAATCGTCGGCACATTCTGCTCACTCTTCTGTGCCGCTCCGGTTGCCTATGCAATCCTCAAGCGCTCACTCAGCAAGAAAGCAGCAGTTGACGCAGCAGCAGGCCCCGCACTCCAGGGCAACCGTCGCTTTAAATAATCCACAGTCCCGGACTCTCTGGTCCGGCCCTAAATAACAAAAGCAGCCTTCCCCCACAGGAAGGCTGCTTTCCTTTTCCATCACTATCCGATATTAAGCCCCCCTGAACCCGAATTCTCACGAGACCTTGGGGCCCATACATCGCCGTCCACCTTCTATTCATCTCTCATATTCAGCTATACTGTGCTGAGGACGAAGTCCGAAGTATTATTCTAACTCACACGAGTAAAACCTTAAAACTTGGATTTTACTTGCAAACTTACAAAAAAAAGATTAATTTTGCATCTTGAATTGCTTTGCACCGGCAGTATTCATAAGCAAGCAGACAATTCTACATAATTCTACAATAATAATATTAAACTTATACCGCCCCATAATGGATAAGAACACAGTCTATGGCCTCGTGCTGATGGCCCTCGTATTTTTCGGTTTCATGTGGTTCACAACCCCTGATCCTGCCACTGTAGAGGAGCAACAGCAATCACAACAGGTCGAATCCCCAAAAGATAACCAGACTCAAGCAGCTATTTTTACTGACACAGAACGCGAATGGCTGACTAAAAACATCCTGACAAACGGCTCTCCCATTGTTGCGGACAATGGCTCTACCGCTGTAGAAATTAATACAGATGGTGTCAAGCTTGCCGTAGTGGGCGACTCTATTTTTGGTTCTGTAACTGTCAACGGGAAGGCGTTAGATTGGAGAGATATATCAGCCAGCAATATGACCGCTATGTCTGCTGCTGAACATACTGCCGCCCTCGATAAGGTCAGAAGCCTCTCAAACTCTATTGGTAGATATGGGCGTTTTGCATCCTTCCTTTCTGGAGAAGATAAATCTGTCACTCTCGAAAACGAAGCCCTGAAGCTATCTTTGTCATCTAAAGGTGGAATGATTTCTCGCGCTGAACTAAAAAAATACGATACCGAATACGACCCAGACGAGACAAAGAAAGTAAAGAAAAAGGTGGTGATGTTCGACAAGGAATCCAATCAGATGAGCTTCACCCTTCCTCTTCCTCAGGAAATAGCTACTTCCGACCTTTACTTCACGCCTAAGGTGGAAAACGACACTACTGTGCTAATGACTTTAAATCTATCAGCCGATGCTTTCTGGGGTATTCGCTACACTCTTCCTAAGGGTGAAAGCTACATGGTTAAAATGGAAGTGGTGCAGAAGAACATGGCTCCGATTGTTCAGAGCAACGTCCGTAAACTTGGCGTAAACTGGCATCAGGATATCCATCGTCAAGAAAAAGGCCGCATGTTTGAAGAACGCAACTCCCGTCTTGCATATAAGTTCCTTGGTGGTTCCGTTGAAGAAATGAGCGAAAGCCAAAACAAAACTAAGGAACGCCAGCAGAAATTAAAGTGGATTGCCTTCAAAAACCAGTTTTTCTCTTCTGTTTTGATTTCAGATAAAAACTTCAATTCAGCAGATTTCAACAGTGAGGTACTGAAAGGAAGCGTATTCCTTAAGTCTCTCACGGCAGATGCCGAAGTTAATGATTATGACTGGAATACTGCTAATCCGGCTGGTTTTAATTTCTACATAGGTCCGAACCTTTATCCTCTGCTCAATAAAATCGACAAGAGCACCTACGAGGATGAGAATCTGAAGCTCACTAAGCTCATCCCGCTTGGTTGGCCTATTTTCCGTTGGATCAATACACTAATTGTCATTCCGGTTTTCAACTTCCTCGGTGGATTCGGCTGGAACTATGGCATTGTGATACTCGTTCTAACAATCCTTTTGAAACTTGTACTGTTCCCTCTTACCTACAAGAGCTACGTCAGCCAAGCCAAGATGCGTATCCTTGCTCCGGATATTAAGGAAATCAATGAAAAATATCCGGGCAACGAAAATGCCATGACAAGGCAACAGAAGACTATGGCACTCTACAGTAAGGCAGGCGCCAACCCGATGTCGGGGTGTCTCCCTATGCTGCTCCAGATGCCGATCCTATTCGCAATGTTCTCATTCTTCCCCAACTGTATAGAACTACGTGGACAGTCTTTCCTTTGGGCTCATGACCTTGCTGCGCCGGATGCCATTATTTCATGGAGCGCCAACATACCCCTCGTGACTGAATATTTCGGCAATCATATCTCGTTGTTCTGTCTTCTTATGACTGCCACCAACATCATCTATACCCGCAGCACAATGCAAGGTCAAAGCAACAGTATGCCCGGTATGAAATGGATGATGTACCTGATGCCGCTTATGTTCCTCGTCTTCTTCAACAACTATGCTGCCGGATTGAGCTACTACTACTTCCTTTCTCTGCTCATCACTATCCTGCAGACTTATGCTATCCGTAAGTGGTTCGTAAAGGAAGAGGATGTGCGTCGCGTAATGAAGGAAAACGCAAAGAAACCCAAAAAGAAATCAGGTTGGATGGCACGCCTTGAGGAGATGCAGAAACAACAGCAAGAAATGATGCGTCAGCAGCAGAAAGCAGCGGGCAAAAAACGCTGATATCTTCCTAAACGATTAAACATTTGAACTATTAAACATCAAACCCTTTAATCTTTAAAATGAATGCGTAGTTTCCGAATAGTGCTGGCTTTGGTGATGCTTTTCGCATCTCTGCTTTGGCTGGTGCTCGGCACAAGCGCTCCCGTCTACGCTATTATCTCTGAAAAAGCTCAGATTATCCCTTCTGCAATCCAGTCTTGCCTTGGAGCCACAGTTGTCTGGATTATTGCGACCATACTGTTCGGAAGAATCTACTGCGCAACTGTCTGTCCTGTTGGAACATTGCAAGACATTGTGATCTGGAGCAGAAGAAAACTTAACAGTAATTTCACTTTTAGATTTGAGGAGTCTAAGAAGATTCGCTATCCAATTCTGCTTGCCTACATAGTATCCCTTATCATGGGGGCTTTTGTCGTGGCTTTTGTCGTGGAACCGTGGAATATAATGCGAAATGCAGCTTCTGCTGTGAGGCCTGCTGATGTAGCTGAAACATGGCAATCGGTTGGCATTTCAGTCACCATAGGAGCCATCGTAGGAATGATATCATTAGTTGCCATCCTTATCTGGGCATGCAAATATGGCAAAGGGTTCTGCACATCAGTCTGTCCTGTCGGCACAGCTTTAGGTTGCTTGCATTCACAGACTCTTATGCACATAGCCATTGACCCTGATAAATGCATAAGTTGCATGAAGTGCGAGGATGTATGCTCATCCAAGTGCATAAAGGTCAGTCAGAGGTTTGTTGATAATTCTCGTTGCGTCAGATGCTTCGATTGCACAGCAGTATGCCCCAACGATGCCATAAGATTCCAACTCAACAAAGGACGCAACCGACAGACACCCCTTTTAGAACCTCATAATTAGCATAGTTTTGTAGACGTTTAAGATATATCCCGATATTCAGGATCAATTTAAAAATCTAAATTACCAATTCCAAATTATCGATGAAGCAATATTTAGAGCTACTACACCATATCAAGGAAAATGGTCATCGGAAAGAAGACCGCACCGGCACCGGCACTATTTCAACGTTCGGTTATCAGATGCGTTTCAATCTTTCTGAGGGATTTCCTCTCGTCACCACTAAGAAAACTCATCTCAAGAGCATTATATATGAACTCTTGTGGTTTTTAAAAGGTGACACAAATGTGAAGTATCTACAGGAGCATGGCGTAAGAATCTGGAATGAATGGGCAGATCCGGATGGAGACCTCGGACATATATATGGATTTCAATGGCGTTCATGGCCTGACTATAACGGAGGACATATTGACCAGATCAAGCAGGCAATCGAAACAATCAAAAATAATCCGGATTCAAGACGAATCATCGTGAGTGCATGGAATGTAGCCGATATCGACAATATGAATCTCCCTCCTTGCCACGCTTTCTTCCAGATGTATGTATGCGACGGCAAACTTTCGCTTCAGCTTTATCAAAGAAGCGCAGACTGCTTTCTGGGTGTTCCTTTTAATATTGCCTCATACTCTCTTCTTACTATGATGATAGCTCAGGTATGTGGACTCAAGCCGGGTGAATTCATCCATACTATCGGCGACGCTCACATTTATCTAAATCATCTTGAGCAAGTTGAATTGCAGCTCTCAAGAGAACCCCGCAATTTGCCGATAATGAAACTAAATCCAGAGGTCAAAGACATTTTTGATTTCAAATATGAAGATTTCTCTCTTGAGGGATATGATCCATGGCCAACTATTAAAGGAACTGTAAGCGTATGAACAAGAAGATGGACATAGCCATGATTGCTGCCGTTGGTCCTAATCTCGAATTAGGTGTAAACGGCGACCTGGTCTGGCATATCTCTGCCGACCTAAAGAACTTCAAGAAAATCACTTCAGGACATCCTGTCATTATGGGAAGAAAAACGTGGGAGTCTCTCCCCAAACGTCCGCTGCCGGGACGAAAGAACATCGTTCTTTCACGCACCATTAATTCAGCAGAAGGGGCCACGGTCGTATCTTCTATTGAAGAAGCGATCCGCGCTTGCAGTGGAGAAGCAACTCCGTTCATCATAGGCGGAGCCGAGATTTATTCAAAATTTCTACCTTTGGCTACTGAGCTATTCATCACAAACGTCGATGCTGTAGTCCCTCCCGGAGTCGATGCTTGGTTTCCGGAATATCGCGATGGTTGGTCGGTTGAAGATGCCTCCGAATGGTTTGTCGAAGGTGAGGATAAAAAATACCGTTTTGAGAAATGGAAAAGAATTTAAAGCTCACCTTCATAAGTAAAAGCGATCTTAGAGGCGGTGCAGCTATAGTCACTTATCGCCTTGTTGAAGCACTGAGGCAACTTGGAATGGATGCCCGCATGCTCGTTTGCGAGAAAATGAGCAAATCTGAATTCGTCCATACTTGTGCTCCTCTTAGAAAAATCCAGTTCACTTTTTTGAAAGAACGGCTTAAAATCTACTGGAAAAATGGATTTGACCGCAAATCTTTGTTTAAGATCGACACTGCTTCCGACGGTCTCCCGATATGGCAGCATCCATGGGTAGAAGATGCAGACGCGATTTTTCTTGGATGGGTGAATCAAGGGATGCTCAGCTTCAAGGGTATTAGGAAATTATGTTCTCTTAACATACCGATTGTCTGGATTATGCACGATATGTGGAACATGACAGGAATATGCCATCATGCCGGGGAATGTACCGGTTTCATTAGAGAGTGTGGAGATTGTCCGTTGCTTGACAAAAAAGCTGACCACAACGACATCTCTCATCGTACATGGGAACTCAAAAAGAGACTATACAGCGGACAAAAAATTAAATTTGTGGCAGTCAGCACCTGGTTATCTCTCAAGGCCAAGGAAAGCAAGCTCATGAAGGACATGGAGGTGGCTGTTATTCCCAATCCATTTTCAATCACTGATGAGAGTGAGATTCGCAACAGAAAAGGGAAAAGGCATGGATCTGTAAGAATAATTTTTGGAGCGGCAAGGATCGATGACCCCATAAAAGGTCTTCCGGTACTGAAAAAGGCTCTCGATGTATTGAAAAGTTCATATCCTGAAGTGGCAGCAGACCTTGAATTAGTCACATTCGGTTCTTTCAAGCATATCGACAGCCTCAGAAATTTTGCTATTCCACACGTCCACCTCGGCATACTAAAAGGGGCTGCCGAGATCAAGAAAGCCTATGAAAGCTGCGACATTGTTGTCTCTACATCAGATTTTGAAACTCTTCCCGGCACTCTTATTGAAGGTCAAGCTTATGGATGCATACCTGTTGCAATAGATCATGGCGGACAACGCGACATAATAGACAATCATAAGACCGGATGGCTTGCTCCTTGGAATGATTCGCCTTCCATAAGGGCCGGCATGATTGCTGAGGGTATTGTGTGGGCCTACAGAAATTGTGACAACTTCGATCTTCTGCACCGCATGAAGGAATCAGTAAAAAGTAAATTCGGCGCCTTGGATGTAGCGCAAAAAATATTAGACTTCACTTTTCCCGAAAATGAAGATGTTTAGACCATGGTCTAAACATCTTCATAAAAATAAAACAAGTATCCAGCTTTCGCTGAATACTTGTTAATATTTTGTCGGGGTGACAGGATTCGAACCTGCGACCACCTGGTCCCAAACCAGGTGCGCTACCGGACTGCGCTACGCCCCGATTGTCTTTGTTTTCACTTTGACAATGCAAAGTTAATGGTTTTTCTTGGACCGTGCAAGAAATTTTTGTTTTTTTTGTTATTTTTGTCCAAATATCCACTTTTGATTACCTCCAGATAACATTTTCACCCCATGAATCGTTTATTCAGTATGAAGAATTATATAATTACATATCTCCGGGCGGCCATGCCATTTCTCGCTGTATTGCTGATGGCACTTCCTGCACATGCAAAAAAAGATGCACAGATTGATTTCAAGGAAACTGTCTATGATTTCGGACAAGTGTCTGTGAAAAAAGGCAGAGTTGTTCATGAATTTCAGTTCACCAATACAGGCGACAAGAACCTGGTAATCACAAATGCAAGGGCCGACTGCGGATGTACGAGACCTCAATATAACGATGAGCCTGTGGCTCCGGGAAAATCCGGCTCTGTCAAGGTAACATTCGTTCCTAATGGGAAAGGGCATTTCTCTAAAAAAGTCACAATCACCACCAATGGGACTCCACGAAAGGCGAGACTCATTATAAAAGGAGAGGTCGTTCCATGAAATTTCCTCCTGTTTCCCTTGGAAAGATATGTCTTCTATGCTTATCGATATGCGGACTTACCCTTGTGGCTCCTTCTGTAGCTTATGCTCAGACTGAGAAAACCCTAAAGTTTTTTCCTGAAGAAGCTAATTTTGGCATGATTAAGGAAGAGGATGGCAAAGTCACCCGAAAGATAAAGGCAGTCAATGTTTCAAAAGACTCAACTTTCATCATTTCCGCCCGCACAAGTTGTGGATGCTCTTCCATTGATTATCCGGAACATAGTTTTGCACCAGGAGACACTGTAGTTATATCCGTGACCTATGATCCACTCAATCGACCTGGCAAATTTCTTAAGACCGCTAAGATTTTCACAGGAAAAGAGCGTATCGGTAATTCTTTCAAGCTTAAAGGAAATGTCATACCGAGTAAAAAGAATTTGGATAGGGCTTATCCTGCCAAATCAGGAAAGCTCAGGCTCTCTTCTCAGATTATTGATGCAGGGGAAGTTTCAAACCAAGAGGCCCGGCCTCTTTTTGTCGGCATCTATAATGATAGCGGGCAACCCCTAAAACTCACCGCCATCACTGATGCCAATCCCCTTGAGGCTGGTCTCACCCCCGATAGTATCGGACCATTTGAAATCAGCACTTTGACCCTTATGCTAAAAGGACGCCTCTTCAAGAAAAACGAAAAAGACTTCATATATAAAACATATCTGGTCGATAGCCTATCGGGCGACACTATCACTTGCATTCCCGTTGGCGGAACAATACTCAAGAAAACTAATTAACTGACATCTTTATCATGAACCATCCGGAAAACGATGAAAAATATACAGGACTGCGCGTAAATGCAGGCGTGACATCAAATCCATCTGTCAATCCTTATAGAAAGGTGGTGAAGAAAAAAAGAATCCTTTCTTCTAGTGAGTATGTTGAGGGTATACTGAAAGGTGATGTAAGCCTCCTCGGTCGTGCCGTAACACTTATTGAGAGCACGGCCGATGCACATCAGGCAATTGCGCAGGAAGTAATAGAAAAATGTCTTCCTTACAGTGGAAAGTCTCGAAGAATCGGCATCACAGGTGTTCCTGGTGCAGGGAAGTCTACATCTATTGATGTTTTCGGCACTCACGTGATCAGGCAAGGCCATAAACTTGCCGTGCTTGCAATCGACCCGAGTAGCGAACGGACACGGGGAAGTATTCTTGGAGACAAAACAAGAATGGAAAAACTATCTTTAGAGAAAGATGCATTCATTCGGCCTTCCCCTTCCGGAGGATCTCTTGGTGGCGTGGCAAGAAAAACACGAGAAACAATAGTCTTGTGTGAGGCGGCCGGCTACGACCGTATTTTTGTAGAGACCGTCGGTGTCGGACAAAGCGAGACCGCCGTGCATTCAATGGTCGACTTCTTTCTGCTGATCCAACTTGCCGGCACTGGCGACGAGTTGCAAGGAATAAAACGCGGAATTATGGAAATGGCAGATGGTATCGCCATTAACAAATGCGATGGTGATAATGTTGACCGTTGTAAACTCGCCGCGCAACAGTTCCGGACCGCTTTAATGCTGTTCCCGCCTACTCCAAGCAAGTGGGTGCCGGAAGTTGTCACATATAGTGGCTACTATGAGCTCGACATTGATAAAGTGTGGGATATGATCGACCGATATTTCAAGTATGTCGAGGATAATGGATATTTCGAACGCAAACGCAACGAGCAAGCGCGCTATTGGATGACGGAAACTATCGAGGAACAACTACGAAGTAAGTTCTATCAGACTCCCGGGCTTAAGGAATTGCTCGAACAGAAAGAACTGCGGGTTCTTAACAACGAGCAATCATCATTTATGGCTGCGAAAGATGTACTTGACTACTATTTCGACTCATTACGCAAATAATTGGCAGACACACTAATATGACATTTATTTAAATTTGATGTCTGAAAGGTTGCTTATGTTAAAAATTTTAACTAACTTTGCATTACTGCTTACAAAAACATCATGAGCTAAGTAAGTGGCATTTGAAGATTTTACTATATGACGACCTCATACTGGATATATACTGACGTGGGAGTATTTTGTGTGGCTCTCCTGCTCACAGGCATCATAATACCCCAGATTCTGCTCATTGCTTTCAGCAAGAAGCTTTTTGACGAAGTTGATGAACGAAAGATTCACAAAGGCGTAGTGCCAAGGTTGGGAGGTATAGCCTTCCTGCCGGCAATTATATTTTCAATCTGTCTCGTCTTGGCTGTAAATATCAGCATCGGACTGACAGATTCCACAAATATTATAGCAAATTGCACTCAAGCCTTGTTATATCTGCTTTGTGCAGAGATGATGATGTTTCTTGTCGGAATTGCCGACGATCTTATTGGTGTCAGATATAAGGCCAAATTCGTAAGTCAAATATTATGTGCCATTTTCATCTGCGCATCAGGTGCATATATCCATAACATGGGAGGAGTCCTTTGGATACACGCTATCCCCGATTGGCTCGGCTGGTGCATCTCCGGTTTTGTAGTTGTATATCTGGTCAATGCAATCAATCTTATCGATGGTATTGATGGACTTGCCTCTGGCCTTAGTGGTATCGCCTTGATTTTCTATGGCATAGTACTGACACTGGCTCAAGAATGGATGCTTGCTCTGTTGGCTTGGGCTCAACTCGGCACTTTGGTGCCTTTCTTCTACTTCAACGTATTCGGGAATCCTAAGAAAAGAAAGAAAATTTTTATGGGCGACACCGGCTCACTAACCGTAGGCATGCTTCTTGCTTTCATTGCTCTTAGCGTGACTAATATTGATTCCTTAAAGATTTCGGACAGCTACAATAAACTTGTGCTCGCTTTTTCTCCACTTGCAATTCCGGCTTTCGATGTAGTGCGCGTCTATTTTCATCGCATAAGACATCACAGGAATCCGTTCCTGCCCGATAAATGTCATATTCATCATAAGCTGCTTGCACTTGGTCTGAATCAACGAGCTTCTCTTTGCGCAATACTTCTTGCAGCTGTAGTTTTCATGGTTGTAAACGTATGCCTGTCGCCTTACATAGCGGCAACTTGGCTCCTTGCCGGAGATATTGCAATTTGGATTTGTGCCAACATAATCATCACTGGCGCTATTCGTAGGAAGGAATCCAAACTGAACACCTCTCTTTATGAATAATCTAATCCATATTATTTGAATTTCATCAATGAATGCTAAGAAAATATTTATACGGTCGATTCTTTTTATTACCCTAATATTGTGCATCTCAAGCTGTTCAACACCCAAGGACGTTGCCTATTTCCAAGGTATTCAGAACGCTGAGGTGTTGGAAGTTGCATCTGCTTCCGACAAAGCCATAAAGGTGCAGCCTTTCGACAAACTGTCGATTATAGTCAGCTGCCAGAATCCTGCATTGGCCCAAATATTCAATCTGCCTGTCTATTCAAACTCCCATGTAAGTAGAAGCAGCACCATAGTAGACGCCGACTATCGCAACTATAATGTAGGCTATAACGATGGAATATCCGGATTTACAGTTTCCGCTGAAGGAACCATTGATTATCCGGTTCTGGGTGTATTGAAGGTTGAGGGTATGACTCGCAATGAACTTGCCGCATTCATAAAGGGAGAGATTATGGGGAAAGGGCTTATAAAAGATCCGGTGGTAACTGTCGAATTCTTGAATGTTGGAGTTTCTGTTCTTGGAGAGGTAGTCAGACCCGGCAGATATGATCTCAACACAGATGTCATAACTATTGTCGAGGCCTTGTCGCTCGCCGGTGATATGACAATCCAAGGACAACGAGAAAATGTCAAGGTTATCCGCAAAGATGGTGACAAGGTTCAAACTTATGTTGTAGACATCTCCGATGCTAAGGGAATGCTAAAATCTCCCGCATATTATCTTAAGCAAGGCGACGTGGTTTACGTTGAGCCAAACAATATCAGAAAACGCCAGACAACGACTAACGGCAATAATGTCTTAAATGTAAGTTTTTGGCTCTCAGTAGCATCTCTACTTACTACAGCTGCAGTGCTTTTAAAATAAATTTTACATAATGTGGCTGTTTAAAAATAAAGTGCCTTCTCTTGAAGAGAGCGGATTATTTAATGGAATGACCGATTGGCATTCGCATGTGCTGCCGGGTGTCGACGACGGCATCAGGAATTTAGAAGATTCCCTGCAGGTGCTCAAGCATTTTGAAGCCTTGGGTATATCAACTTTGTGGCTGACTCCTCATATCACAGACCNGGCNGGCATANATCCAAATTCAACCGATAAGTTAAAGCATCGGTTTGAAGAACTTAAGTCTGCATGGGATGGAAATCTTGAGATCAAACTCGCTTCGGAAAACATGCTTGATTCCTTGTTTGAAGAAAGGCTTGCAGCCGGAGACCTTCTGCCGATTGGGGATAATAAAGATCATCTCCTTGTAGAAACTTCATATTTTTCCGCACCATTTGGTTTTGATCGAATAATTGAGTCAATCTTTTCTGCCGGATATTTCCCACTTTTGGCTCATCCGGAAAGATATAACTATATGGATGAAAAAGACTATACACGTCTTAGGGAGAAAGGTGTCAAAATGCAACTCAATTATGTCTCTGTAGTTGGTGGCTATGGCGAGACCGCTCGTAAAAAAAGTTTATGGCTTCTCAAAAATGGATTTATCGATGTTGTGGGTAGCGATGTGCACAGACTACAGAGCAATGTGTCTCTGATTGACAAGAGACCATCAAAAAAAGAGCNCCTTGANCAGTNGCTTTCCATTGCTGAANATAATAAAAAAATCTGNCTTATGGACAACAGGATTTTGCTTCGAATNTGCAAAATGTNGGGTTATGNGATGCAATTCATNAAAGAAGCATTTGACGGCGAATGGGTTGTGCCTCTTGGGCCTAACGTGTCTGGGTTTGAAAAAGATTTGGAGAAATTTCTTGGCGAAGATAAAAATATTGTGGCTTTATCTTCCGGCACTGCAGCCTTGCACTTAGGTCTGGTTTGTCTTGGAGTCGAACCTGAAGACGAAGTAATTGTTCAATCTATGACATTCAGCGCCTCCGTAAATCCGGTGAGATATGTCGGAGCCACACCTGTAATGATAGATTCAGAAGCCCGCTCATGGAATATGGATCCGGAGCTTTTAGATAAGGCCATTGCAGACAGAATTGATAAGACCGGCAAAAAACCGAAAGCCATCATACTCGTATGCCTATATGGCATGCCTGTTGATTATGATCGCATCATAGAGGTAGCTGAGAAATGGGACATACCTGTTCTTGAAGATGCGGCTGAGGCATTCGGCTCATGTTATGCTGGACGAAAATGCGGCACATTCGGGAAATATGGGGTGCTATCATTCAATGGCAATAAGATGATAACAACTTCTGGCGGAGGAGCCCTTGTGTGCCCAAACGAGGAAGCTGCCCGCAAAGTGATGTATTACGCCACTCAAGCTCGTCTCGGATATGCCTACTACCAGCATGAAGAAGTAGGCTACAACTATCGAATGAGTAATATCTCTGCAGGAATTGGCCGAGGGCAAATTAAAGTTGCAGACGACTACATAGCCCATCATCGCCATCGACAGAAATATTACAAGGAACACCTACAGGATGTTGCCGGTATCTCCCTTCATGAGAATCCATCAGAAAAATATGACAGTAATTTTTGGCTTTGCACTGTGCTTATCGATAGAAATCTGAAAATTAAGGGCCAAGAAAACGCATATTCTACAGATGTTACGACTGCTGTAGGAGGCGCAGGAAGTGTGACAGCCAAAGGCAAAGGCATTCATACTGACTGTGAACCAAATCCAAATATTGAGGCTATAAGGCTTGCTCTTGCATCGCAAGGTATAGAAACAAGACCTTTATGGAAACCCATGCATAAACAACCTGTCTTTAAGGACTTCCCTGCTTATGTCAATGGTGTTTCAGAAAATTTATTCCACAGTGGATTATGTCTTCCTTCCGGACCTTATGTATCTGACAAGGATGCCGACAGAGTGATTGACGCAATCAAATCACTCATAATATGACAATGGATGAGCTTCGGAATTTTTGATAGGACTGCTCTGCTCGTAGGTGATGAATCAATGTCTCGTATTTCTGAGGCAAAGGTCATTATCTTTGGAATTGGCGGCGTTGGCAGTTGGGTGGCAGAGTGTCTTGTAAGAACAGGAATCAAACATCTTACTCTCGTAGATTCAGACACCGTATCTGCCACCAATGTAAACCGTCAGATGCCTGCAACAACGTCGACTATTGGCGAGATAAAGACAGATGCTGCAAAACGTAGGCTGCTGGATATCAATCCCGATGCAGACATAAAGACATTGACGTTATTCTATGATGAAGCTACAGCTTCGGATATAGATTTGACCGACTATGATTATATAGTTGACGCAATAGATTCCTTGAAAGATAAGGCACTACTTATTCTTAATGCTACCCGTAGTGGCAAAAAATTCTTTAGCAGCATGGGAGCAGCCTTAAAGTTGGATCCATCGAAAATTAAGGTCGCTGAGTTCTGGAATGTCAAAGGATGCCCTCTTGCCAGAGCTCTTCGTAATAAATTCAAAAGAGAAAGACAATTCCCAAGCAGAAAATTTCTCTGTGTTTTCTCAGATGAACTTCTTGAAAACAAAGGGCAATCATCTGAATCCTGCGAATACAAAGTCCGGATAAACGGAAGTCTTTGCCACATTACTGCAATTTTCGGCATGACTTTAGCCGGAGAAATAATAAAAGATATAGTTTCACATTAATATTTTAAAAATTTGCCGATTATGTTTGAATCAAAGACAATCAGTCGCTTGTTGCCACTACTTATTCTTACAATATGTGGCAATATTGCATTGGCTGACTCCACTTTCAAGTATCACGCTTCTCTTACAGCACAAGCATCATCGGAATCGCTTGCTCCGTACATGCTTGGGTCTTGGAATTATGGCCGCTATGTAGAAGGCAGTGGTATTTGGCAAGAAGCAGGCATCGTGCGTCCTCTCGAAATGTCTAAACGATTTAGCTGGAGTGCAGGCATTGACTATATAGCCGGCCTCGGCTCCAAGACTTCCTACCTTCGTTGGGACAATGCTACGGAAAAATGGGGAACACATGATGCCAAAATGCCAAATTTCCGTCTGACTCAACTTTTTGGACAATTAAAGTACAGATCAGTTTTTCTTACTGTGGGAATAAAAGACACTCATTCTAAGATTGTTGACGACCATCTATCATCGGGAGATCTTACGCGTAGCAACAACGCCGCTTCCATCCCGGGTATTGCTGCGGGATTTCTTGATTTCCAAAACATTCCATTCACCAACGGCTGGGTACAGATTGATGGTGAGATAATGTATGGAAAGATGATGGATACAAAATTCAGGAGAGCAGAGTTCAACTATTATTCCGGATTGGAACCGGTATTTCTTTGGTATAACTACAAGAGGTGTTATTTTAGAACTAATCCCAATAAAAATTTTTACGTGACATTGGGAATGCAGGCAGCAGGATTTTTCGGGGGCTCAACCTTTTACTACCAAAATGGAGTCCTGAAAAAGACTGAGCGCAGAGGATTTAAATTCAAGGATGCATTCCAGATGTTTTTTCCAAGAGAAGGTGGAGAAGATTATTACACAGGTAGCCATTTGGGCTCATGGGATCTAAAAGCTGTCTACAAATTTCGCGATGGATCCAATCTAAGCGGCTATTTCGAATGGCCTTGGGAGGATGGCTCAGGAATCGGCAGGAAAAATGGGTGGGACGGACTATGGGGAGTCCAGTACGATTTTGGTAGAAAAGGAATTGTGACGAAAGCTGTAATCGAATATATCGATTTTACAAATCAATCCGGCCCAATACACTACGATCCGGACGATTCTCCCGAGAATCCACTATCAGGGCGGGCTGAAGGAGCCGACAATTACTATAATAATGATTATTATGGCGCTTATACTAATTATGGCATGGGAATAGGCTCTCCATTTTTGTTGGCACCTATATATAATACAAATGGATCGCTTGATTACCTCCACAACCGAGCTCGGGGCTTCCACGCTGCTTTGGAAGGGAACCCAATGGATAGATTAAGCTATAGGGTAATGATTGGATATGAAACAGCAGGAGGTGCAGGACGCATACCAGCTTACAAAAAACTTGATTCAACGTCAGCAATGATTGAAGCCAAAGGGTTACCATTCAACAAAATTCCTCAACTTGAGGTTGGAGTCAGGATAGCATTTGACAAAGGTTCTTTGAGAGGCGACAACTTTGGAGCTCAGATCCAAATTGCATATAGTGGTGAATTTAATATCAAAAAGTCAAAATAATGAAAAGAATATATATAGCCGTTCTAATGTCGCTTCTGCTTTTTTGCGGGTGCACTCAGAATAATGGACACTTAGGCCCTATTTTTGGATCATGGGCTCTTGTCGGAATTACCGAAAACGGTACCCAACTGACTTTGGAAGAAGAAACCGTATTTAGCTTCCAGAATGAAATTGTCCAGGTAATCAAATTGGAGCTACCTCCCTATACTCCCTTATATCGATATGGCAATTTCTCACTTTCAGACAATCTCTTGACACTGAGATTTCAGGCTAAACCGACAGAGAATGACAGCTATCTCTTTATAACACCGAATTGGCTGCATTTCCCGCAAGACGGCAAACCTATACAATTTGACATAACTGTCCTGCGAGGAGACAAGATGGAGTGGCATCTGACCACAGAATCCGGCTCATTTATTTATTCCTTTAAAAAGACATGGTGATTTCGATTTCGAAATCTAATCACAATAAAAGTCCGACACATCGCTGCATCGGACTTTTTTTTATTCTCAAAAGCTAAATAGCTTCGGCTTCTGAATGATTGATATTATTCAGCCTTTCCGTCTGAGCCAAGCACATTAATGATCTTGTGCTTGTAGAGTTTCTCCATTTCATCACGAGCCGGACCGAGATATTTGCGTGGGTCGAACTCACCCGGTTTCTCGGCAAGCACCTTACGAACTGCTGCTGTCATTGCAAGACGGCTGTCTGAGTCAATGTTGATCTTGCATACGTCCATCTTCGATGCCTTGCGGAGCTCCTCTTCAGGAATACCGATCGCATCAGGAAGTTTACCGCCATATTCGTTGATCTGGTCTACATATTCCTGTGGAACTGAGCTTGAACCATGAAGAACGATTGGGAAATCAGGAAGTTTTGCCTCTACAGCTTCAAGCACATTGAATGCCAATGGAGGAGGAACAAGACGACCTGTCTTTGGGTCACGTGTGCACTGTGCAGGAGTGAATTTGTATGCACCATGTGATGTGCCGATAGAGATAGCAAGGCTATCGCACTGAGTACGGGCTACAAATTCAATAACCTCCTCCGGATCTGTATATGTGTGGTGGTCTGAGCTTACTTCATCTTCTACACCTGCAAGCACACCGAGTTCTCCTTCCACTGTCACATCAAACTGATGAGCGTAGTCTACAACTTTCTTGGTAAGTTCGCAGTTTTCTTCGAAGCTAAGATGGCTACCGTCGATCATTACTGATGAGAAACCATTATCGATACAATCTTTGCAAGTCTCGAATGAGTCACCATGGTCAAGGTGAAGCACGATCTGCGGCTTTTCCCATCCAAGGCTCTTTGCATATTCAACTGCACCCTGAGCCATATAGCGGAGCAATGTTGGATTTGCATAGTTACGAGCGCCTTTTGAAACCTGTAGAATTACCGGGCTCTTTGTTTCAGCTGCAGCCTTGATTATTGCCTGAAGCTGCTCCATGTTGTTGAAGTTGAAGGCTGGGATTGCATAGCCTCCGTGAACGGCCTTTGCAAACATCTCTCTTGTGTTGACAAGACCAAGTTTCTTATAATCTACCATTTTACCTAAAACATTTATCGCACAGGAAACGGATATCTCCATTCCCTTGATGCGGGGTTATCAAATAATAGTATGCAAATTTAATTAATATTTTTGAGTCTTGCACTATCATTTTTGGAAAAATCGGCTTTTTTGGTTAAATTTGTAGTCGCAAACGCAATTCTACTATTATATACAATAAATCGCCTGAAGAAAAATGAAGATGTTCAGTTCCAAAGACATAAAAGACCTTGACGCAGCAACTTGCGAGGCACAAGGAATCGACTCTCTCGATTTGATGGAGAGAGCGGCTAATGCGGTGGCAAAAGAGATTACTTCAAGATTTCTCCCAAGCCGTCGTATTGTGGTGGTCGCTGGTCCGGGCAACAATGGAGGGGATGCTCTTGCTGTGTCCCGAATACTGTCTGAACAAGGTTATAGCAAAATAGAAGTTTTTCTTTTCAATGTCAGGGGTGAGCTATCTGATGACTGCGCGGCTCAAAAACAAAAATTGATTGAGTCTGAAGCAAACGTTCAGTTTACGGAAATAACCACATCTTTCATTCCTCCTCAACTTTCCGAAAACGATGTCATCATCGACGGACTCTTCGGTGTCGGTCTACGGGATCCTCTCACAGGAGGCTTTGCATCTGTGGCTCATCTTATAAATGACTCCGGTGCATTTGTCATCAGTATCGATATCCCCTCCGGTTTATCTGGAGAATGGAATAGCAATGTCCGTTTTCACGATGTTGTTCATGCCAACCTTACTTTGACCTTCCAGTTCCCCAAACTATCTTTTTTCTTTGCCGAACACGCCGATCTGCTTGGAGAAAGAATGGTGCTTAACATTGGATTGGATCAGAAAGTCATCAAAGATAAAAAGTCTGATTGGATGTTGGTTGAAAGCAGGACAATTCGGCCTCTGCTTCATCCGCGCCACCCATTCAGCGCAAAAAGGGATTTTGGATCGGCAATGATGTTTGCCGGCAGTATGGGTATGATGGGAGCTGCCGTTCTGTGCGCTCGCGCTGCTCTTAAATGCGGCGCAGGACTTGCCACTGTGCATTCACCAAGAACCGGGGTCACAATTCTTCAGACTGCCGTACCGGAGGCCATGTTTGAACCTGACCGTAATGAACGAGTGATCAGCGACATGAGTCTTCATCATTCACATCAGGCAGTGGCCGTAGGTCCCGGCATCGGCACAAATGATCTTACCATAAATGCCCTTGAGTCGCTACTAAAAACATGTAAGTCACCTCTCGTGCTTGATGCTGACGCCCTCAATTGCATAGTAAAGCGTCCGGCACTCCTCACCATGCTTCCTCCTCGCACCGTAATTACTCCACACATTGGAGAATTTGACCGACTTTTTGGCGAACAACCTTCTTCTGAACAAAGATTGAAAAAAGCCATTGAGATGGCAACCCATTATAACATTATCATAGTTCTGAAGAGCCATTACACAATGATTGTCCGTCCCGGTGCAACTGGAAAAGTTAATGTATACTTTAATTCAACAGGAAATCCAGGTATGGCTACAGCAGGAGCCGGTGATGTCCTGACCGGTGTGATTGCCNGNNTTATGGCACAAGGATACCAACCTGAATATGCAGCCACAATCGGTGTTTACATTCATGGCCTTGCAGGTGATATAGCCTCTGNAGNAATCGGAGNATATGGAGTGGTCGCATCCGACATTTGTGATCGTCTTGGAAGAGCGATCAAGGCAGTAATTGATAGAACTGTTTAGCAATTTTCGCAGATCAAAAGATATGAAAAAAACAATCCTGACATTAATTTGCGCATTTACATTCTCTCTTGGATGGGCTCAAGCCACAAAAGTTCTCACAGCTGAAAAGAGTAATGAATATGGCCTTGTATATACATTGCCCACAACCGCTTTTGAAGTTGAAGTGACAGCAAGGCATCAGGTATCAAAGAAAGGTCCTTTCTATCTTTATGCTAAAAAATCGATAGGCTATGACAAGGCGGTGGATCAAGACTCCGAGAAATGGGAGATAACAGATGTCATAGTGCGCCCTTATGGAGTAAAGGATGCAGATTCACAATATCTTATGCAGCTACGCCCAGGTGCACTTACATCCATCACTGTTGATGCCAACGGCATGCTACTTGCAATAAACAAAGAAGTCTCCGCACCATCTTCCGACAACCAATCAAAGGGCACTACGCCCGCCAAAGTGAAATGGCCTACCGGCAATGAATACCTGCAGTTTGTAGACGAGGACTTTGTGGCATCGAAAAGTTCTGCGAAACAAGCTCAGTTGCTTGCTGAGTCACTTATGGAAGTCAGGGAATCAAAATTATCTCTAACCCGAGGCACTGCTGATGCCATGCCTGCCGACGGCAAGCAAATGGAACTCATGCTTGCTTCCCTGGGGGAACAGGAAGCTGCACTGAATGCGGCCTTTACCGGTAGCGTTACCACTGAATACGTAACTCGCAAATTTACATTTGTTCCGGACGCCGATGGCAAGCAGATTCTTTTCCGTATGTCTGATTTTGCAGGATTTGTGGATGCCGATGATCTTTCAGGGGATCCTGTTTATCTTGAGATAGCGACAACAAATGAAGCCGTATTACCCCTTGATGCAAAAGGAGAGCCAAAGAAACTACCTAAGAATGCTGTAATATACAATATACCGGGAAGTGCAAGGATAACTATTTCTTCGCTTGGTCGCAACCTATTTGAAAAGGAATTCCAAATGTCACAATTCGGAACAACCTTTGGTCTCGACCCCTCACTGTTCACGGATAAGAAATCACCTTCGTTTGCCATATTTGACCCCATAACGGGTGGTTTACTTGAAATCGGGGCTTTATCCGGCAAATAAAGACCGATCTAATCGACATTACATATTCAAAACCTTATACTATTTTACACAATGGCAACAAAACCTTTCCATTATCAGAAGCCTTTTGAGCTTGGCCCCGACACTACCGAATACAAGCTCATCACAAAAGACTATGTTAAGACCGAGGACTGGAATGGACACGAAATGCTCGTGGTTGATCCTGAGGCCCTCACTGTGATAGCCAACGTAGCCTCTCATGATTGCTCTTTTATGCTTAGAAGGGAACACAACGAGATGGTGGCAAAGATACTTCATGATCCGGAAGCATCGGAAAACGACAAATTTGTCGCTCTGACCATGCTACGCAATGCCGATATCGCCGCTAAGGGTATTCTTCCTTTCTGTCAGGATACCGGAACATCAATTTGTGCTGCTTATAAAGGCCAGAACGTATGGACCGGATGTGATGACGAAGAGAAAATTTCTCTCGGTGTCTATAAAACTTATACCGAAAACAATCTGAGATATTCACAAAATGCTCCATTGACAATGTATGATGAGGTCAACACAGGATGCAACTTACCAGCTCAGATTGATATCCATGCCACAGAAGGCAATGAGTATAAATTTCTTTTCGTAGCAAAAGGCGGAGGATCAGCTAACAAGACTTATCTATATCAAGAGACAAAGGCTATTCTCAATAAAAAAACATTGGTGCCTTTCCTAATTGAAAAGATGAAGACTCTCGGCACCGCTGCTTGCCCACCCTATCACATCGCATTTGTTATTGGCGGAACAAGCGCTGAGAAGAACCTTGAAGTTGTGAAGAAAGCATCCGTGAAATATTTCGATAATCTTCCAACAACAGGAAATGAATATGGTCGCGCATTCCGTGATGTTGAGCTTGAGAAGGAGCTCCTCGAAGCTGCACATAACATTGGTTTGGGAGCCCAATTCGGAGGCAAGTACTTTGCACACGATGTCAGGGTCATCCGTCTTCCACGTCACGGTGCATCGTGCCCCGTAGGAATGGGTGTCAGCTGTTCCGCCGACAGAAATGTCAAGGCAAAAATCAACAAAGATGGCCTATGGGTTGAGAAGCTTGATGAAAATCCCGGTGAACTTATACCGGTTGAACTTCGTCAGGCTGGAGAAGGAGAAGTGATTGAAATCGATCTCAACCGCCCTATGGAAGAAGTTCTCGCTGACCTCGACAAATATCCAGTATCAACCCGACTCTCACTCAAAGGCACTATCATAGTAGGACGCGATATCGCTCACGCTAAGATCAAGGAACGTCTTGACGCCGGCGAGCCAATGCCTGATTATCTGAAAGAGCACCCGATCTATTATGCAGGTCCCGCCAAGAAACCGGAAGGGCTACCATCAGGATCATTCGGTCCTACCACCGCCGGACGCATGGACTCTTATGTCGACCAGTTCCAGGCTGCCGGAGGTTCAATGATCATGATTGCAAAAGGCAACCGTTCACAACAGGTGACTGATGCTTGCAAGAAACACGGAGGTTTCTATCTTGGATCTATCGGAGGCCCGGCTGCAATTCTGGCAAAGAACTCAATAAAGAATGTTGAGCTCCTCGAATATCCGGAACTTGGCATGGAGGCAATATGGAAAATTGAAGTGGAAAATTTCCCTGCATTCATACTCGTCGACAATAAGGGCAACGACTTCTTCAAACAGATCAAGCCCCGCTGCCCTCTGGCTTAAAATGTATTTTTGAACAGTAATGGCTGGAAACAGACACACATCACCATGGAAGTGGATTCCCTCTCTTTATATTGCAGAGGGAATCCCTTATTGTGCTGTCAACACTTTGCCCGTGCTGTTCTATTGCGAACTTGGCATATCCATTCCGGAAATAACTGCGTGGACAGGACTTCTCTCCCTGCCGTGGCTAATACGTCCGTTCTGGAGTCCTTTCATCGACATTTTCTCAACCAAGAGAACGTGGACACTCGCCATGCAGTCGCTAATGACTTTCTGCATGCTGATGGTGGCCCTTTGCCTCCCGCCCTCTTTCTTTTTTGCATCGACCCTCCTTGTATTTGCCTTCATGGCATTTTTTTCTGCCACTCACGATATAGCCGCAGATGGATTCTATATGCTGGCGCTTTCTGAAAAGCAGCAGGCAGATTTTGTTGGTATTCGCTCCACTTTTTATAAAGTGGCTACCGTGTTAGGGCAAGGAGGTCTCACTCTTCTTGCCGGCTGGCTTGAGAGCAGAGGAATGCAGCCGGAAGGCGCTTGGGCTATTGTATTTTACTGTCTTACAGCAATATTTCTTGGCATTTGGCTATACCACATGCAAATGCTCCCTATCCTTTCCGACGACCATCCGGTTGGAGGATCAACGGCTTCCGATATACTGCATAACTTTGCCATGACCTTTGTATCCTTCTTCAAGAAAAAACATATTGGAGTTGCATTGGCATTTATGTTGCTTTTCCGTCTTCCCGAAGCAATGTGTACAAAGATGGTGGCCATTTTCATGAAAACCCCAATAGCAGATGGAGGTTTAGGACTCTCGTTGACTGAGATAGGGTTTGCAAATGGCACTGTCGGCGTAATCGCTTTGCTTTTGGGAGGTATACTTGGAGGTATGGCTATTGGCAAGGGGGGGCTTAGCCGATGGCTCCTGCCTATGGCAACACTTCTTACACTTCCGTGCATCGTATATTGTCTTCTTGCTATATGGCCTACTACTGATTTTTGGTTGATAAGCATTGCTGTCGCAGTTGAACAGTTTGGCTACGGCTTCGGGTTAACGGCACTAATGATGTATATGATATACTTCGCAAGAGGGGAAGCTGAGACCTCACACTACGCATTCTGCATAGCATTTTCCATGGCAGGAATCATGCTCCCGGGCATGGCTGCCGGATGGCTGTTCGAGCGGATGGCTGAATTTGGACTTTCCGGATTTAGTCATGGGAATGCCTTTGAAATATATTTCTGGTTTGTGATGCTTTGTTGCATTGTAACTTTTATTGCATGTCGCATTGTAAAGCCATCAATAAGAGAAATAACGGACAATCAATAAAAATTAAACTAATATTATTATGAAATTGATTCTTACTGCTGTAGCATTTTCTACAATTGTATTCTCCGCAAATGCTACACACTTGGACAAGTTTCAGGCAGGTCAGGCTGATCCAAAGATTGAAATCCCTGACTCTACCGGATTCAAATTCACTGATGTTAAAGTCAACAAGTCAACCCCGGTTAAGGACCAGAATAAGTCCGGTACATGTTGGGCATTCTCTTCCACATCCATGATCGAAGACGATGTAATGCGTAAGGGAGGACCGGAACTTGACCTTTCCGAGATGTGGACTGTACGTAATTGCTACATCGACAAAGCTAAGAAATACATAAGCACCAATGGAAAAATCAATTTTGCCCAGGGTGGTTCAGGTGCGGATGTTGTCTATGCAATTGAAAACTACGGTGCGGTTCCGGAAGAAGTTTACCCGGGTCTTAACTATGGTGAAGACAAGCACTCACATTATGAGATGGAAGCAGCCCTCTCTGCCTACCTTAAAGCTATCAACAGCAACCCCAATAGGAAACTCTCGACAGCATGGCTTCCGGGATTTGTTGCTATTCTTGATGCTTATATGGGTCCGGCAGTTGAGACATTCACTTATAACGGCAAGACCTATACCCCTCAGTCATTTGCCAAGGAGATGAAGATTGTGCCGGAAGAATATGTCACATTCACAAGCTACACTCATCACCCGTTCTATAAGCCATTTGCACTTGAGATTCCCGACAACTGGCTTTGGAGCCAGAGCATAAACGTCCCTATGGAAGAAATGAAGAAGATTGTAGATGAGGCACTTGACAATGGCTACACAGTTGCATGGGGAGCGGACGTAAGCGAGAAAGGATTCAAGTGGCGCAAGGGTTATGCCGTTCTTCCTGAAAAAAAGGCTAAAGAAGATATGGATAATGCTGAAGTTGCACGCTGGACACAGCTTTCTGATTCCGACCGCGATGCTATGCAATACAATATTAAAGGTCCGGTTAAGGAACGTACAATCACACAGGAAGATCGCCAACGTACATTTGAGAACCGCGAGACAACTGACGACCATGGCATGGAAATTGTAGGTTATGCTACGGACCAGGAAGGCAACCGATACTATAAAGTGAAGAATTCATGGGATACAAATCAGCTATATAACGGCTATATTTATGTCTCCGAACCATTCTTCCTTGAAAAGACTCTCACCATCCAGCTCAACAAGTCTGGTGTTCCAAAGGAAATTGCCAAGAAAGTCGGCCTTTAATCTCTGATTGATCCAAATTAATAAAATTCCGCAGTCTGCCACAATACAAAGCAGGCTGCGGATGTTATATAGTTATGGAAGTTAGAGCAAAAAAGGCATTGGGACAGCATTTCCTTACAAATCTGCCTACAGCAAAAAAAATAGCCGATACCATATCTGAAAGTGAGCTATCGGAAACATGCGGACAGACCAAAGCTGCAGAATGGGGTTCCCTCCCGGTAGTAGAGATTGGCCCGGGTATGGGTGTATTGACTGATTTTCTCGTTGAATCAGGGCGTGATGTGACGGCGATTGAGATAGATCATGAAAGTGTGGAGTATCTCAACAAATACAAGTCATCTATAAAAGTAAAGGAAGGGGATTTTCTTCGTCTCGACCTTAACGAGATAACAGATGGAGAGCTTGTTCTTATAGGCAACTATCCATACAACATCTCATCGCAAATTTTCTTTCGTGCACTTGAATATAAAGATAAGATTCCTGTTATCGCAGGAATGCTCCAAAAAGAAGTTGCCGAACGTATATGCTCAAAACCCGGATCAAAGATATATGGCATCCTTTCTGTGCTTCTTCAGGCATGGTATGACTGCAAGTATCTTTTCACAGTAGAGCCGGGAGTATTCTCGCCTCCTCCAAAGGTAAGAAGTGGAGTTCTGAGACTGACGCGCAACGGGCGAACGTCGCTTGGAGTTGACGAGAAGAAATTCAAGACAGTAGTGAAGACCGCTTTCGGACAACGTCGCAAGACTCTTCGCAATTCCTTGTCGGGCATGATTCCTGAAGGAAGCGCAGCGCTTGATGATCCAATACTCAAGGAGCGGCCTGAACGGCTATCTGTAGAGCAATTCATATATTTGACCAAATTACTTAATGCATAAAAAAAAGACGATCCCAAATAGAGCCGGGATCGTCTTTCCTTTTATAGGTTCAATTAAAACTATCTATTCTTATACATATCGTCGTAATAGCGTTCGTAGTCACCGGAGGTGATGTTGTCCATCCATTCNTGATTATCAAGATACCAGCGCACTNTCTTCTCGNTTCCTTCCTCAAACTGGAGACTCGGTTCCCAACCAAGCTCCGACTGGAGCTTACGGCTGTCTATCGCATAGCGCATGTCGTGGCCAAGACGGTCGGTTACATAGGTGATGAGCTTTTCAGATTGACCCTCCGGATTACCAAGTAACCTGTCCACAGTCTTGATTATTACCTTGATGAGGTCTATATTCTTCCATTCGTTGAAACCGCCGATGTTGTAGGTGTCGGCTATCTTCCCTTTATGGAAGATCAGGTCGATTGCCCTTGCGTGATCCTCGACAAACAGCCAGTCGCGTACATTCTCNCCCTTNCCGTAGACCGGCAGNGNCTTNCCGTGACGGATGTTNTTGATGAANAGCGGGAATCAGTTTCTCGGGGAACTGGTAGGGACCGTAGTTGTTGGAGCAGTTGGTGACTATGGTCGGCATACCGTAGGTGTCATGATATGCGCGTACGAAATGGTCGCTGCTTGCCTTGGATGCA
>WFLX010018145.1_pt1 | contig 30282 bp, 24 predicted proteins | sample 4967041 | NCBI WGS metagenome assembly WFLX01 (sample SAMN12857096, study PRJNA449069) | gut metagenome | isolation source: stool from male and female vole | host: Microtus ochrogaster | place: USA:Florida | collected 2017
ACTGAACTGAAATTCATCTCATCGGCAATTTGAGTGATAGACAGGCGATTGTCCTTTAATAGTTCAAGAATGACCGATGCTGCGATGTGATTTATATGCTGCGACACACTGATGCCGGTGATACGTTTAATGGTTTCTGACAAATATTTAACAGATACATTTAGCTTTGATGCGTAAAATGCCGGATTTCTTAAAAGTACGTCTCATAAGTAGATTATTGAATTATATAAATATGTAATAGTTTGTAAATATTTATTTTAGGTTGAAATTTGGTTGAAAATGGTTATTATGGTNAACGTAATAAATNTTTCATTATTACATTCCAAAATCCAAAATTANTATTTTTTTTCTAATNCCCAAATTTTTTAGCATTTTATAACAAAAATTGAGTTGGGTCAATGACTTCAAAGGGGGGTAGATAAGAAGGGTTGCGTTATAAGAGATTGCGGAGCAGTGTCCAGGACAGGAGGACGAGGGTGATGATGGCGATGGCTGTGTTGGAGTTGAGGGCGCGTCTGATGGCTCCGAAGCGCGGAGAATAGTGGGCAGCAGAGGGATTTGACCGGGGAGTAAGTTCGATATAAAGCCAGAAGATAATGTAAGGTAAGACGCAGAGCAGCATTGCGTTAGCACGCCATGCCTGAGCGAAGTCAAGATGCAATAGCGCGTGACTCATGCGCTGCGCTCCGCATCCCGGGCAGTCCCATCCGGTGAGGGTGTGGAAGAGACATTTTGGCATCCATACTGACTGCGCCGGATCAATAGTGAAGTATAAGGCCGCGAGGAGTATCCCGACGATAATCAGGATATTCCTCGTGGTCAGAATTTTATAGACTTTATTTTTAGGATTGTTATTCAAGTAGAGAATATCTGTGCAAGTAAATTTCAATTGAAGAAGAGAGATAACGGCATGTAAAGAGTGGCGCTCAGTATGCCGAGTATGAATGAGATAATCACCCACCATTCAGTGGCTTTGGATGCGCGACGTGCCCCCTCGATATCACCGGCTTGATAGCGAGAAGTCACTTTTGACGACATGACGATAGCCACGATGCCCGGTATTGTGCAGCAAAGTATTGTGACGAGCACGGCCCATATAAGATTGGTGGGAGGCATTCCCTCAGCGTTCTCTCCGGTATTGGCAGGTGTATGTGACGGTGCTGCATAAGCCGCAGGCTGCTGACAGCCCTCAGCCGGTGCAGAGGCTGCCGGGCGGGCTGAATAAGCCGGAGCGACCTTGTCAGGATCATACTTAATACCAAGTTTGTCAGCCCATTCCTGCGCTGCGGGCACAGGCGGAGGAGTAACAGCCTCTTCATTTACCGCCGGGGGTGTTACTACTCCTTCATTTACCGCCGGAGGAGTAACGATCTCCTCCTTGACCGGTGCGGGTGTGGGTGTCTTGTCGCGTAGTCGGTTGATACGCGACTGGATTTCAATACGGTTGAGTGCCGCTACGATTGCTCTTGGATATAATGAATACTCCACCGGATGTATCTTCGCTTCGAGAGTCTCCGGAGTGTCATCGGGGGTGATGAGCACCTCCTCTTGCATCAGTATCTCGCCGGCATCGCATTCTGAAGTGACATAATGGACGGTGACGCCTGAGCGCTGTTCTTTATTGGCTATGACAGCCTCATGCACGTGATGTCCGTACATACCCTTTCCTCCGTATGCGGGAAGCAGCGAGGGATGTATATTGATGATACGTCCGCTNNAAGNCTCTGTANTGCNGTCGNNNACCATACNCAGAAATCCGGCCAATNNNANAAGGTCNATCTCCTTAAGTTCNAGCAGATTGACAATTTCTNCNGNGCGTTCGNGCCAAACGGAGCCGGGAATGTAGACGAGTTCCGTGTTGCAGCGGGCCATACGGTTGGCCACGCCGGCGTCCTTGCGGTCATAGATGATCAGAGGGACAGAGATGCGCTGACCGCGTGAGAAAAATTTGTATATGTTTTCGGCATTAGTGCCGGAGCCGGAGGCGAAGATGGCTATCTTTTTCATTCTATCTATATGTTTCTGATTCAGTTTTTTCTTTTTTGGGTATATATCGGATTTTGTCGTTATAATCGAATGTTATCTCCGGCTATGTGACCTGTTGCAGTGTCACTAATCGGTGGTAATGTCGTTGGAGCTCCATGAGTTGTCGGTGTGTGCCTCTCTCCACGATTTCTCCGTCGTGCATCACGCAGATAAGGTCGGCATCGGTGATGGTGGAAAGTCGGTGAGCGATGACTATCGTGGTGCGGTCGGCCATAAGTCGTTCGAGTGCCTGCTGCACGAGTCGTTCGTTTTCGGAATCCAGTGCCGAGGTGGCCTCATCCAGAATGAGGATAGGGGGATTCTTGAGCACGGCGCGCGCTATGCTGATGCGCTGACGCTGTCCGCCGGAAAGGCGTGACCCTCTGTCGCCTACGATTGTATCATATCCTTCCGGAGTCTCCATGATGAATTCGTGAGCGTTGGCGATGCGCGCAGCCTGCTCCACCTGCTCTCGTGTGGCCCCGGGAGTGCCGAAGGCTATGTTGTTGAAGAAAGTGTCGNTGAANAGGATGGCTTCCTGACTGACTNTGCCTATCAGGCTGCGAAGGGCGCTAACCTTAAGTGAGCGGACGTCAACGCCCTCCACCATCACAGCACCCTTGTCTACATCCCAANATCGCGGTATGAGGTCGGCAAGGGTAGANTTTCCGGCTCCTGACTGTCCGATTACAGCCACAGTCATTCCGGGGCGTATATCAAGATTGATATTGCGTAATACTTCCTGACCCGGCGCGTAAGAGAAAGAGACATTGTCAAACCGAATGTGTCCCTGACGCCGAGCGTCTGAGGGGAGGGGTGTAGGCCGTTCCGGGTCCTGTATGGGATTGTAAGCAGAGAGAATATGGTCGATACGCGCCAGCGCAGCCTCTCCTTTACGTATGGTGTAAGAGGCTTTGCTGAGTTCTTTTGCCGGATTTATGAGGCTGTAGAAGATTACCATATAGTAGATAAAGCCGGCGGCATCGATGGTAGAGTGGCCACTCAGTATCAGCGAACCTCCAAACCAGAGCAGGAGTGCTATGGCGGCGGTGCCGAGAAATTCGGATAGGGGATGAGCAAGCGAGACGCGACGGTTGACGCGGTTGGTGAGACGGAAATATTGCTCTGTCTCATTGTTGAAGTGGCGGCTCATGGTCTTTTCGGCATTGAATGCCTTGATGACACGTAGACCGGAGATTGTCTCTTCGGTGGTGGAGAGAATTTCGCCCGCAAGGTTTTGCGCCTGCAGCGAACTGGCTTTCAGCTTTTTACCTACCGCTCCCAGCACGAGTCCTACTATGGGGAGCAGAATGAAGACGAAGATAGTGAGTTGCCAGCTGACATATATCATTACTCCGAGACAGAAGATAATCATCACGGGGTAACGTATGAGTGAGAGAATGGAGGTCAGCACCGAGGTGTCGATCTCAGTGACGTCGCCGGAGATACGAGCCAGGACATCTCCTTTATGTTCGGCGGTGAAGAAACCTATTGGAAGAGAGAGGATTTTGGCATACATAGTGTTGCGCAGGTCGCGCTCCACACCGTTCTTGAGCGGGATAATAAAATATTCTGAGAGATAATATACACCCACCTTCAAGAGGGTCATCAATACGAGTATGGCCGCCAGGCATCCGAGTGTGAAGCTGCGCCCGTGGCTTTGGATCAGTATCGAGGTGTAATAATAGAAATTGTTGACAGTCCATTCCTTGAGCGGTGCGCTGCCCGGCTCCATATAAGAATAATTGCCGGCATCAATGCCGAAAAGCATCTGGAGAATGGGTATCAGAAAGGCGAATGAGAAGACGGTGAAGAAAGCCGTGAGGATATTGAAGAGGACGCTCAGCGTGAGTGTCTTCCGATATGGGCCGGCAAACCGTATTATGAATTTATACATCTCTTTCATCCGCTTGCAAATTTACTAAATAATTCCGTGACATACAAACCCTTCTTCACACATTACGGTTTTATAGAGCCGCAAAGTTTCCAATAAGAAGTGTGACGCGGCGGCATATCAGGATTGAGCGGCGGGTCGCGGTCGTTTCCAGCGGCGGTGAGACCATAGCCAGAGATGCGGCACGGCTCGTATCTGCTCTTCAAGCAGGTGGAAATAACTGCGTGTAGNCTCATTCTCAGGCGCGGAAGCTACGTCATCGGTGATTAATTCGAACNGACAATGATAATAGNNGCGCTTCGGGCGCNCGATGTGGCAGTACACCATCGCTCCGTTGAGACGGCGCATCAGCATTTCGGCACCTGTGTAGACGCCGGTGTCATGATTTAGAAAGTCAAGCCAGAGATGTGTGGATACATACACCGGCGACTGGTCAGCGATAAATCCGGTGATGGATGTTTTCCCTTCGCGCGCTGCTGTGAGAAGGTATCGCAGTGTGTCGCGCATAGGTATGTTTTTGCTGCCGAAGTGAGAGCGTATCTTGAGGAAGGCCTTGTCTGCACTTTTGTTTTCGAGCGGATGATAGATTTGCGCCGGGGTGAGAGAGGCGGGAAGATGCAGCGTCAGTGACGATATCCACTCCCAGTTGCCGTAATGACCCAACATCAGCGCTATAGGTATGTTCCGCCGGGCGAGATCCTCGAGCAGAGCAGTGTTCTCAAATGTCATGCGACGGCATATCTCTTGCTCTGACATCTTGCCGAGGCGTAATGTCTCGACGAAATAGTCGGCGAGAAAAGCGTAAAATTGCCCGGCAATCTGTCGTATCTCCCGTTCGCTTTTTTCGGGGAAGGAGTCGCGAAGATTTTTGAGTATGACTTTTCTTCTGTATCTCACCACATCGCCGGCCAGAAAAGCCAAAGTGTCGGCCAAAAGATAGCCGGCTCTGAGGGGTATGCGCCCTAATAGAGAGAATAGAGCGGAGATCATGAGAGGTATTGCTGACGGGCGATGGCTGAGCGACGTATTGCAGGACGCACTACCCATCTCTGCACGACATATCCTAAGGCGAAATATACCACAGCCTGTATCCACAAGGCGATATAGCACGGCGCTACTTGTGCAAGCGAAGCGCCGTTGGAATTCATTCTGATGAAGCCCTCCACACCCCATGTGGCAGGTACCAGGTCGCTCACCACTGTCCATACAGGACCCATGGCATAGCGTGGCCAGGTGAGACCGGAAAGGAACAGGAAGATGATGGAGGTGACCACCCACACCACAAAGACTGACTCTCGTTCGCGTATGGCACCCTGCAGCATAAAGCCCACACCGCATGAAGCGAATATGAGTGGCATGATAAATGCGAAAATCTCCAGATTATTCCCGGCCATCGGAAATTTGAATATCAGCGGCACATAATGCAAGAGGAATATGATCGGCACTATCAATATGGTGAGATAGCAAGCCATCTGAGCAAGCATTGTCACCGTTACAGAGCGAGTGTTGTCAATAGGATTGTATCCTATGAGTTCGGGTCGTTCACGCTTGGCACCTCCGGCCATTCCGATAGCAAGAATAATAGCCTGCTGGAGGATGAGCACCAGGACACCGGGCATGATGAAGGAGTCAAAACCGTTTTCAATATTGCCCATGCTTATGTTGCGTATGGGCATAGGGTCGCCCTGGGCTATGGTCGTGGCCAACGGCGCTAATTCGTCAATGCGGTCGATGGTAATCTCTCCGCCGAGTTCGGTCATGACATTGGTGGCAGCCATAAGAAATCCGCGATATCTGAGCAGTAGCGTCATGTCGCAGTACATTACGGCTTCAGCCTGCTCGTCGCGTCCTATCTTGCGCTGGAAGCCTTCGGGTATTTCCAGAATGGCAAAAGCATCCTGGGTGGCCATGGCTCGCCGCGCCTCATCAAGGTCGGGGGCGTAGCCTATCACCCATGCCTCCTGAGTGGCGTCAAGCATCCGCGCCATCTCGCGCGAACGCGCCGTGCGGTCGTGGTCTACTATGACCAGCGGCACGTCGCGCACCACCTCCGTATTGTATATCAGTGAATATACGATAGGATAGGCGAGCGGAAGGAACACAAAGAAGAGGATGAGTCCCATGTCCTTGCTCACCAGGCGAAATTCCCGCAGATAGACATTTATGAATGGTGAAAATATATTTTTCATGTCGCTACTTCTTAGGGTGTTCTTAGGGTGCATATACGGGTTGGGCCATCTCACGACGTATGCGCCACAGGACCGTGGCCGGAAGCATCATGTAGATGATATAGACCGCAAACCATACGCGTGAATAGTACAGCGGCAGTCCGTTGAGGGCTATATTGCCGTATATGAGGAAATTGTATCTTGTCGGCATAAGCCATGAGAAGATGCCGATGGCGGGATACATGCTCTGTGCCGGGAAGGAGAAAGCCGCTATCGAGAAGGAAAGAATGCCGAAGAGAGCCGACACCGAGAGCGAAAGACGCAGGTTGGGGAGAATACCGAAGATAAAGATGGCAAATCCCTGGCACGCCAGTACGAACATCAATTCGGAGACTGTAAGCCAGAACCATGATCCGTATACGGGATAAGCCTGCCATTTGAAGAGCCAGGACTCAAGAAAAAGGGCCATAATCCACCAGATGATAGTCTGTGGAAGTATCTTGGCGGCAATGGCTCGATAGATAGAGCCTCCGGCCATATCAAGCAGACGGACAGAGGTGTGATATTTTATCTCTTGTCCGAGCGAGAAGCAGGTGACGAGCATTATCATCAACTGCAATACGCAGGGTAGAAAGGAATTGCAAAGATAGATGGCATAGTTGAGTTCCGGGTTGCCCAGCCCCCGTGTGGTGATGTTGACGGGGAGCAGCATCGCCGTGGCGTCGGAAGTGACGCCGGCGGAGTTGATTACGCTGACGGCCAGGCCGGCTTTTGTGTACATCGCTGTGGCCTTGAAGGTCTTGAACAGCAGCGAGGCCGGCACGTAGTAGGTCATGTTGGTATAGAAGGTAATCTCCGGAGCGCGTCCGGCAAGGAGTTCGGATTCATAATCTTCCGGGATGAGGAAGTATCCGAAAATCTTACCTTCCTGCATCAGATGGCGAGCCTCGGTATAAGAGTCGGGGGTATATTGGATGTCCACCATCTGCATTCCGGCCAGCGTATTGGACAGATTGCGCGATAGGGCAGTGCCATCCTTATCTACAATAGCTGCCGGCACTCTTGTGGGGAGTCCCTCCTCCATAAGGGTGGAGAGCAAGATGAAGCAGAAGATGGGGAGCACGAAAAATCCTACCCAATATATTGGCCTGCGCACGATCTGGAGCACACTCCTTCGCGCGATGGCCCAAAAACCGTAATTATTTTTTCCGGTATCGCTCATCGTTATTTCTTGTCGACGCCCTTGTAAACTACAGACATACCCGGACGGAAATTCTCAATCGGATGTTCGGGACGTGCCTTAATCTGGAATGTGCGCGCGTCGTAATCACCGGTTGATTTGGTGGCCTGCCAGTTGGCATACGTGCCGAGGTCCTTGATATAGAATACCTTTACTTTAGTATTGATATCGAGAGCGGGGATATATACGTCGAGCACGGAGCCGAGTTTTATATCCTTGAGCATTGTCTCACGGACGTTGAATACAGCCCAATGGTCATCCTTCTGAAGTTGCATGATGGGAGCACCGGTGGCTATGAGTTCGGAGACGTTGGGATATATGACAGTGATTTCTCCGTCGCAGGGAGCGAGCAGATACTGGTCTTCGAGAAGAGCGTCTACCTCCTTGACGCCTGACTTGGCGGCAGTCACCATGGCTCCGGCAGCCTGTTTGTCTTCCTGCTGAGCTCCGGAGCGAGCCAGTTCGTATTGACTCTTTGCAGCAGCCTCGCCGGCCGTGGCAGCATCGTAAGCAGCCTTGGCCTCATCGCGCTTCTGTTCGGAGACGACACCCTTTGTGTAAAGGTTTTGTATGCGCTGATACGTCTTGCGTGTGATCTCCGTAGCGGCCTGTGCCTGTGTCCAAAGGTCGCGCGCAGCATTGATGATCTGTATGCGTGTGCCGGCGTCAACCTTGGCGCTGGTCGCTGCTGCCACATTCTCCATTGCTTTGGCCTGATCGAGTTTGGCCTCTGCCAGAGATGAATGTATTTTGACAAGCGTGTCGCCGGTCTTTACGCGACTTCCCTCTTCAACATAGATATCCACTACGCGTCCGGGAAGTTTTCCGGAAATTCTGATCTCAGTAGCATCACCCATGCCCTGGATGGTGTCCGGTCCCTGCTTGAGGAAGAGGAAACCCACTACGGCGAAGGCTGCAACAATGAGAAGAATGACCACGATGGTCAGGATAAGCACGCGGTCTTTTTTCGATACTTGCGTGGAGTCGTCAACGGGAGTTATAGGAGTAGCCATAATCTTAGCTTTATTCTGTTTTGGGGTGTAATATCTGTTTATAAGGTGTAATATCTGTTTATAAGTTAAAAGATATCAGTATAATTGTCCGAGCACTTTAGAGAGATATACGTCGCAGAGCNGGAGGCCAATTTCAGCGTCTATTTTTTCTGAATTNGCTTGCACCCAAGCCGTGTATGCCACGAGGNNGTCGTTGGTGGTCNTCATTCCCTCCNTAAACGAGAGGTTGGCCANACGCAGATTTTCATCAGCTTTCGTAAGGTTTTTGACAGTCATGTCGTAAGTCTTGCCGGCCTCTTGCATGGAGAAGTTGGCTTGACTCACTTGCAGTGACACCTTTTCCTCAAGATCTTGCAGCAGCAGTGTCTGCGCGTTGGTGGCAGATTTGGCAGCGCGGTAATGGTAATAGTTGCCGCCCCAGTGCCAGAGAGGAATTGTGAGCATTGCTCCCACTGAGAATCCGCCTCCGAATTTCTTTTGGAAGCCGTGATTTACGTTGGGATTGGAGAAAGAGTACATGCCGACGGCTGCGAGCTTGGGAAGCATGGCGCCCATGGTGAGCTTTTCACGTCCCTTAAGCACGTTGATGCCCTGACGCAGCGTCTCAAGGTCGGAGCGACGTGCATAGACATCCTCCATATTATAAGGAGAAGTGATGGGTGTATATCCGTTGCCCTGTATGTCTTCGTCGGCGAGGGTCATCTGAATGTTGACCGGGAGGCCGCAAAGTTGTGCGAGAGCCATGCGGGCAAGAGTCAGCCCGTTGTCTACTTTTGTCAGTGCGATGTTGGCCTCGTTGCTTTTTACGTCGACGGCGAGCACGTCGGAGCGAGTGCACATGCCCTCCTCAAAAAGAGCGTTGACACTGTATGTGAGCGAGTCGAGGAGGGTGACGAAACTTTGTGCGAGCCGTTTTTTCTCTTTTAATGATACTACCGTCCAGTATGCCTGGTCAATACCGTAGATTACGTCTTGCACGGCGCTGTTTTTCATGGCGACGGCCATATTCTCGGCATATTTGGATATGTCGTTGAGGGCCTTGATAGTGCCACCCATGAAGATGGGTTGTGTCAGTGTGAATGCTCCGGCGAAGACGTTGCGCGTGTCATAAGTCATCGCCTCTTTGGGAATGACAGCCACTTCGGTGGGGATATAAGAGCCGGTGGAGGGATCCATTACCGGGGAGCCGTCCGGAGCGGTGAGGATGTTGTATTTGAATTGCTGCGTTGCCGGGTCGAAGCTCATCGTAGGGAGTTTGGCATCTTCTCCGAGTAGCTCGATGCGTTGCTGATTGTGCATGTATCCTCCGGTGAAGTCGATGCCCGGGAGGTAAGCGGCGAAGGCGGCTTTACGGTCATATCCGGCTCCCTTTACGGCCTCTTCGGCCATTCGGATGGTCTTGTTATTGCGTAGGGCCATATGTCGACAAGAGTCGAGGGTGACGACATCATCAGCGTATGCACCGACAGCGGTCACCGCACAGACGCATACGGACGCGATACGGCGAAGAAGGTGGTATAGTTTAATAGTGTATTTCATCAAATTGTTACAAAGCTTACATATATATTACAAAATTAACATAATTTTTGTTTTCTCCCGCTATACTCATTCAAAACTTGGTGTGAAAGAATAGGCCATCCCGACTGAAATGTAATTGAAAAGAGTAAGGGAGGCAGCGGATTTTGGCTGCCTCCCTTTTTTTATGGGGCTACTCTTTTGGAGTAGTTGTGTATGTCGNGACTATGGTTNGATTATTTTACCATTACCTTTGTGAAGGTATTGTCTACCTTGACGAGGACTACACCGGCGGGAGCGGGGATAGTCTGACGGTTGCTGCCGATTACTCTTCTGCAGAGATTACGTCCGTCAGCATCGAAGAGTTCAGCGGTGTGACCCTCGAGGTTGGTGAGGATAACACAGGCATTTCCACCTTCCACTGCAGAGCCGGCTCCGAGCTGGCTTACGCTTGAGCCTTCTATGCGCACCTCATTGGAGAGGGGTGAGCGGTAATCGAGGCCGTCGCTATATACTACGGAGCGTACCCAGTAAGTAGAATTGAGAGCATCGTTGGTGTCACGGAATGTGAGGTCCTTGATGTCGGTAGCGATGACTTCTGCACGACCGTAATTCAATTTGCGGAGCACCTCGTAAGAGTCGATATCCCAGTTGTAGGAATTAGCCGGTGTGAAGATGATGTCATCAAGCATGGCGCCAAACTGTCCGATGGAGCCGTAGACGAATGCGAAATATCTGACATTTCTCAACGGGGGAGTCATGCAGAATTCCCAAGCTTCAGAACCTGACTTGGTATAGTTGCGGAGCTTGACGAATGAGCCGCACTTCACGGGATTGCCGTTGGCGTCATATTCGATATTGTCGAAATCTACGACATTGTCAGTGTAAGACACCCAGAGTTCGACAGTCTCAGTATACTGAGCGCTGAGTGTATTATACCAGAATGAAACAGATGAGCCGGGCACGATTTCGGGTGAGATGAGCCAGTCAAACGACTTGATGGGTTTTTCAGTGCTCTCATTATAACCGATGGAGCGGGCGAGGACGGTCTTACGTCCTGCATGGGGTTTGAGACGCTCGTCGTTCATTGTGTTCATGGTCTCACCATCCCATACGATCCATCCGCAGGGTGTGTCATCACCGTCAAATCTGAGGCCATCGATAGCGAAGGGATTGCCCTTGTCACCGTCGAGGTTGGTCCAGAGACCGAGTTTCTCAGTTTTGGTGAATGCGGGCATCACCTCGAAGCTTTCGGGAGAACCGTAAGAAGTGTCAGGCTTGCTCCAGGTGAGGATTACGTCCTGACCGTCGCGTTCAGCCTGAAGGTCACCGATGACGGGCATTGCATGTGGATTGACCACGAACTCCATGGATATCACATTGTTATTTGCGTTCTGGTCATCATCATGAGTGATGGTGGCGCGGGCAGTAAGCTTGCGGTAGTCAAGATAGTTGACACCGATATCGAATGAAGCAGTGTGCACGTAGTTTTCACCGGGGAGAGTGCGTCCTACCTCGACAGTCTGCGAGTCGATGACGTTTCCGTCGCCGAGGATATCGAAGACGATAGTGGTGGATGCGGGTTCAGAGCCGGAGTTGGCGATGACGAGGTTGAACTGTGCTGTCTCACCGACGGTGGTCATAGTCGGGCCGTCAAGGGATACGACTGTAAAGTCAGTCTCGATATCCTGAAGAGCCTGGTAGTTGTCAAACAATACATAGCCGTTGCCCGGCACGTCACCGCGGAGGTTGACCTGTACCCATGACTTGCCTATATATTCATCGGGGAGGGGAGTCTCGATTTCGAGCCATTGACCCTTGTCATGGGGCAGATCGAGCACCTGGATGAGTTTATACTCATCATTGTCGGAGGTGCGTCCCCAGAGTTCAACGCTGCCGGACTGCGGGTAATCCCATATGCGGAGCGAGATCTTAGCGCGCTGCACATCTTCAGTGGTAAACTTCGGAGCGATGATCTGATAGCGGGCGTCGCGGAAGCCTCCGGTGTTGAGGACGAGCATGCCGCCGTCGCGTGCGAATGTCGGGTCGCCGATGCCGAGGCCGGCACCGCTGCTTACGCTCTGTACGTCAGACTGTGCATATTCACCGGTAGTGGAGAAGATCCACTTGGAGTAAGAGAAGCCTGCGTTATTCCATTCCTCCACCATAGGAATCTTATAGGGAGTGCCGAGTGCCTCATATACGAATGCACCGTTGATGGAGCTGCCCATCTCATTGCTGGCCACGGGACCTACATGATAATAAGCCTGCTTTCCGGGCTCGGTGGTATAATGATAGGAGAAGCCGTCTACGTCAGATATCTTTGAGTAGTTGCCGGCACTGCCGAGTGAATAGATGCCGTATTTAAGGTCATCCTTGTTGATATATCCGCCGTTCTGGCCACCTTCGGGAGCTTCCCATGAGATATTTACACCGAGGTTATCCTTGTCAATGGTATAAGTGACATTAGTGGGAGGCAGCGGGGTATCGAGTCCTACGTATGTGGAGTAGAAGTTGCTGATGCCTTCACCTTCTTTGGAAGAAGCGAAGATGTATACTTCGTTGATGCCGTTGTCAGCTACAGGTACCGTGATCGAGCCCTTTTGTCCGGGTTTGACGATAGTGGAACCTTTTCCTGCAGTTGTAGTGGCAGTTACTGTTATGTCAGTATCGGCAGCGAGCTTGTTGCCGCTGAGGTCAAGTGTCGGTGCCGTGAAGTCTGCAGTTACCTCGAGTGCGCCATTCTTACCGGCAGTCAGGGTGACGTCGGTGGGTGCGTCGGGAGTCGCAGCTGTGGCGTTATCGCATTTGCGTACGTCGAAATCGTAGAGCAGCACACCGCGATATTGCTTGGAAGTCTCTCCTCCGTAAGTATGGAAGCCGATGACGTAGTCGTCAGCCGCGGGGATAGTGAAGCGGGTTATGAGGTCGGTCACATCAGGAGTGTTGCGCTCCTTGTGTGAGTATACTTTCTTAACCATAGCCTTGGGATCGGGACGTGTGCCGATATATATGTCGAGACAGTCGAGATAGCGGTCGTCCATATACGAGTTGGCATATTTGACAGCCAGCTGATAGAGGGCTGCGGGATCGTCAAGGCTGATAGCGGGAAGGAATACCCAGTCTTCCGGATGCTGGTAATAGTAATTGGTGCGGATAGTGTAGCAGTTGAAGCCGTCCCAACTGGTGTAATATTCAAATTCATTGTCGTCACCGTCAGCATTGTAAGTCTCGAAGAGAGCTGCTTCTGAGCGGTTGGCGGGTTGCATTGAGAAGGGAAGATCGAGGGCTACGCCGACAGTTCTTGAGAGCGGCAGGCTGGGTTCGGACTCCATGCCTTGAGTCTCGGATGTAACGGTGATGGCCTTACGCTCCATTGTCTCGGGCTGCTGGAATTCAAACTTGGTGTCCTTGATAGGAGTTGTGTTGATTTTATTGCCGTTGAAGTAGACGTTGTAAGTGATGTCGTCCATATCCACGTATCCTTTGTGAGCACCTTCTGCGCCCGGAGCGTTCCAGGTGAGGACGTTTCTGTCAAGGGCGAGCTTGGTGGGGGGAAGTGTGGAGTCATAACCTACGTAGAAGTCTACGGTTGCCTTCGGGCTTTCATACGTGTCGANAGTAGAGTATACAGCGAGATTATGCATACCGGTGAGGGTGTCGATCTGCTTTGTATATTCAGTGTCAGGTTTTGCGGAGAAATTTTCTATTTCCACGCCATCGAGCAGGACGTGTACCTGCACGTTGCCTGAGAGGGCTACACCGGCGAAAGTAGTGGCGGGTGTGCGCAGCGTGTAAGTGCCTGANAGGCTTGCCTTGTCAAAATTGACTGCGGGAGTGGCCATGATGTCGGGAGCGTTGTCGTCGGCATAGGCGTCACGGCAGATGAATGCGCTGATATATCCGAGCGGNGTGACTTNGCCGAGNTCGTAAGCCTGATAAGTCTCTGCGTCTACANCTGCCAGAATCATCTTCTGCTCGAAAGAGTCGCGGTATACGNGCAGGAAGGNGTGGTCGTACGNGCTGTAGCAGAAAGCATTGGCCGAATACGTATCGGGGAACATGTAATAATCGTAGAAGTCATCATACTGAGCCAGAGGAATCACATCGAGCGGACCGGTGAAATAGTCGATCAGCACGAGCTCACCCCCTTCGGAGAGNCCGTACAGCATCTGGTCATCAGGGTTGTATGCGATGGCACACAGAGTGTAGCCGTAGCTGGTGCTGACTACACGCGGCTCCCATTTGGGCTGTTTGGGGTCAATCTCCACGATTGCTCCGAAAATGCCGGAGGTAAAATCGTATGCCAGACCGTAGAACATGTCGTGGATGGGATCGTAAGTCATGTTGTACATGAACGCATACATTGAATTGTCGACGTCGTCAAAGACGATGTCGGGCATGCTGTTGCCGGTCTCGGTGTCGAATACTTTCCAATAAATGGTGATTTCATTGGTGATCATATTCTGGTCGTACGCCGGAGTGTAAAGGAGTCCGTTGCGTTCCGCTGCTGCCTGGAAATAGTAATCGGAACCGTTGCAGATGTTGGGGTTTGAGAATTCAGGAACCAGCGTATAGGATGACATGTCGAGCTTGGCATAGTAACCGTCATTATAGCTTGTGGAGCGATAATGGTAAGGCACCAGCGCATACATGTTGCCTGTGGGAGCCTCCGGTGATTTGAGGATGCTCTTGGGTCGTGATGTCACGATGGGGCGGGTGTTGGTGGCAGTAGGCTCTCCGGAGAGGGAGTAGGCGTTGTCCACGTTTTTCGGAAACGCCTTGAGAAATTTAGCCACTGCTGCCTTACTCATGCCGGAGGTCTTGACCACCGGAGCCGGGTTTGGCGTGCGCTGATGATCGGCGAAAGATGCGGCCGGGAGCGCAAGCATGAAGAATGCCGCTACGGCAATCTTCAGAGTCTTGTCAAACAGTTTCATTCGGTTGATATTAGTGTTAGATTATTAAAAATCGAAGCTATGTGTCCGCATTTTTGCGGAGTAAACACATCATGTGTATAAAATACTTTGCAAGATAATAAATAAATTTGAAAAATACAAAATCGAGCATCAAAATGCCCTTTTTTGAGTATATATTTATGTATTTTTCAGAATTTTTAAGACTTTCTGTGGGCAAATAGTTATCTTTGCGGAGCGAAGCGGCCATCGGTCAAAGGTAGGCAAAAGCATGTCAGTCAGAGAATCATATTACGGAAAGGAATATCGCACGTTGGTGCGTCTCGGGTTGCCGGTGATGGTGACTCAATTAGGCATCATCGTCGTGTCGTTTGCCGACACGATGATGGTGGCTGCCTATGATACCCGCGCTCTGGCGGCAGCCGCATTTGTAAATTCGATATTTCTTGTGGCCATAGTGATGCAACTTGGTTTTGCCGCCGGTCTCACTCCTTTGGTGGGCGCGCTTTACAGTCGCGGTGATCACCATGGTGTGGGGGGACTGCTTCGCGCGGGAGTGGTCACCAACGTTGTGGTCTCCGCTGTTTTTACTGTGATATTGGGAGTATTATGGTTTTTTCTTGACAAGTTTGGTCAGCCGGATGAGTTGATGCCGATGGTGCGTCCATACTATCTTACCGTGCTGTCGACTCTTCTTCCGATGGCGATTTTCAATGCCTTTCAGCAGACTTCGAACGGCTGTACGGACACGGCAACGCCGATGTGGCTGATAATTTGCGGTAATATTCTGAATATCATAGGAAATTACATACTGATATTCGGACATTTCGGTATGCCGTGCATGGGTCTTACCGGTGCAGGTATAAGCACCTTGACAGCACGCGTGGCGATGGCAGTGGCGATGGTGGTAATCTACCGTTATACCAAGTCCCGACGCTGCTATATGGAGGGGTGGCGGAGTGTGCGTGGAGGTGGCCGTCAGCGCATGAAGGTGTGGCTCACCTCTTATCCGGTGATGATACAGTCGGGCGTGGAGTGCTTTCTGTGGACCTTCGGCGCGATAGTGAGTGGCTGGTATGGCACGGTGCAATTGGCATCTTATCAAGTGGTTAATATTGTGGCTCAGTTGGGCTATATGACGTATATGGGATTTGGTGTAGCCACATCGATACGCGTGGCTAATCTTACCGGCCTGGAGGATATGGAAGGAGTGAGACGCACTACGTCAGCCGGTCTTCATCTGACCTTGCTTTTGGCCACGATAGCCTCGGTAGTCTTCTTCCTGTTTTTCAGTCCGATGGTGCGTATGTTTACGCCGGACGTAAGCGTAGTGACAGCCGCGATGCCACTGCTTTTGCCCCTTATCCTGTATCAGTATGGAGATGCCATACAGTTGACGTATGCCAATGCCATACGAGGCACGAGCGAGGTGCGTCCTCTGCTCTGGATATCCTGCGTCTCTTATCTGCTTGTGGGTGTTCCTCTTGTATACTTCATGGCTGTGACTCTCGATATGCGCAATGTAGGCGTCTATTACAGTTTCTCCGGAGCCCTCTTCATGGCCGCCGCCCTCCTGATACTCGCCTACCGCCGCATCATCCGCCGCCTCGACCAAGAACTATAGATTGAGGATTTTCAAGATATTTTGCTGATTGTTTTGGGTATCAGCGTTGGCCCCAGAGGAGCTTGTTGCGTAGGGTTTTGGCGAAGTCGGTGTCTGCGCGGCGGAGTATGCTGATGCAGAAGTCGGCCATTCTGACTGTGATTGATGAGCCGGCGTTCATGATGAATGAGCAGCCGTCAAGGCTTACCCGGTAATGTTCTGCTCGAGAGGTAGTGACAGCGCTGAGCACGGAGTCTCCGGCTACGACAATCGGTCGGAGTGTCAGCGAATGAGGTGCAATGGGAGCGATACAGATGGTGTGAAGAGTGGGCTGCAGGATAGGTCCGCCGACGGAGAGGTTGTATCCGGTGGAGCCTGTTGGTGTGGANATNAGNAGTCCGTCGGCAAGATAATCGGCTAAGAATATGCCGTTGAGGTCAGTGTGTACGCTGATCATCGACGAGGTGTCATCCTTGAGGATAGCCACTTCATTGAGAGCGTAAGGGAAAATGTCGGCGGGAATGTCGGGGCTCTCAACGTGCAGGAGATTTCTCTTTTCAATAATGCCTGTGCCGTTGATGAGCATTTCTATAAGTGAGGGAGCTTCCCGGAGAGTATATCCGGCAAGAAAACCGAGATGTCCTGTGTTGATTCCGAGAATGGGGATATTCTTGCGGCCGACCCATCGGGCAGTGCGCAGGAAGGTGCCGTCGCCGCCGATACTTATCGCGGCGGTAGTGCCGTCATCGAGGAAGTCAACGAGTCGGCAAGAGTCGGGGAGCGTAAAGCCGTGTTGGATAAGATATCGGGCAAAGCGGTGCTCGATAGCAACAGCTATACCGGCATCAAGAGTGAGGAGGATCATATCGTGGATTTCCGATAGATAAGAGTCCTGATGGCAATTGCCGGAAATGACTATTGAGATGGCCGACTGAGACATGATAGAGATATAGTGTATTCTGGAAGAGATGGAAGGTATGAATATTAGATGGCTGCAGTAATGTCTCAGACATTAAGCAGCGAATTGAGGGAGGCGAGTCTTTCTGCGAAGAGGTCGGCCTCAAGGGAATTGTGTCCTCCGGTATCGACGACGTTATATCCATATCTCTCAAGGCTTTGTATCACNTGNTCGGGNGNTAGTGTGCGGACGCGCAGGGTGATGCGGATACGGTCATTGNAGGTAACAGGTGCTACTCNGTCGGTGGGGTATTGAGCCGGGCCTGTGAGGAGGTCGACGAGGTGAGAGTCGGCGTCTTCTACGGCGTGAGCGATAGCGGATGCGGAATACCGGTCGGCGCTACATTCGGCCGTGATGACAGAGCTGTCATCGCGGGGCACGATCAGGCGTCCGAGGGTTTCGAGCATGGAGGCCTCGGTGACAACGCCGAGCATATTGCCGTGGTCTTCGATGCCGAGCTGTCGGTCAGGAGTATCGAGGAGCATAGGCAGAGCCTCGATCAGGGGGACAGCGGCATTGATGACGCGCGTGGGGGCGGCAGTGGTCAAACGGGGTGATATGGCGTCTTTGATAGTCATGTATTCTCCTTTATCAGCATTAACCGCAGAAATAGAGTGTTAATTTATATAAAAATTAACAACTGAGACGGCGAATTGGATTAAATTAGTTATTTTTGTCATTTAAATGTGACGGTGACAGAATACCGTTACGAATGTGAAGTTACAAATTTTATGCCAAATATCAAATAAATATGACCCGTCTTAGTGTCAATATCAATAAAGTGGCGACTTTGCGAAATGCCCGCGGAGAAAACAATCCTGATGTGGTGAAGTTTGCCTTGCATTGTGAAGCGTGTGGCGCTCAGGGTATTACGGTGCATCCTCGTCCGGATGAGCGTCATATCAGGCGCAGCGATGTGTATGAATTGAGCAGAGTGCTTACCACGGAATTCAATATCGAGGGCTATCCGTCGGAGGATTTCCTGCATCTTGTAGAGAGTGTGCGCCCGGCGCAGGTGACTCTTGTGCCCGACAAGCCTGATCAGCTGACGAGCAATGCCGGCTGGGATGTCGTGAAGCATGAGCAAGAGCTGCGCGAGATATGCCGTCGGATGCACGAAGCCGGAGTGCGCGTATCAATCTTTGTAGACCCGGTAGAGGAGCAGGTGAGAAAAGCCCGTGAAGTGGGCGCCGACCGCGTGGAGCTGTATACCAAAGCCTATGCCGATGGGTATGCTGTAGACCGAGAAGCTGCCGTAGCACCTTATGTTAAGGCATCTGCCGTGGCTGCCGAAGAGGGACTCGGGCTGAATGCCGGTCATGACCTCAGTCTGGAAAACCTAAGCTACTTTCACCGGATGCTTCCGAAGNTTGANGANGTAAGCATCGGCCATGCACTGATAAGCGATGCTCTCTATTTGGGTATAGATGAGACTATTCGTNGATANCNTANAGAGTTAGGGCAGAAGTCAGAGTGATGAAGTCAGAGNGATGAGGGANGAAGGGTNAGNTTACANNTAAANNCNNACNCGGTAAGAAAGGTTTGGGNATTTNNNACGAANNNTNAAAAANNCTATATTTAATTTNNAANGGNGACATTATCTTTCTGGTCGCTGGTGATGGATGGCGGCTATATCATGATACCGCTGGCCGTTCTTCTTTTGCTGGCCATATATATCTTTGTGGAGCGCTGCATTGTCATAAATCGCGCCACGAAGGAGGATCCTACGTTTATGAACCGTATCCGCGACTATGTGCATGAGGGTGATCTGGCGAGCGCAGTGCGGCTGTGTAAGAATACCGACACGTCTTATTCACGCCTTATTCTAAAGGGAGTGCAGCGCATAGGCCGACCGACGCAGGATGTGCTGACCGCTATTGAGAATACGGGCAATATCGAGGTAGGTAATCTGGGCAAAGGTCTGGCATGGCTCTCAACGACGGCAGCCGGCGCACCGATGCTGGGCTTCTTAGGCACGGTGGTAGGTATGATACAGGCCTTTTTCACTCTTGCCAAGGCCGGAACAGCCTCCAATATCTCGCTCCTGTCGGGGGGTATCTATCAGGCGCTGGTGACTACGGTGGCCGGTCTGGTGGTGGGCATCATCGCTCTCTTCGCATACAATTATCTCGTGGCTCGTATCGGTAAAGTAATGAATAATCTGGAGGCGAAGAGCATGGAATTCANGGACNTCCTCNATGAGCCTGCACGCTGATGGCACTGANGNAGNAATTTCCGACGNTTGACACGTTTTCGATGTCATCGATGACGGATGTCATCTTCCTGCTGTTGATATTCTTTATGGTGACCTCGACGCTGATTACCCCGTCGGCCGTGGATGTCAATCTGCCACAAAGCGGCGTGCAGACGGATATGAAACCCGTCACGGAGGTATATGTCGACTCTCTTCATCAGGTGTATCTGGTGGTTGACCGCAACGACTCAACGGGTGTCAACAGTATAGCTCACCGTATAGATAAGGAGGGTCTGGCTGCAGCGCTTAAGGATATTCAGAGCAAGGACTCTCTGCGGGCCGTGGCCCTCTACGCAGATGAGAGAGTGGAATATGGCTATGTGGTGGATATCCTTGACATAGCGGCGCGCAATAAGCTACGTATGGTGCTGGCTACGAAGGCACGTCAGATAGAAAAGGAGTAAGGAATGGAGAATGACAACAGGAATAGAGGCCGGCGTGACAGGGCGATAGCGGCCGGCGTGACGATGGTGGTGGCTGCCGTGCTGCTGCTCGTGCTCTATTTCGGCCATATAGACTATTCTTACGGCGAGACGGCAGCCATGGCGATACCGGAACCGGAAGAGGAGGAACTCTTTCTTGATCCTGAACTTCTTGATTTAGGTGAGGATAACTCAGAACAGGAACAGAAGGCTGCTCCGGCGGCGCAAGGCGCACCGGAAGTGGCTGAGGAGGTGTCTTCGCAAGTGAAGGTGCCGGGAAAGAGCGAGACACCCGCTCCTCCTAAAGAGAAACTTGTGACGCAGACAAAGCCGTCGCCTGTAAAGTCGGCTGAGCCTAAGGCCACGGAGGAGGAACGCCGTAAGGCGAAAGCCCTTACCGGAGGAGCCTTTTCGCCTGACAATGGTGTGCATGACGGCAAGAACGGGGCGTCCGGTTCCGGAGGCAGCGGTATCGGCGTGAGTGGCAACGTGGAGGGTCGCGAGATGCTCTCCTGTCCGAAGCCTACGGTAGCCATCCGCAACCGCACAGTGGTGAAGATACGTGTCACGGTAGATGCCTCCGGGCGAGTGACGTCGGCCACAGCGCTGAGCGGAGGGACTGCCGACCTGCAGCGCCAATGCGAACGCGCCGCGATGGGCGCTCGCTGGAAAGCAAAAGAGGGAGCCGCTCCGGCGCGAGGAACGATAACCTTTACCATCGTGCCCAAATAAAGATATATAAAGAATTTTAATCGAGATAAGATATGAAGAAGAATGTAATAATGGCTGCGTTGATATGCGCGCTGAGTGTTTTGGCCGTTGGTTGCAAACACGGTGATGGTGAGGTGACAATTCATCTTCCTGCGGATTATGCCGGCAAGACATTAGTGGTAAGCCATGTGANGATAGATAATATATTTAATGCCAAGCAGCAGGAAGACCTGAAGATAATCTATGACACGCTGGAGGTCAAAGATGGGGTGGCTCATCTTCGTCTTGATGCGCAGGGTCCGGCGCGCTATGAGATTGAGGCGCCGGCAGATGCGCTCCAGTCGCCCGACTTTTATGCCGCTCCCGATGAGTCGCTCGAGATTACGATTACCTCCTTTAACCCGCTAAAATATAAGGCTACGGGCACTCTGCTGATGGAGGATATGACAGCACTTTCAGCCATCACGGCTCCCATACAGCAGAGCTATGTGGAGATGGTGAACAGCGGCCGTCAGGTTACCCAAGAGGAAGCTAAGGCTGTTATGGATAAGTATGACGCGGCCATTAAGAAATTTGTGTCCGACAATCCGGAGAGTCCGTTGGTGCCCTTTGCTATCCTTGACCTTAGCGGTGAGGATTTCAAGGAGCGTTTTGACAAACTTTCAGAGTCTGCTAAAAAGTCGATACTGATGCCCTATGCAGTGCTCTACAACCGTCAGGTTGAAGAGATGCTTCAGGAGAGAAAGGCCGAAGAGGCGCGCCATGCGGAGGTGGCTTCCGGCACGATTACAGCTCCGGATTTTACGTTGCCCGACCTGGCCGGTAAAAAGGTAAGCCTCTCCGACTTCAAAGGCAAGTGGGTGGTGCTTGACTTCTGGGGAAGCTGGTGTGGATGGTGTGTCAAGGGATTTCCGGCGCTGAAGGAGGCCTATCGTAAATATGGCGACAAGATAGTGGTGATAGGCATAGACTGCAATGAGTCGGAGGCCGACTGGCGCGCGGGAGTGAAGGCTCACGATTTGCCCTGGATGAACCTCTATAACGGTAATGACGATGCTCTTTATGAGGCGTATCATATCGAGGGATTCCCCACCAAGGCCATCATCAATCCGGATGGGAAACTCGTGGATTTGACCACCGGCGAAGACCCCGCTTTCTTCACCCGCTTGGCCGGCTTCGTAAAATAATACACCATTTTATTAGAAAAGACATAATCCGGAGGGATAAATGACGGNTAATATCCGTAAGAAGCGTATTGAGANNCGTAAAAACGGGCTGATCGGCATGTTGGGCAGAGAGCGGTCTNTAATATCTCCGCNTATAGCCACCGGGCTCAACCTGTTGCTGATTTTCGTNGCATATACCTTTCTGCGNGTAGAATACTTAGNTGAAAACTGNAGTTATTTCAGTCCGGCGGCAAGAGAGNGATATCTTTTCAGTCTGCTAATGGCCGGACNNGTGTTTGANACGCNCNGCATCTTTTATCTCAACATGGTCTACATATTCATGATGTTGCTTCCCTTGCATTGGAAGGAGCATCGGGGATATTACCGTGTCTGCAAGTGGCTGTTTGTCATCATCAACAGTGCAGGTATTCTTGCCAATATTGCCGATTCGGTATATTTCAGTTATACGCTGCGGCGCACCACCTGGGACTTCTTTTCCGAATTTTCCGGCGATGATAATCTGTGGAAAATAGTGGGAGTGGAGTTGCTCAGGCATTGGTATCTGGTGGTGCTTTCCATAGTATTGATATGGGGATTGTGGCGACTTTACTCCTCCCCCTCTCCGGGAGCGAATACAGGCACGGATAAAAAAGGGAGATGTCGCTATTATCTTCTGTCCGTCTTAGGGTTGGCCGTCGGAGCCTTGACGACTGTGAGTGCGATACGTGGAGGATTGCTCAATCATTGGTGGTGCTATCTTCTTGCCGGTGTGTCCCTCTATAGCGGGTATATTTATCTGAAAGATGAGAGTAGGAGCAAAAGCAGTCGCGTGGCCGGATACCTGAGCATAGCGGCCGGATGTGTGTTTCTTGCAATAGCGCCGATAGGTGGCTGGCGTCATCGCGACATACACCCCGTGGCCATTTCAAATGCCAACCGCTATATCCGGCGTCCGTATGAGGCCGCACTGGTATTGAATACCCCTTTCACCATGATACGCACTGTAAACGTGACGCCCTTTTCCGATCCTCATTATATGTCTGACGAGGAGATGGCGCAGATCTATACGCCCGTGCATCACAATTCGAAGGCAAACGTAGATATTGGAGCGGAAGGCAAAAATGTGGTGGTAATCATTCTGGAGAGCTTCGGGCGGGAATATATAGGGAGTCTGAATAGGGGAATATTAGGTGAGGATTACAAGGGGTATACTCCCTTTATTGATTCACTTGTATATGTCTCGGCTACGTGGGAGCATAGCTATGACAACGGGCAGAAAAGCATAGAAGCGATGCCGAGTGTTCTTGCCGGTATTCCGGGCATGGTAAAGCCCTTTGTGCTGACTTCGGCGGCGATGAATAAGCTGGAAGGGTTGCCGGCCATCCTGAGCAGGGAAGGTTATGAGACCTCCTTCTTTCATGGTGCACGCACCGGCTCGATGGGCTTTGACGGCTTTGCCCGCAGTATAGGCTTTGAGAATTATTATGGTCGTGAAGATTTTGATAAGGAATATAGAGGTAGCAAGGCGGATAGTTTTGATGGCTACTGGGGGATATGGGATGAGCCTTTCCTTCAATATTTCGCGCAGAAAATGGGCGATATGCCTCAGCCCTTTATGACGGCAGTCTTCACTTTATCAAGCCATCATCCCTTCAATGTGCCTCAGAAGTATGAGGGCGTCTTCCCGGAAGGCTCCCTTCCCATCCACAAGACGATCGGCTATACAGACCATGCCTTGCGTGAATTTTTTGAGACAGCAAAGCGACAGCCGTGGTATGCCAATACGATTTTTGTGATTACCAACGACCATACCAATGCACGCAGTCATGACGAATACAGGTCGGCGATATCGGCCTTTTACGGCCCGATTCTTATATTCGATCCGAGCGGCACACTGCCACGTGGCCCACAGCCCGGCATAGCGCAGCAGACGGATATTATGCCGACAGTGTTGGGTCTTGTCGGCGCGGACAAAGATTACGTTGCCTTTGGCAAAGACCTGTTTACGACTCTCGCGGAAGAGGGGTGGGCTTTCAGTTATAACGGCGTGTATCAAAACGTGAAATACGGCTACGTATTGCAATGGGATGGGAAGAAGCGGGTAGGCCTTTACAAGATAGACGACCACAAGATGGAGAGAAATCTGCTGTCCACATATCCGGATATAGAAGCGAAGATGGAGCGCGAGCTCAATGCCTTCATCCAGCAATACATGCAGCACATGGTAAGCGACTCCCTGACCCGGTAGCGATACCGGTATATAAGACGATGAATAATATGCAATAGGAGAAAGGTGATAATGACGAGGATAAAGTCTGCTGATAGTCTTAAGAATAGGATCATAGGGTTTGTGTGGCAGCATTTTCTGCTGTTGCTTTCGATGTATTTCATGACGCTCGGCGTGGCGCTATGTGTGCGGTCTAATCTTGGCAGTGGAGTGATTTCGTCGATACCGATGGCCTTCACACTTGCCGGCGAGACAGGCAAGGCGCCGGGATGGACTATAGGCGGATATACCAACGTGATGAATGTCATACTTGTAATGGCTCAGGTTCTGATACTTCGCAGGCGTTTTAATCCTATACAGCTGTTTCAGTTGGTGATAGGCTTCGTGTTTGGGGTGTTGTTGGATGTCAATATGTGGATTACGTCCTATCTAACATACGAAGCGTTGGCGAGTCAGTTAGTGGCTCAATTTGCAGGGGCCACGATACTTGGTTGTGCTGTTGCCGTAGAGATTAGGTGTGGCTCGGTGACTATGCCCGGTGAGGGTATACAGGTGGCTATTTCTTGTGTCACCGGGCGGCCGTTTCCCGTCATCAAGATTATCGTAGACACATCTTTGGTTATACTTGCCGTCATCTCGGGATATTGCTTTTTCGGCACGTGGCCGTGGACGGTAGTGGGTCCGGGCACGCTATTTGCAATGTTTTACGTAGGGTATGTGGTGCGCCTTGTCAACCCAAATCTGGGATGGTTTGACCGTCTGCTTGATTACCGCCCCGGTTTCCGCCGTTACCTCTACGGCCTGGCCCGGCTCATCTACCCCAAAAGAGAAGGGTAAAGAAATTACAATATGGATATCTGAGATATTAATCAGCCTACTGCAATCTCCGATGCGGACCTTATACGAAANANTGGAATGAAGNGGCGGNNTNAGGGAAATTGTGGCGTATAATTGGTGTCATTCTTTTCTGTAACAACTCATCCGGTACGTAGCAGTTTTTCAAAATGTGGGATTGATCAACCAACTCTTGAANGCTTAACTTATTGNAGAANAATAGTNTCCAAANGTNGCCAATANNTNTCTTTTCTCTGTTAACATCCCCCAACACGAAACATAGCAGTAATAGCAGTTCATTATCTGTCATGTTGGATTGAATGATGTCATAATATTTCTTACGTTGCTTATATCCGGACAGTATAGGGCTGAGTTTGATATACTTCAGAAGCTGAAACATACTGCGGTAATATCTGTGAAGCGGGCGGGTGATATTCTGTTGAGCCAGTTCCTGAAATACAGAGAGATCTTCATATTGGGCATTCATCAGGTGTGGAAGCACGACACTATTCAGACATTCATCTATCTGAGGTTGCATCTTAGTATACATGTCGGTATGGATCTGATACCATTGGAAAAATGTTGATTCAAACTGCACGACAGATGACATTTTCACCTGACTACGATAGGTCAGATAAATGTAAATCACCGATATGACAGACAAGCTGACACCGATTGCAGTCGCAAAATCCGCCCAATCACTGATTTTGGACGATGGTAACTCACCGACGTAATGGCGAATAATAAATATACTTCCTCCGAAGATAAGCANACATAGTAATACTTGCAATANACCATACAACTGTCTCATAGTCTCTTCTTTATTTGACACACCATATATGAGGTAAAACTGCAAAGATAAGCTTTTTATTCGGATACAAGATATTATGAGGTATAGATATCTACGCAAAAGACAGCGAAGTCGCTAAAAATTTACCTGATATCGACATCAAATACCATCAAAGATAGCCATGATGCAATCAAGGCTTAACGCCCACGGCAATCTGGTGCTAATACCCACCGAAGACTAAACAAGAAGCATTCGACTTTCTAATTGGAGTAAGGCGTGTTTGATATCTGTTCCTCCTGTGTAGCCGCCGGTCTTTCCTCCTGACGCCACTACCCGATGACATGGTATGAGGATAGGAAAGGGATTGGCACCACAAGCGTTGGCTGCCGCACGGCAGGCCTTAGGCGCGCCGATGCGAGTCGCCAACTCTTTATATGTAACAGTATCGCCATAAGGAATTTTTTGCAACTCCTGCCATACCCTAAGTCTGAAGTCAGTGCCCGTCAGGAGCAATGGCAGTGAAAATTCCTGCCGCTTTCCGGCCAAATATTCAGAAATCTGAACGATGGCGGCATCTATAATCTTCGATTCCTCCTCAGAACTGTTCCGGCAGATTGAAGAGTGGTTGTCACAGTCACACAGTTCTCTATCAGAGTGAAGCCATTTGCACGCTGTAAGAGTCTTTCCATCTGCGGTTATCAGCATTTTATGCCCCAAAAACTCACATATTTTGCCTATCATATTTTTCAAAAGAGTAATCAGTCTCCGCCGTAAAGATATAAAATTTTTACCTAACGAATTGCCATCCGCATCATTCTGCGCCATGTTTCCCGGCAGAGCCAATCGTTAATCTCAGAAAAATTGCTAATTTTACACCTAACTTTATATTTGCGCAGTGCCAGGTCTATATTGAGTAAATATATTGTATCAATCAGATGGATAACGGACAGATTATACTATTTCAGACGCAGGGTGGCGAGACGAAGATTGAGGTTCGGCTTGCCAATGAATCTGTGTGGCTTACTGCCGACCAGATGGCGGAACTATTTCAACGAAATAAATCGACTATTTCAAGGCATATAAGGAATATTATTGAAAGTGGTGAGTTAGAGCAAAATCGAACTGTTGCATTTTTTGCAACAGTTTAAAACGAAGGTGATCGAAAGGTCGAGCGCAAGATTGCATTCTATAATCTCGACATGATTATCAACGCCAGTAATCGTCTCAATCCTTCGCGGGGTGCTCAGTTTTGGCTGTGGGCTAATCAGAAACCAACTTTCTCCGGTGGAAATTCATTTTATGGTGACCTTTGAATCTGAGCAAAAGAAACTCAGGGATGGCAATAAATAGAATAGCCAACCGAAACGATGCTCTTATTCAAGACCACTTCAACAAAAATACTAATGTAGAGGTGTTAGAGTTGTAATTACTTGCTCCATGTTTTCAGTGAAAGAGATGGTGCGCGATGCCGTTTCTTCAAACCCATGCGGATACTCTGAATTAAGACGGACCAGGGTGGCATTGGGATTGCGGTAGGTCACTTGTTCGAAAGGATAGCGAATGATGGCCGGAGTGTTGAACCCTACTCCAAGTTCAAGCAACACTACATTACCATGATCTGCATATCGCTGCATAAATTGCTCATATCTTTCAGCAGCCTTCTCCCAAGCCTCATCTTGAACAAAGAAACCATTTTTGCGTACATGGACGTCCATATTCCCTCCGCATACCGGGCACACCGGAAGATATTTGGAGTCGACAGTCAAGTCGTGAGAGTGCTTAAGAATTTCCTCTACGGTTTGCCGGTCTGAATAAACCCTGGGATGACACCCTGCTGCACACTGCATTTGGCCGTAGTCTCCCTGCACTTCAAAAATCTTCTTCTCGTCAAAACCGGCCTTGCGAAACTGCGCATCGACATTAGTAGTGATGACAAAGTAATTCTTGTCGCTGACTAAATCCAACAATTCCCTGTAGAGAGGAAATGCAGCCGGACGAAATCTGGCATAGTCAATATGTCGAGCCCACCGAGCCCAATATTCTTCTTCGGAAGTAAAATCATAGAAGCTTGATGAATAAAGATCAGGGAATCCGTATTTTTCTATATAGTCGGCAAATTCTTTCCTGAATTCAGGGCCTGAATAGTCGAGACCTGCTGCTGAGGAGAGGCCTGCTCCGGCACCTATCACTACCGCATCGGCTGTATTAAGTCTCTCTCGTGCCGTTCTGATTTTTTCTTCAAAATCATTCATATCCTAACAACTCTTTTTACATACGATAATCAGTGTCTTTAAATACATTAAAGATAATTGCCTCAAGAGGGGTGGCCGGATGAGTGTCAAGATATTCCCTGACAGTGGCAAATGCTATCTCTGCGGCCGCATCTTGCGGGAAACGGAATTCACCGGTAGAAATGCAGCAGAACGCTAATGATTTCAATCCTTTGTCATCGGCAAGCTTCATACAGTTGCGATAGCAGTCGGCAAGCAACCGGCAATCTTCCGGTGTCGGATAATCTCCATATACAATTGGACCCACAGTATGAATTACCCACTTTGCGGGCAGATTATAGCCGTGAGTGATTTTCGCTTGTCCGGTGGGCTCCTCATGCCCTTGCTCATGCATGATATGTGCGCATTCCTCTCTCAATTGCATGCCGGCAGCTGAATGTATAGCATTGTCGATACACCGATGCATGGGTATGAAACACCCGAGCATACGCGAATTCGCAGCATTGACAATAGCATCTACCTTCAGGCGAGTGATATCACCTTGCCAGAGCCTTAGTTTGGGATAAAGCGGCGACTCCGGGATGGAATTGAGAGTCACGACACCTTTTTCTTCGCGTTGCTCGGCCAACTCTTCATCTTGAAGATGCAGAACATCTTCAGGCAGTGGAGCCGGCATCCGGACATTCATCAGCTTACGAAGCAAAATTCTCTTATCTTCTATTGACTTCGGAATTGAGATATGAGAATACTCAGGGTGCTCGTCAAGAAGCACCCTGAGCAATTTGTCAAGATTTTCTTTTTCAGAAGTCATAATGAATCAGTGCAGGTGGAGTGGTGCGCAGGTCGAAATAATCGCCTGACTCAGCCGGTAAGCGAAGATACACCAGATCTTTGTATGTCTTATACAGATGTGGTAACACCGGATTTGTCTCGAATATTTCACGTTGCACTTCATCAGGAATATCGAAATCAATAGTGCCATTGAGTCGGGCGAACTCTGCTCCCTTCAGGTCAAGAATAGCCACATTGGGATTCTGTTGAAGTTGAGCATAGACTTCTTTTTGAGGAGAAGTGGCAAAATAAATGGAATTATTAGCCTCGTCAACTTTCATAATCTGGAAGATGCGCACATGTGGGTGGTTGTCTACAGACGTAGCAAATGCCACCTCTTTATTCTTATGGAATAAATCCAAAATCTTCTGATCCATAGTTTTGTCGGTTTAAAGTGGGTATTGTCGTGAATTAATATCCGATAGTGAAACGTTCTTTGTGGTGAGCGGGCTCGGCAAGTTCATCCACCATAGCCTTTGCGTAGTCCTCGACAGAGATGAAGCTATTGCCATCCTTATCAAAAATCATATCGTCCTTGCCCAGACGGTAAACTCCTGTACGCTTGCCCGGACCTTTGGCTCCCATGTCACCAAGATTGCCGGCAGGTGAGAAGAATATCCAGTCGATATCATTCTCATTCATAAGAGTGTCGAGGTAAAACTCGCCGAGCGACTTTACGCCGGGTATCCAGGCATCAGGCAGAGTGCCTGTATCGATAAGGCGTACACCCGGTTTTACGAATAATGTGCCGGCGCCTCCTACGATAAGCAGACGCTTTACGCCGGCCTTCTTTGCGGCTTCAAGTATCTTGGGATAGTTGGTAAGAGTCTCCTCATAGATATTGAGGTTGGCCCATCCGGGATTATATGCGCTGATGACATTCTCAAAGCCACGGAGGTCTTCTTCGAGTGCTTTCTCATCAGCCACGTCAACCTTCTTAACCGTGAGAGCCGGATTCTGGATTTTAATTTTGTCGGGATTATGTACAAGTGCCTCAACTTGATAACCACGGTTGAGGAGTTCGTTAAGAATGGCGGAGCCTACAAATCCGCTCGCGCCTATAAGTGCTACTTTGTTGCTCATAGTATTATATTTTTTATAGTTTATTTTTGAGTTTGTTTACATCTAATAAAAACAGAACCAATGCCATATGTTCAGCCCCGAAAATAAGGTGTAAATTAATTCTACAACTCACCTCAATGTTAGCATTATTGATATTCAGTATGGTGAGAATAAGCCTTGCCTCTAACAATTAAGTTTTTTTAACATTGTTATTGCATCCTTAAATAAAATTACTTACCTTTGTAGAGCAATGTTGAATATCAATAAAGTGGTGAATATGGAAAGAAGCTTTGTCAGAGACGAACTTGTCCCCGATTGCCCCATTCGTAATATCCCATGCCGTATCAGCGACTAATGGACGCAGTGGCGGCTCTATACGCTCAGCAAGCATGCTTCTGCGCGCTTCCGCGATCTGTAAGCCG
>WFLX010100087.1_pt1 | contig 30219 bp, 19 predicted proteins | sample 4967041 | NCBI WGS metagenome assembly WFLX01 (sample SAMN12857096, study PRJNA449069) | gut metagenome | isolation source: stool from male and female vole | host: Microtus ochrogaster | place: USA:Florida | collected 2017
TTTATGAAACTGTCGTTCAGGATATTGAGTTTCTGCGACAGGCAGCTAATAGGCATTTGTGAAAGCAGGGTTCCAAAAATCACGAAAGTCGTTATAGCCATAGAAGAAAGAAATGTTCCAGCTCTATCACGCTAAACGCTAATTTATCTTGTTTTCAAAAAAGTATGCTCCCTCTGTGCCATCTGATCATCGGGATATGTTTTCAGATAGCTTCCCATCAATACCTCCGCCTGACGATATTCTCCAAGGTATTCATAGNCAATAATNTCATTCATCTTCAGGGNCTGCATCATGCTGTTCTCTTCCACTTTCATTGCTGCCTGGAAGGCACTCAGCGCTCCCTGATAATCTCTCATATTCATCTTACAAAGTCCCAGCTGGTTATAAACCTGAGGATCCGTTCCCCCGCTGTCCAGATAACTGTTGTATACGCTGATTGCATAATTATTGTCANCNANAATCTCGTANNTTTTTCCCAAAAATAAAACTGCCTCATAACCGCTTTCGTCTCTGGCCTTTTCCAGATAAGTTCTGGCATTCTCATAATCTTCCAGATAATAGCAGATACGCCCTTTCTCATAGTTTGTCATATCCTTAGTTCCCGCGTCCATGGCTGCCTGCAGATATTCCTGCCCCACTTCCCGAAAGCCATTTGCCGCCAGCACACTGTAGATCTCGATCAACCTGTCATAGTCTTTGCTGTTTAAAGTGATTGTCTGGTCAAAATCCGCCTTGGCGGCATCCAGATTCCCCTGTTCTGTCCGGATGACCCCCCGGAGATAATAAGCATCTTTTGCATCACTTTTCAATGCCGTGATTGCATCATAAACACCTGCTGCCTTGTCCTTCTCTCCAAGCTTATAATAGACCGTGGCAAGGTAATAGTTAATATCATAATCCAACTCCACCACTTTTCCATTGCTTAAGGCAAGAGCCTGTTCAAAAGCCTGAGAAGCCTCCTCATACATGGTCTTGCCCATGTAAGCCATCCCTTCTCCCCGAAGAATCAGTCTCTCATTTTCCTTCGCCTCCCGTGCGGTCTGAAAGCTTGCAAGAGCGCTGTCATATTCCAATGCTGCTATCATTTCCATCCCTGCACTTATATTTTCACCGCCCGTTTTGCCGCAGCCGGAAAAAACTGCTGCCACAAACGCCGCCATAATCATTATGTACCATTTCTTTTTCATTTGATTTCTCCATTAACCGGATTACTCGCTTCCTGTATTTTATTATACTTTGTCTTTGGGCTTTTTCAACCATTTTTACGCAATCCTTTGGGATAATGATTTTTCATTATGCCGCCGGACAGCTTACCAAAGCCCAGCGAATACCCTTCCACGCAGATTAAATACCAGCCTTTCTCCCCTTCTGCCATAAGGGTCTCTCCCCTTAAATATTTCCGTGCCTGCTCCTCATTGACATTCAGAACAAACCCTGCCTCCTCCGGCTTTAAGGAAAGTGCCAGCGCATGGGAAGGTTCAAAACGATTCTTTTTCATGGTACCGAGATGAAGCCCTGCCCGGAGCACTCTAAGCCCCTGCAGAGAAGGGCACTCCCCGGGAGCTAGATAACGCTGATCGCCAAACTTTACATAAGTCCCTTCAAAGCTCTTTTTGAGATAAGTCTTCTGAAATTCCAGCCATTCTCCATAATCTCCCCTTGCCATTCCCTTTTCGGTCCTGTAAATAGGGGCAGGTATGCTCTCTGCATCTCCTTCCTTTTTCAGTAAAGCCATAAAATGCCCTTCCCCTTTTAATTTATGAGGCCAGAGTCTTACAGTCTTTGTTAGTTCTTGACTGCCTTCCGGAATAAATTCCGGTCTGCCTGACTCCATACCCGGATATCGCCGGATCTCTTCTAAAGAAAATTCCGGATGCGCTTTCAAAAAGCGGTCTATGGTTCCTTCGTCCTCCTCCGGCGCAAAAGTGCATGTAGAATATACCATCCGTCCGCCATCTCGCAACATCAAAGCAGCGCTTTCCATGATATCACTCTGCCGCAACGCACACATATGCACATTTTCCGCACTCCACTCCTGCACTGCCTCTTCGTTTTTTCGAAACATGCCTTCCCCGGAACAGGGCGCATCCACCAAAATCTTATCAAAAAACTTCGAAAATCTCTCTGCAAGATAAGCCGGTTCCTGATTAACCACAAGGGCATTGGTAACTCCCATTCTCTCCAGATTCTCCGACAAGATCTTCGCCCTTCCCGGATGAATCTCATTACAGACCAAAAGTCCTTCTCCTTTCATTGCATCTGCAATCTGCGTACTCTTTCCTCCCGGCGCGGCGCAAAGATCCAGAATCCGCTCCCCCGGCTTTGCGTCTAGAGCCGTAACCGGCGCCATAGCGCTTGGCTCCTGAATATAGTAGACCCCTGCCTCATGAAAGGGATGCTTTCCCGGCTGTGCATCTTCCTTGTAATAATATCCGCCTTCCGCCCAGACAACCGGCTCCTCACAAAATTCCGCCTTTTCCCGGACATTCTCCAAGGGATCTTTCCGATGATTAATGCGAAGAGACCGGTATTTTGCTTTCTCATAACCCTCCAAAAAAGAAGGATAATCCTCCCCAAGCATTTGTTCCATTCTATTTAAAAACTGCTCCGGCAACATGGCAATTCTCCGTTCCATTTTCCATTAAAACATAAAAAATTGTTTTTAATGTTATCAGTCAATCTTCAAAATCAACTCCAAAATCCGCCTTCCGCAGATCTCCATTTCCTCACGGTTCAGCACTCCAGCTTTCACTGCACGGGATAAGCTCTCCGGCGCACCGCATCCCATCTTAATGTCATTGCCCGCCTGCACTTCCTTATAGTGCTCTCCCAGTGTCCACCAGTCTGTGGTGACCATTCCCTGGTATCCCCACTCTCCCCGGAGGATATCTTCCAAAAGCTCTCTGCACTCGGAAGCTCTGTGCCCATTTACAATGTTGTAAGAGGACATAATGGTCCACGGATTCGCCTTTTTTACAATAATCTCAAATGGCTTCAGGTAGATTTCCCTCACAGCCCTCTCCGAGACTCTGGAATCACTGTTTCTCCGATTTGTTTCCTTGTTGTTGCAGACAAAATGCTTTACCGATGCTGCTATATGCTGGGACTGGATTCCTTTTACCATCTGCGCTGCGAGTTCGCCGGCAAGGAAAGGATCCTCGGAATAATATTCGAAATTTCGTCCGCAGAGAGGACTCCTGTGAATGTTTACAGCAGGCGTTAACCAGATGCCGATATTATTTTCTTTTACTTCCTTTGCTCCGGCTTCTCCTACCTGATAAACCAGCTCCCTGTTAAAGGTACTTGCCAGCAATATGGCACAGGGCCACGCAGTTGTGTGGACACCACACTCCGGTTTTATACGCAGTCCCGCAGGGCCGTCAGCAGTCATAACATTGGGAACACCATATTCCGGAAGATTTCCGAAGCCGAAGGTATTGGCCACTCCGGTATTGGGCTGCCCTCCAAGAAGGTGTATCAGTTCCTCATCCGTCAACTGCTTAACAAATTCTTCTGTCGTAAGCTTTCCTTCTGCCACATCAATAAGCGGGCGGACTCCCTCTTTGTAAGGCTGCTTCCACAGATTTCTTCCCTTCTGCGCCCGCACAGACGGCGTACATCCATCCAGCTTTCCCTCTTCCGTACGTTCGATCAGAGAAGCATTGGGATCATTTCCGGGCGCTGTGGGAAGCGCTTCCATGCTGCCGTCCGCGCACAGCCTCTCCGGCAGATCCGTAGGTACCAGCTTGGCTGACAACTGCTGTGTAATCGTATCCTCGTTTATATGCCGGACATACTCCAGTTCTTCCGTGTTTCGAACGGAATTTCCCACATAGAAACGATAATCTCCCGCTTCCAGAACATAAGCTGATTTATGTACCTTTCCCAAATCATCATAAGATGCAAGCGCCTGAACGGAAAAATCCAAAAACAGCGTCTGCGTTTCTCCCGGCTCAAGCTCTTTCGTCTTTTCAAAAGCAGCCAGCACTTTCTGAGGTTTTCCCAGCTTTCCTTCCGGCGCACGTCCGTAAACCTGAATAACTTCCTTTCCTGCACGCTTTCCGCTGTTCGTAACCTCCACGCGGATACGGATCTGTCCATCTGTATCTTCTACACCTGAAACCTTCNATGAAAAATCCGTATAGGAAAGTCCATANCCAAAGGGATAACGCACCNTCNCTCCGGCTCCGGGTATGGTCTCAAAATAGCGGNAGCCCANATAANTATCTTCTTTATAATTNACATANTCATCGGACTCANGGAAACCGNNNGTGNAAGGATAATCCNCCAAGTCCGCAAAAGTGTCGGTGAGTTTCCCGGAAGGATTCCCTATTCCGCAAAGAAGTTCCGCCGCAGCACGTCCGCCTTCCATTCCCGCCTGCCATGCCATCAGCACCGAGGATATGGCATCCTCATCCGCAAACCAGGAAGTATCCACCACTCCGCCTGCATTCAGTACAACAATAATTCTGTCAAAATACTGTTTTACCTGGCGTACCATCTCGGCCTCTCTATTAGATAAATAAAAATCCCCTCTCTCAAACAAAGCTCTCGATTTTGTCAGCAGTAACTCTTCTTTTCGACCTGTCTCCTTGTTCTCATCAAAGCGGCCTTTTCTATCCCAGCCTTCACCAGAAAAGCGGCAGATACTAATAACTGCCGTATCTGTAAAAGCCCTGGCTTCCCTTATCAGCTCCTCCGAAAGAATCGGCTCAACACACATTCCCGGCTCCGTTCCCTCACCATACTGTCTTTCCACTTCTCTGCGGTAAAAGTCAGCCAGACTTTCGCACAGGCTCACCTGATTTCCAAGGGATTTCAAACCGTCATAGAGATTTACCACATAATCCACGGTCACATCTCCGCTTCCGCCTCCTCCTTTTACATAATCAAAACAAGCCTTGCCAAAAAGTGCCAGCCTGCTGCCCTTTTCCAGAGGAAGCAGTGCTTTCTCATTTTTTAAAAGTACCATACCTTCCTTAGCGGCATTTTTAGATAGTTCTCTGTGTTCTTTACATGCCGTAATCTTTTTGCCGCCTTCTCCCAAAGGAAGATTCGGCTGATATTTCACTCTCTGCCATTTATTCATTTCTGCCTCCACAAATCAAAATAGAAAGGATTCTTTTTCTTATGATTCTTCTTTATTTTTCCTGTCTGTTGGTCAATAGCCGGATCTGCTCTTCCAGCTTCTCATAAAAGTCCGCTATATGTATCCCGTCAACTAACGCATGATTGCACAATACCGATACCGGCAGTAACACCCTCTCACCCTGGGTAAAATACTTTCCCCACGTGATTCTTGGATTACTGTCCGCAGGAGCAGGAACCGGCTGCACCAAAGCTGTGTAGGAAACCCAGGGAAGTGTGGAGATAAAAAACTTATCATAGATATCCGCCTCTTCCTCCTCAATAGTGTTTGCCTGTTTTGCTGCCTCCTGCGCTTTTTGCGCATAAGAAATATAATCTGCAAAAGCCCTGTCGTCATCCAAGGTACAATAGCAATAGGTTCCGTCTTCCAGTGCAACTGTATGAGATGTTTGACAATGAGCAAATTCTATGATCTTATTATCTAAAATCCTCTGCCTGAACTCCGTCACCTTATTTGCTGCTTTGGAAACACAATAACAGATTGTGAGAAAAAAGGGCAGATTCTGCCCTTTTATCACTGCCAATAACTCTGTAATATCCACATTTACGGTTAACCCCGCATAAGGGTAAGCCATACTGCTAAAGTACGCAAAGTGATCTTTTCTCTTATAGGTTTCCATGTCCAGATACCGATAATCCATCAAAATCCCCCCTATGCCTGCAGGTTCTACAGCTTTTCCAAGATAGAACTGCCTATGGTTCCTTCCGGCATGGAAACGCCAAAGTTCTCCGCCGCCGATGCTCCAATCACCGCAAAGGTATCTTCATTTTCCAGTTCACCGCCGCTTTCCATCTTCTTTGAATAAGCAATAAACGGTACATATTCTCTGGTGTGGTCGGTTCCGCTGTAAGTGGGATCATTTCCATGATCCGCTGTCAGGATCAGAAGATCGTCTTCCCGAAGCTTATCAAGAAGCACTCCCAGATTTTTGTCAAATTTCTCAATCTCATGCCCGTAACCTTCTACATTCCTGCGGTGTCCCCACAAAGCATCAAAATCTACAAGATTGGTAAAACATAATCCATGAAAATCCTCATTGCAGATCTCTATGGTCTGTTCCATTCCATGAACCGAGCTGTCCGAATGGTAGGTTTTGGTAATACCTTCCCCACAGAAAATATCATTAATCTTGCCCACGCCGATCACATCATATCCCGCATCTTTTAAGGCATTCAGCGCCGTAAGACCAGTAGGCTTTAAAGCATAATCATGGCGGTTGCTGGTTCTTTTAAACTCACCTTTCTTTTTTCCAACATAGGGTCTTGCAATGACCCGTCCTACTTTCCACTCATCCTTCATGGTGATCTCTCTTGCAATCTCACAGCAGCGATACAAGTTCTCAAGATCAAAGGTCTCCTCATTTCCGCAGATCTGAAGCACGGAATCCGCCGAAGTGTAAACGATCATTGCTCCTGTATTGATCTCTTCTTCTCCAAGCTCTTCAATAATCTGTGTGCCGCTGGCACTCTTATTGCCAATCACGCGTTTCCCGCACTGCCGCTCCAGCTCCGCAATCAGTTCCGGCGGAAATCCTGTATCCGTAAAGGTTATAAAAGGTTTTTCTGTTTTGATTCCCATCATTTCCCAATGTCCGGTCATCGTGTCCTTGCCGTTACTTGCCTCCCCGAGACGCATATAGCGTCCCATAGGCTTATCCACACCTTTCATTTTACCTGCTGCATGGAGATTTAACATACCCAGCTTTTGAAGATGGGGTATTTCAAGAGTTTCCATTTTTTCCAGAATATGACCAAAGGTGTCCACGCCCTCATCGCCAAACCTTGGAGAATCCGGCATGGCGCCGATTCCAAGTGAATCCAGAACAATCACAAATATTCTCCTGTATTTCTCCATTTCCATCACCTCCGTTTAATAACCGGCTGCCTCTTCATTTTTTACGATCTTAATGATCCGGCTGGTTCCCAGACGGTCCGCCCCCAGCGAGAGGAATTTTTCTGCATCCTCTAAAGACGAAATCCCTCCCGCTGCCTTGATTTTTACCTTCTCTCCTACATGCTCCGCAAACAGCTTTACATCCTCAAAGGTAGCTCCGGCGGTGGAAAAACCAGTGGAGGTCTTAATATAATCCGCGCCTGCCCTGGTCACGATCTCACACATTTTAATCTTTTCTTCATCCGTAAGAAGGCAGGTTTCAATGATCACTTTCAAGATCTTTTCCCCGCACGCAGCCTTTAAGGTACGGATTTCTTCCTCAATCAGATCATATTTCTTATCCTTCATCCAGCCGATATTGATAACCATATCAATTTCGGAAGCTCCGTTTGCAATGGCATCTTTGGTCTCAAATTCCTTGGTCTTTGTTGTCATATAGCCGTTAGGAAATCCAATCACCGTACAAACTGCCATTTTTCCCTGTACATACTCACTTGCCTGCTTTACATAGCTTGGCGGAATGCACACGGAGGCTGTCTGATATTTCACCGCATCATCACAGATCTGTTTAATCTCCTCCCATGTGGACGGCTGCAACAGCAGAGTATGATCCACATGCTTTAAAATTTCTTTAATGTCCATTTTTATTCTCCTTACTTCTCTTCTTTTTCCTCCTGGATCAAGGTACGCAGTGCCTCCACCGCCACCTGAACTGCCATATCCGTATCATGCACCACCGGGTTCTCCAACCCCAGCTTTTCCCGCTCCTGATTGGCAACTACAAGGAAACAGGAACCGGCCCGCACATGGAGATAGCTTGCCACGATAAACAGCGCCGCTGATTCCATCTCGGAGGCAAGGCAGCCTAACCGTTTCCATGCCTCCCACTTATTCACCAGTTCATAACTTACCGGCTTGGTTTCCGGCTCATGCTGTCCGTAAAAGGAATCTTTACACTGAACTACACCGGTGTGAAAAGGATATCCCTTTTTTTCTGCCACCTTCATCAGCGCATTGGTCACACCAATGTCGGCCACCGCCGGAAATTCCATAGGCGCATACTCTCTGCTGGTTCCTTCCATGCGGATAGCTCCTGTGGCAATTACCACATCGCCGCTTTTTACATCCGTCTGCATGCCGCCACAGGTTCCGATCCTGATAAAGGTGTCCGCCCCGCACCGACAGAGCTCCTCCATGGCAATGGCTGCGGATGGCCCGCCGATTCCGGTAGAAGTAACGCTCACCTTCACTCCGTCTAAAGTTCCGGTATAGGTGATATATTCCCGATTGTCTGCAATCAGAACCGGATCCTCAAAGTACTGTGCAATCTTTACGCATCGTTTGGGATCTCCCGGCATAATGACATAGCGTCCCACTTCTCCTTTCGCCACCTGTATATGATATTGTCTGCTCGGATCCTCCGAATAATTCTTCATATTAATCCTTCCTTTCTGCTCAATGCGCAAACCTTCACAAGCAAAGCTCCGCCCATTTAGCGCTGTCCCTTATCATAAGGAATTCCCTCTGCTTTGGGCGCTCTGGATTTTCCGGATACAAACACAAGCACAACCAGGGAAATAATATAGGGAAGCATGTTGTATACGGTACTGGGTATCTTCAACGCTACCAAAGCATCAAATCCTGTATAGACATTAGACAATGCCCGGAACAGCCCAAACAAAAGTGCTGCAAGTCCGATATTCACCGGTTTCCACTGTCCAAAGATCATAACCGCAAGCGCAAGGAATCCAAATCCTGCCACGCCGTTTTCAAATTTCCACTCGCTGACACCTGCTGTTATGTAAACCAATCCGCCAAGACCGCCAAGAGCTCCGGATATGAGAACCCCCGCATAACGCATCTTATAAACATTGATTCCCACGGAATCCGCCGCCTGAGGATGCTCGCCGCAGGCACAGAGCCTTAAACCAAATCTGGTTTTGTAAAGCACCACATAGGCTGCAATCAGCAGAAGCAGCGCTACTAACATAAACCAGTTAAACTCAAATCTTCCAATGTTCATAATAAATGACTTTTTGGCCTGTCCGTAGGCAACCGTGGAGGACACATTATCCACGCTCTCCGCCGTGTTGATCGCTCTTACCAGAACAACTGCCGCTGCCGGTCCGAGAAGGTTAAGAGCCGTCCCTACAAGGGTCTGGTCCGCCTTAAACTTAATTGCCGCAACTCCTAGAAACAGGGAAAATACCATACCAACCAGCACACTTGCAATGATCACCAGAAGGATTACCAAGAAGGCAGGCATCCCTGCAGGAAGATATTTCATCATCAGCGCTCCGCCTAAAGCTCCCATGACCATGATTCCTTCCAGACCAATATTGATCACTCCGCTATGTTCCGAGAAGCATCCGCCAAGTGCCACAAGCACCAGCACGGAAGCAAATATTAATGTATACTGAATTAATAACAACATTATACTTCGCCTCCTTTCTGCTCTTTTGCGTCCTGTTTTTCTTCTCTCTTATCCAAAAACCGATTTAACCAGATCTTAAAGAAAAGTACAAAACCGCACAGATAAATGATAAATGCAGAAATCAGATCTGAAATCTGTGTACAGTACATCGTCTTATCTACATAAGTGCCGCCACTGGTAATGTGCTGAATAAAATAGGAAGCAAAAACAGTTCCTATCGGATGAAGGCCTCCTAAGAATGCCGCAGCAATTCCGTTAAAGCCCATAGCCGGAACAGAGGTCTGCTGAACCATCCACTGCTCAATACCGGTCAGATAAAAAATTCCCGCTCCGAATCCGGACAAACCTCCGGCAATCATCATCGTCAGAATAATATTTCTCTTTTCCCGCATACCGCAGTATTTTGCCGCCTGCTTATTCATGCCTGTTGCTTTCAGCTCATAACCGAATTTCGTCTTCTCTAAAATCACCCATACCACGATAGCCATAATCACCGCAAGCAGAACCCCCAGCGTAACAAACTCATTATCCGAAAACAGCTTATTAAGCCCCAGCGTTGGAAGCAGGGCGCTTTTGTTCGTGCTTGTCAGAGATTTCGTGTAAGGGGTGGACTGCTCCTTCACCTGGGTCAGCAGCATATTCACGCAATACAAGCCAATCCAGTTCAGCATAATACAGGAGATTACTTCATTTACATTGAAATATGCTTTCAGCGCTCCGGAAATTCCTCCCACCAGAGCCGCCACCAAAATTGCCGCNGCCAGACAGACATACCAGGGCATACCCAAAGCTAATCCAAAATAAAGNCATGCGCCCGCNCCTACCACATACTGTCCCGCCGCNCCNATNTTAAACAGNCCGACCTTGTANGCAAATAAGACCGACAAAGAACACATTAAAAGNGCNGANGCCTTTACCAGGGTNGTTCCNAAATACTTCATTGCNGCTNCNGCACTGGGATAATANAGGAAATTCTTTATGATCGCCAGAATCGCCTTTCCNGCTCCCCCCGGATTAATAATCAGAAGAACAATATACCCNATCAGAAGACCGATGATAATGCAAAGCAAAGAGGCTATGATCGTCTGAAATCCGTTATTCCGCAGAATATTCTCTTTCTTTTGCTCCTTATTATGCATTTGCGCCTGCCTCCTTTCTCTTAGAACCTGCCATATAAAGTCCCAGTTCTTCCACCGTAACATGCTTCGGATCAAATTCACCTACGATCTCACCCTCATACATGACTAAAATACGATCTGATACATTCATTACCTCATCAAGCTCCAGGCTGATGAGTAAAACGCCTTTTCCTGCGTCTCTCTGAGCCACCAGCTGTTTGTGTATGTATTCAATAGCTCCCACGTCCAGTCCGCGGGTAGGCTGAACAGCAATCAAAAGCTCCGGATTCTTATCAATCTCACGGGCAATGATCGCTTTCTGCTGATTACCGCCTGACATGGAGCGCGCTATGGTCACTGCCCCCTGACCGGAACGNATATCATACTGCTCAATCAGTCCGTTGGCATATTCCCGTATTTCCTTCCGTTTCAAAAAGCCATANTTGTTGGTAAACTGTGGTTCAAAATATCGTTGAAGAACAATATTATCTTCCAGCGAATAATCCAACACCAATCCATGCTTATGCCGATCCTCGGGAATATGGCTCATTCCGGAAACCAGACGGCTTCGGATAGGCATATGGGTAATATCCTTTCCATTCATGGTAATGGTACCGCTCTTTAACGGCTCTAAGCCCGACAGACCATAAACAAACTCTGTCTGTCCGTTTCCGTCAATACCTGCAATNCAGACGATNTCACCTCTCTTCACCTGCAAAGACACGTTATTGACNGCATTATTTTTATGCCGCTTNGAAGCCACNGTCATTCCCTGAATATCCAAAACAACATCCCCCGGCTCTGCCGGCTTTTTTTCCACTACAAAATTTACATCCCTTCCTACCATCATGGCAGAAAGCTTCTCAGGAGTTGCATCCTTAATGTCCACCGTTCCAATGTATTTTCCTTTACGGAGAACACTGCAGCGATCTGCAACCTGCATGATTTCTGCCAGCTTATGGGTAATAAACAAAATACTCTTCCCCTCTGCCGCCAGATTTTTCATGATAGTCATAAGCTCCTGAATCTCCTGAGGCGTCAGCACCGCCGTAGGCTCATCAAAGATCAAAATTTCATTGTCGCGGTACAGCATCTTTAAGATTTCCGTCCTCTGCTGCATTCCTACCGTAATATCCTCGATCAGGGCATCGGGATCTACGGACAGGCCGTATTTCTCAGACAATTCCATAACCTTTTTTCTGGCCTCATCCTTTTGAAGGAATCCGCCTTTGGTAGTCTCCACGCCCAGAATAATATTGTCCAGAACGCTGAAGCATTCTACCAGTTTAAAATGCTGATGAACCATTCCGATTCCCAAATCATTGGCATCGTTGGGGTCATTGATCGTAACCGTTTTTCCGTCCTTGCGTATTTCCCCTTCCTCAGGCTGGTACAGTCCGAAAAGAACACTCATCAGGGTTGATTTTCCCGCACCATTTTCCCCCAATAATGCATGGATCTCTCCCTTTTTCAGTTGTAAAGTGATATTGTCGTTTGCTATGATACCAGGAAATCTTTTGGTGATATTCAGCATCTCAATGGCATACTTTTCCATCCTTTACCTACCTCCTCTCATTCCTGTGCGGCGCATAAGCCACAGCTTCTTCTTATGTTAAGGAAAGGGAGCAGGCATTGCCCACTCCCTTTGCCATAAGAACTTATTCCTTATTTGATGCTGCCGTAGTCTGTTACTTTGACTGAAACGGAAGGCATTGCCGTAATGTCATTAGAAACTTTGATTTCTCCTGCATGCAGTGCCTTTACCAATGCACGGTAATCATCTTCTGTAAATCCATCGCTCCACTGAGTACTTCCGATAGGAAGCTGAACATAATTCTCTTCCGGATTATCGGAAACAAGACCAAGGTTGTCGATCTTTCCTGCATAATTGCTCCAGTTTCCTGCCTTAATCTCTGTAAGAACTGTATTAACGGTAGCTGCAAGCCCCTTCATTGCAGAAGTAACTGTGAGACCTTCCTTATTCTGATCAATAACAGGCGCCTGATCAGAGTCAACGCCGATTACCTTACCGTCAACCTTCACTGCTGCCTCTACTGCAGATGTAAAGATACCGCCTCCGCATGCAAATACAACTTCTACGTTTTTGGTGCCATACCAAGTATCCATAGCTGCGGTAATATCAGCATCACCATAGAACTGTCCGCCGCATACATACTCGACTTCCACTTCGCCTTCAATTCCCAGTTCCTTTGCCGCCGCATCGATTCCCTGTACATAACCGTATCCAAAACGGGTAACTGCAGGTACGGACATGCCGCCCAGGAATCCAAGATGCTTATAACCCAGTTTTACTGCTGCATATCCTGCCATATAGCCGGAAATCTCTTCCTGATAGGTACAGCAGTAAACATTATCTGTGTTGTAATAGTCTGATACATTCCAGTTAGCGGGATTATAATCATAGCCTTCGCCCACACCCTTCTCACAGATATCGCCTGCGCTTACATCCAGCGCTACAAATTTAACCTCCGGATAAATCTTGGACTGTGAAACAATTGCTGCCGCAAACATATACCCCGGCATAACGATTACGTTTGCACCGCCTGCCACTGCCTGATCCACGCTTGCATTTCTTGCCTCGTCAGAATCACTGTCCGGCTTATAGTATGTAAATTTTGCGCCGTTTGCCTCTGCCCATGCCTTACAGGATTCATAGGTTGTCTGATTAAAACTCTGGTCGGTGATATCACCGGAGTCGGTAATCATGGCAATATTCATATCTGTACCGGCCGCTCCTGCTCCGCCGTCACCACTGCCGGATCCATCGTTTCCACTGCCGGATCCGNCGCATGCTGNCAGTGAAAAAGCCATCNCGGCTGCAAGTATCATTGCAATAAGTCTCTTTTTCATAAGTACTCATCCTCCTATAAATTTNTTGGTTTTGCATCTATATGATTACGGCCAGAAGCTGACCGGTCATATTTAATCTTCTTGTAGGTTCTGCACGCTCACCCTAGAATCTCATCCAAGGTTTCAAATAATTTCCCTACGTCAATGGGTTTCGCAATATGTCCGTTCATTCCGCTCTTTAAAGCCTCCTGACGGTCCTCCTCAAAGGCATTAGCCGACATAGCAATAATTGGTATGGACGCAAGTTCCTTATTCTCTAGCTGGCGAATCTCTCTTGTTGCCTCGTAACCGTTCATCACCGGCATCTGAATATCCATCAGGATTACCTTATAATATCCCGGTTCCGATTTTTGAAGCATATCTACCGCAATCTGTCCATTCTTTGCCACTTCTGTCTCAANTCCCGNATCGCCTAAAATCGTTACTNCAATTTCCTGNTTCAATNCCACATCCTCAGCCAGTAAANTGCGGCCGGTTTGAACCCTTGANCCCTTTNCTCCGGTACTCTTCCTGCCTTTCTCCTTTTCCTGACGATCCTGCAGTTCGGAGCAGATCCGGAAAACAAAGGAAACCTTAAATTCCGTTCCTACGCCCTGNTTGCTGGCTACTTCAATGGTTCCTCCNNTCATATCTACAATATNTTTGGTAATGGCCATCCCCAGCCCGGTTCCTTGAATNCCGCTGATTGTTGNATTTTCTTCCCTTTCAAAAGGTTCAAAAATATGCTTTACAAATTCTTCACTCATACCGATACCATTATCTTTAATGCTGAATTCGTAATTCGCATATCCTTCCGGCGCTCCGCCCTTTTCCGTCACACACATATGAATCATTCCGCCGGCTTCCGTATACTTCACGGAATTACTGAGCAGATTTAAAAGCACCTGATTTAAACGCAGCCTGTCACAGTAGATCTCTTCATTGCGGATATCTTCCATATTGATGTACAGTTCCATCTGCTTTGCATGAATATCCGCCTGCAGGATATTNCGCAGCCCGTTTACAATNTCCAAAAGACTGCAGGGCTTTTCATCCAGNCGAATCTTTCCGCTTTCGATACGGCTCATATCCANTACATCATTGATCAGATTCAGCAGNTGATTTCCCGATGTCATGATCTTACCCAGATATTCTTCCACCTGNTCNTTTTGATCGATACGGGAGANTGCNAGTGAAGTNAATCCCACNATGGCATTCATAGGTGTACGGATATCATGAGACATATNGGAAAGGAATGTACTCTTTGCCTTGCTTGCCTGATTGGCCCGCTGCAATGCTTCCTCAAGCAGGTTCTTCTTTTCCATTTCGCTGCGGATTTCCTCATCCACACTGTGAAAACCAATAACGATTCCGCGATGAACGTCCCATGCTCCTGTCCGTACGACTTTGACCTGNAAATANTCGATCTCTNCGTTTTTGACAATACGATAATATACACTGAACAGTTCCTTTTCAGCCAGCTCTTTTTGGATATTCTCGGGAGAAATTGCTTCACGCAGCATCTCCTGATCTTCCACGTGCACCAATTTTTGTATGTACTGTTCAAAACTGTCCTTCAGCGATATCTCATCATGGAAACTTTCTCCCAGCACTGACTCATCATCACTTTGAAGTACCGTTCCCATACCGGTATCCAATTCAAAAAAGCACACCAGATTATAATCTGTGCTCAGCGCCTGAATCAGTTCCATCTGATGTCGTCTGCTTTTTTCTTCCCGAAGTCTCTGCTCCGTGCAGTCCAACAGAAATCGCCGATATAGCAATTCCCCGCTTTCCTTAAAGAGCATAACATTTCCCGCAACGTGAAGCAGCTCACCGTCTTTGTGCAGCACACGATACTCCACACCCACANTGTCCCCTTCNTTTTTCAGCTGTGCAATGCTTNGCNGCAGCTTCTCCTTATCTTCATCAANCACGGNAGNAGCANCCATNTCAAANCCGCTTGCCTCAAGCTCTTCCAGCGTCTCATACCCTAAAATTTTAAGCGCTGCCTTGTTAATACTCAGGATACGTCTTCCGTCTAAAGTATGGGTGATCACCCCGCCGTCCAGAGTCGTAAAGATTGTTTCCAGAATCCGGTTCTTTTTGAGAATGTCCTGTTCATAGGCACGTTCCTGTGTCACATCCACCGCTACGCCTACCGTCCCCATCACACTTCCGTCTACATTATATAAGGGTGATTTATACGTAGTAAGGGTTCTCATGCCATCGCCGGTTTTTATAACCTCATCTGCGATACAGGTATCTCTCTTTTCCATGACTTCACGCTCNGATTCTATACNGGCAGGATCATCCTCTTCCACATCCCATATATAAGCATGTTTCTGTCCCTCCACCTGCTTTTTGGTCTTATTGACCGTCTTGCAGAAGCTGTCNTTTACCNTTTCATGTACTCCATCTTTATCTTTATACCAAATTAAATGGGGAACATTATTTATAGTAGCTTCCAGGTACTGACCTGTCTGCCAGAAATCTTTTTCCATCTGAAAATTCTGCTGCCATCTTAAAAATCGGAAACGAATCTCCATATCCGACATNGGCACGATCCATATATCCCTGATCTGTGAAAGCTGCTCATCCAGCAAAGAGATCTGTTCTTCACCTGCAAGCACAATTACCTGCGCATCCTGTCTTTTGGCAGCAAAAAGCCTGCTCAGGATTTCCATTCCCTGAGTATCTCTATCTTCCATATTAACAAAAATCACATCCGCCTTCATTGCCAATGCTTCATCCGGGTCACAGCTTTCCATAAACTCATGCGTAAACTGCTCCAGCGGGGACATTGTTTTCATGATCTCATATACCCTGCAGAAATGACCTGCTAAATAGAAATGAATATGGCAGTGATACATACCGTTTCCCCCTGTGTCTTACATAATACGCCTATGTGTTTATTCTAACAAGGGGATGAAATTATGTCAATATTGTGAACCCCTTTCATCGGTACAAGGCATAACCGGACACTTCTCTTCCGAACCCGCATCCTTCCAGCAAAGAGGCAATCTCTTTCGGGTATTCCTTCACCAAAATCCGTTTCTTATCCGTAAAGATTCTTCCCTTCCTATAACTCTCCACAAATAAGCGCAGTGCCTCCTCTAAAGAATCCTCTTCTAAAGAAGTCTGCTCAAAAACACGCAGTACCTGTCCCTGCCTTTCAAAAACCGCTATCGGCACGCCTCCCTGCAAAGCTGCCACATTGCCTGATATATTGACAAATCCTCTGCCCTCTTTATGGGGAAGCAGTTTTCCCCATGGCTGCATAGGATCCGCCGCACTGATCCAGAGTGTTTCCTTATTGGGATGTAAAAGCATGGAAGTTACACCGCCGAATTCCTCCTGCCGGATAAACTGAGCACCGGAAAATCCCTCCACAAAATATCCCCTTCTCACCTGCCCCGTATATTCCTGAACACGAAGAACTGACAACGCTTCCTTCCAGGAAAGTCCGCAGAGGGCGGCCGTTTCCCTGCATAACACCCGATATCTGTCAAAGCAGCTCTTCATCTTTTCCTCAAGGGTGAACTCTCTGACCGGTCTGACCAGATCAAAACGTCCTGCCTGCAGCGCTTTCACTCTCACGCCCGCCCTGTACCTTGCTGTGGATTTTTGCATTTTCTCCCGCTCCATCCACTGCCGTACCGGCACAAAACTGTCTGCACACACAATCCCTTTTTCCATCAGAGAAAGAAGTGTATCATAAGGCGATTCACCTTCCAATACCCCATTTAAAGCCTGCATGAAACTGGCTCCCCGCTTCGAAAGCGCCTCCACAAGAATTTTTTCTTTTTCGTTCAGCTGATTTGTATCAAATTCCGGCTTTTTCTCCCAATCGATTCTGTCAGTACGTTCAAACCGGATTCTGCCTTTTTCCTCCATATGCCAGAAATACTCTCCATTGGAAAGCAAAGCATCCAGCAGACTTCCCCGATAATTTTTAACACGTGCAGGCAGAATCTGCTCTTCCCAAACAGCCGCTGGAAAAGCCGTTCCCTCAAAAAATGACACCGCCGATTCCATACTTTCTTTTCCGGGTATCGGCGAATTGATTCCTGAGAGCAAAAGAGCTGCATAGGCAGATGCCGGACTGGTTTTGATTTCCTGTCTGCGCTTTTTCAGTGTAGCTATCCCGGCGCGCTGATAGATCTGTGCATGATAATAGATGACCTCTTCCCTCTCCTGCCCATCTTCCCTGCTCTTATTGCTTTGCTTTACAACCTCTCCTCTTTGGCACAAGATTTCCAGCACCTCACCGATAATTTCATCGTCAAGGCCATAACGCAGAGCAATCTGCTCTTTGTCCGCTCCACCCCGATACCTTAACATCCTCCGGATAATAGGCAGTATCCTCTCCTGATTAGCCTCCTCCAGCGCTTCCCGGTATTCCTCAGCCTGTTCCGCCGCAATCCAAAGTCCCTGCTCCAAATAAGCCGCGCGTCCCTGTGCATATAAGCTTTCCAGCCATTTTACAGGAATCTCCAATTCTCCCGCCGCCAGATCACCCTCTGTCATCAGAAGAACATGAAGCTGTTTTTCATTCTCCGGCAGCTTATCTCTAATTTGAAGCCTGGAAAGCTCCGATTCCTCCGGGCGGATCAATCCCTTTTCCCGTTTTAAGGCTTCTTCCACTGTCCTGTGGATTCCTTCCGGGGTCGGCGTATAATCATACATTACCGCTGCTTCCTGACTCCATTGAAGAGGCAGTGACATGGGCGACGGAGTCTTTGTGTATACCTCATGAATCAAAATCTCTCCGGAGCGGATCTTTTCCAATAATTCCCGTACTCCCTCCGTATCCCAAAGCTGCCGCATACATTCTCGTTTTGTCTCACGAATCAGAGGATGCTCCTCCTCTCCCGCCACCTGATCCAGCATCTCCGCACTCCGCAGGCGCTGCATCCACAAAGGCTGCCGTCCTTTTCCTCTGACCCCCATCATCAGTGCACGCCCGCAGTTATAGCGAAAAGCCATATTAAAAACAGGGGCCGCCGGAAGAAGAGCTGCCAGAATTCCTTCCGCCGTCTCCGGGTCCAGCCGATACAATAGTCCTTCCGGCATCGTCTTGTCACCGTAAGCATAAAGCAGCAAACCGTCCTCCTCATCCACACAGCTCACATTGATGCCAAGTTCCTCTCCTGCCTGCCGGGCGGCCAGCAAAGCCAGCGGCGCATTGATCCGCCGCCCGAAAATGGAGTGGAACATCAACTGACTGTTTCCGGAGGCATCCGTAAAGTGCTCCGCTATCACCACCCGGTCACTGGGCAGTACGCCTGTTGATGCAATCTGCCTCCTCAGATACTCCGCAGCCTGCCTGCCGGCGGACAGATCAAGTCCCATATCCTCAAGCGCCTCAGGAAGCCTTTCTTCGTTCTCCGCCTCATTCAGACTCCGCAGCATTCTTCCGAAAAGCTTCCCGGTTTCCTTATCTCTCCCTTTCAGTTCTCCCTTCCAGAAAGGAAGTCTTGCTCCCTCCACGGGAGCCTGTGTTACCGTCACCGTATCTCTCCCGATACTCGTTACTTTCCACGCAAAAGCTCCCAGAATAAACCGATCGCCCCTCTGGGTCTCATAAACAAATTCCTCATCCGCCTCGCCTACTTTTACACCGTTTTCCGTCCGTACGGTATAAAGTCCTTTATCTGGAATAGTTCCTCCTGCGGAAACTGCAAGCATCCGGCTATAACCATCGCCTTCTACCTTTTCATGAATTCTGTCATACAAAATTCTGGGACGGACAGGGATCTCCCTTTTATGCTCATAGTCTCCTGCCAGCATCCCGAGCACCGATTTCACGTCTTCTTTCGTTACATTGCGGAAAGGCCATGCCCGGGGCAGGATTCTCATCACTTCGTCTACTTCGTAACTTTGAAATGCCGCCATGGAAACCAAATGTTGTGCCAGCACATCCAGACACCCCTGGGGAGGGTTAGTTTTCTCCACCTTTCCCTCTCCGGCAAGCTGCGCCGTCATTCCACAAAGAATACTTTCTGCCGGTGTCCTTGGAAACATATACATGACACTTGTCCTTCCCGGATTATGTCCGGCTCTTCCTAATCGCTGCATCGTCCCGGAAATCGTACGCGGACATCCCACCTGCAGCACCTGATCGATCTCTCCCACATCAATTCCCAGCTCCATGGAAGAGGTTGCACACAAAAGCCGGAGCTTTCCCTCTCTTAAGGCTTGTTCCGTTTCCTGCCGCTGCTCTTTGGAAAGGCTTCCATGGTGAACACGTGCAAAATCCTCTCCGCCGATAAGGTTTACATAATACGCCAATTTTTCCGCATACCGTCTGCCCTCCACAAAAGCAATCACACTCTGATTTCCCTGACAATATTGGTAAACCAATTCCGAAAGTTCCTGCCAGAGCGGATCTTTCCGCCTTTTACTGCTGTCCGCAAAGGATCCTAGAACCTGAATCTGTATCTCCTTATTCATGGGTGGCGCTACGATCTGAACCGGCTCCGGCGCCAGATAACTTGCGGCTGTCTGAAGCGGCGAAATCGTGGCTGACAGACCGATACGCTGCAATGCGTATCCACAGAGCGCATCCAGTCTGGCCAGCGAAAGCATAAGATGTGCTCCACGCTTTGTGTCAATGAGTGCATGAAGTTCGTCAATGATCACTGCTTTTGCCGTGCAAAGCACGCCTTGTCCGGTTTTACTTGTCAACATCAAATACAGAGATTCCGGCGTAATAATCAGAATATGCGGCGGCTTCCTTACCATCTTCTGCCTCTGCGCCGACGTGGTATCACCGGTGCGGATGCCCACGGTAATCAATTCTTCTCCGCCCATTCCCTCCAGCGGTTTTTTCAGGTTTTCACGAATATCCGCCGCCAGCGATTTTAAAGGCGACACATAAATAAGCTGCAATTCCGGTTTCAGTCTGCCCTCTTCCGCCTCCTTTTTCAGCTTGTCCAAAAACACCAGAAATGCCGAAAGCGTTTTACCGGTTCCTGTAGGCGCCGACACAAGCACATGCGCCCCGCCGGAAATTGCCGGCCACGCCTCCTCCTGCACTGGTGTCGGCTTTCCCAGAGTACTTTTAAACCAATCTGCTGTCCCTGCATCAAATAATTGCAAGCAATCCGCTTCTGACATTTTCATCTGTAATCCTTTCTGCATGCTTATGACTTTCAAGGGAGCCTGCGGCTTCTCTCCGCAGACTCCCCTGCCATTACATACTCTGTATTTGCTGGTCTTACTTATCTCTGTACTCTGGCTCCGGCTCCGCCCATAATGGCTTCCACTTCCTTTTTGCTTGCCATTGTGGTATCTCCCGGCGTAGTCATTGCCAGTGCTCCGTGGGCTGCTCCGTAATTCACTGCCAGTTCGGCATCCCCCGTAGTCATCAGACCATAGATCAGTCCGGAGGCAAAAGAATCACCGCCGCCTACCCGGTCCATAATCTCCAATCCTTTATAATCCTTTGCCTTATAAATTTCTCCATCCGCCCAGCAGATAGCGCTCCAATCGTTTATGGTAGCTGTCTTTACTTCACGAAGGGTGGTTGCTACTGCCTTAAAATTAGGATAAGTTTCGGCAGCCTTCCCGATCATCTTCTTATATCCTTCCAGGTTCAATTCCTTTAAATCGGCATCGTTTCCTTCTACTTCAAAGCCAAGGCAGGCCGTAAAGTCCTCTTCATTTCCGATCATTACATCCACATAAGAGGCAATTTCCTTATTAACTTCCTGTGCCTTTGCCTGACCACCTATAGCGCTCCACATGGAAGGCCGGTAATTCAGGTCATAGGAGACTACGGTTCCGTATTTCTTGGCCGTTTTGATTGCTTCGATAACAGTCTGACAGGACTGTTCGGAAAGCGCCGCATAAATACCACCGGTGTGCAGCCAGCGAACGCCCAGCTCTCCAAAAATGTACTCAAAATCAAAATCCTCCGGAGTCGCCTTGGAAATTGCCGTATTGGCACGGTCTGAGCAGCCCACTGCACCACGGATCCCAAAGCCCCGTTCCGTAAAATTAATTCCGTTCCGGCAGGTCCGCCCGATCCCGTCGGTTTTCATCCACTTAATCAGAGAAGTATCCACTCCGCCCTGCATGATAAAATCTTCCATCAGCATACCGATTTCATTATCCGCAAAGGCAGTGATCACAGCAGTATTCATTTTGAAGCATTTACGAAGTCCGCGGATCACATTGTATTCACCGCCGCCTTCCCATGCCCGAAAGCTTCTTGCCGTACGAATCCGTCCCTCTCCCGGGTCAAGACGAAGCATCACCTCTCCTAATGATACTGCATCATATTTGCATTCTGCTGCTGGTTTTAAATTTAAGTTCATCCTATATGCCCTCCGTTTCTATTTGCGAATTTCTCCGGCAAGTTTTACCGCTTCCGCTGTCATCTGACGGATCTCATCAAATTTTCCGGCAGCAATCAAATCTCCCTTTACCATCCAGCTTCCACCGCAGGCAATTACTGATTTACATCCAAAATAATCTTTCAGATTGGACGCACTCACGCCGCCCGTAGGCATGAATTTAAGTCCCACATAGGGTGCCGACAATGCTTTGATCGTTGCAACTCCTCCAAACTGCTCGGCAGGAAAGAATTTCACCACCCGAAGTCCTCTCTTGACCGCCTGCGCAATCTCCGAGGGAGTAATGCATCCCGGGAAAACAGGAATCTTCTTTTCCAGACAGTAATCCACGATCTCAGGATCAAAACCCGGACTGACAATAAATTTAGCGCCTGCTGCAACTGCTGCATCCACCTGCGCTGTGGTCAGCACGGTGCCTGCTCCCACCAGCATCTGGGGAAATGCCTCCGTCATAATACGGATGCTCTCCTCGGCTGCTTCCGTTCGGAAGGTAACCTCCGCGCAGGGAAGGCCGCCGTCACAAAGTGCCTCTGCAAGCGGCTTTGCATCTTTGGCATCCTGCAGGACAACTACCGGTACGATTCCCAATTCTTCTATCTTTTTTTCCATTTCCACTGCCATTTTCTCTCTCCTCTCTGTTCAGCCTCTGAACCCATTTTATAACATCCGCCCGTAACTGGCAAACATCATTTAAAATTCCAGATAAGCTCCCTTCATGGGACTTGCCGCATGCTCACTGAACAAACGCAGTACTCCCTTCTGGTACTTGGGCTCTCTCGGTTTCCAGTTCTTCTTTCTCTCCTTAAGGATCTGATCAATTTCTTCCGGTGACTTTCTCTCTCCGTTTATTCCGATAATATTAAGCTTTCTTGCCATTACATCAATTTCAATCAAATCTCCTTCTTCCACCAGCGCAATGGGGCCTTCGTCTACTGCCTCGGGACTGCAGTGCCCGATCACCGGCCCTGTGGATGCACCGGAAAACCGTCCGTCGGTAATAAGCGCAATGCTTCTTCCCAGCTCCTTATCACTGCTGATTGCTTCAGAAGTATAAAACATCTCCGGCATACCGCTTCCTTTCGGTCCTTCATAGCGGATAAACACCGCGTCACCTTTTTGAACCTTATGCTTTAATACCGCATCCAAGCACTCTTCCTCACTGTCAAAAGGTCTCGCCCTGAGCACCGCCTGGAACATTTCCTTCGGGCAGGCAGTATGCTTAATAACCGCTCCCTCCGGTGCCAGATTTCCTCTCAGTATAGCAATGCTTCCGTCTGTACCAATGGCCCTATCATAAGGACGGATAATGTCCTCTTTTGTCAGCTTAACGTCATACCTTTTATTGAATTCCTGCAGCCACTTATCACACCGTTCATAAAATCCGTTTTTCTTTAATTCTTCCAGATTTTCACCCAGCGTCTTTCCAGTGACAGTCATCACATCAAGATGCAGGTGCTCCTTAATCTCTTCCATAATGGCAGGAACACCGCCCGCATAGTAAAAGCATTCGGCCGGCCATCGTCCTGCCGGGCGCACATCCAAAAGATAACGGGCGTTCCTATGGAGTCTGTCAAAGGTATCACCTGTAATTTCCAATCCAAATTCATGGGCAATCGCCGGAATATGAAGCAGACAGTTAGTGCTTCCTGAAACTGCCGCATGAACCAAAATTGCATTTTCAAAGCTTTCCATGGTAATAATCTCACTTGGACACATCCCCGGCGTTTGTGCCAGCTTCACCGCCTGTTCCCCTGCCTGTCTGGCATAGGTGAGAAGATCCGGGCTTGTCGCCGGCATCAGCGCACTCCCAGGAAGCGCCAGGCCCAAGGCTTCCGCCATAATCTGCATGGTAGAAGCAGTTCCGATAAAGGAGCAGGCTCCACAGCTGGGGCAGGCATTGCACTTCGCCCAGTTCAGCTTTTCTTCATCAATCTCACCTCTCTGATATTTGGCACTGTACATGCCAAGCTGCTCTAAGGTAAGCATATCCGGGCCTGCATTCATGGTTCCTCCGGGAACCACTACGCAGGGTACATCCGCCCTTGCCAGTCCCATTAAATTTCCCGGCATTCCCTTATCACAGCTTGCCAGATATACCCCGGCATCAAAAGGTGTTGCATTGGCATGGATCTCAATCATATTTGCTATCATCTCACGGCTTACAAGGCTGTAATTGATTCCATCTGTCCCCTGACTCTCCCCGTCACAAATATCTGTACAATAATACCGCGCGCCATGGCCGCCAGCCTGCTCAATGCCCTTCCGAACTTCTTCCACCAGAATATCCAAATGTCCGCTTCCCGGATGACTGTCTCCAAAAGTACTTTCAATCATCACCTGCGGCTTTTCAAGATCCTCCACCTTCCATCCCGTTCCAATCCGCAAAGGATCCAATTCCGGTGCAAGTTTCCGCATCTGCTGACTTTTTAATTCCATAAGCAACCCTCCCATCTTTTCCGTCTTCTATGTCTTTGAAATTGGTTTTTCTGATCTAGGGATTTTATGATAATCAGTACCAACAAAATAATAAGTCCTATCACTACAGCAATAATCAGCCGGGCAGGGTTTAACGCCAATGCTTCTTTTCGAATTATTTTAACACAATTATGGTCTGGGTTCCAGAATTAACGTTTAGCTGGTTTACAAAAAGAAATATGAAAACCCGGATAAAATCAAATTCTACGTCGCCACGCTCGATAAAGCGTTCGCGAATTGGCTCCTTTAGAATTTGATTTCTATCCGGGTTAATTTATTGGCTAACGAAAAACCAGCTAAGCACTCCACTATAGTCGCCTAATCTACTGCCCGGCTATCTGCCAAAGAGTGAACCATTCGACTTTAGTGGAGTAATTAGCTGTGCTTTGCATTATTCGATAACCCAGCTCCGATGAAAAGAAATCCTTGAGGAAACAATTCGCGAACGCTTTATCGAGCGTGTTGACGAAAGGATTTCTTTTCATCGGAGCGGACGTCCCGCATATGCGTACCTTAGCTAAACGTTAATTTACTGGAGGAAAACAAAACATTGTCAAAAAAATATCAATGTGATATTATGATGTTGTATTGTATCTCATTAACGAGAATAATAACAGGAGGAAATGTACCATGAAAAATGAAAAGACCTATGAACTCGTGCTGACGGCACTGTTCACCGCCATTATTGTCATAATGGCATTCACACCGCTGGGATATATTCCATTAGTTGTGATCAACGCAACCATCATTCATATCCCGGTAATCCTTGGAGCACTATTTCTTGGACCAAAGAAAGGTGCATTTTTGGGATTCGTATTTGGCTTAACCAGCTTCATCAACAACACCTTTAAGGCTGCCACGGCTTCCGCTTTCGTATTTTCGCCGGTTCTGGCAGCAAATGTAGTCGGTGTATCCGGCGTATTTAAAAGCATGTATATCTGCTTTGTCCCCCGGATTTTAGTGGGGATTGTTCCGTATTTTGTATATATTCTGATTCGAAAAGTATTAAAGGGCGAACAGAAAATATGGCGTGTTGTGATTCATGCTGCGGCGGCAGTCATTTTATTTATTTCCGTAAGAGCATTTGTCAATAATCTTGTGAAAGGAATCAATGGACTAATCAGCACCCTGATCGGTCTGCTTATTGGTGTCCTGCTGTTTATTGTCCTTACCCTTGGCACACAAAAGAAGGGCTCTGCAGGCATTGCTCTTGCCTATGCCGGCCTGACCGGCGCTTTCACTAATACCCTGTTTGTTATGAGCGGTATTTTCATTCTGTATAAGGATGCTTATGCAAATGCACTTGGAATTGCCGGCGATACCGTCATTGATGTAATCATGGGTATCATCAGCTTCAACGGAATCGTGGAAGCCGTAGTTGCTGCCATCATCATAACCGGCGTGGGACTGGCGCTGACACATGTAAAACCTATTAAGGAATTAAAGGAGAAAAAATGATTTTAGCAATTGATATCGGAAACACCAACATCGTTATTGGCTGTACCAAAAAAGAAAAAGTTTATTTTGTGGAAAGAGTTTCCACAAACATTTCCAAAACGGAATTGGAATACGTTGTAGAATTCAAAACACTTTTTGACCTGTATCACATTAATGTGGAGGAAATTACGGGATGCATCATCTCTTCGGTGGTGCCTCCCCTTAACAATATCGTAAGCACCGCCATGGAGAAGCTTCTTCATACCGCTCCTCTCATTGTGGGACCGGGGATTAAGACCGGCTTAAATATTCTGATGGATAACCCGGGGCAGGTAGGCTCTGACCTGATCGTCAATGCGGTAGCCGGATTGAAATATTACGGAGCACCCATCATTATGATCGATATGGGAACCGCAACCACCATCAGCGTAGTGGACGAAAATAAAAATTACATTGGCGGCATGATCCTCCCGGGCGTCAAAGTATCCCTGGAATCACTGGTAAACCGTACTTCCCAGCTTCCCAGGATCAGTCTGGAAGCTCCCAAGAAGATCATCGGCACAAATACCATCGACTGTATGAAAAGCGGTATTATCATGGGGCAGGCCGCCTGCATGGACGGCATGATCGAACGCATCTGGGAAGAACTTGGTTATCAGGCAAGTGTGGTTGCCACCGGAGGTCTTGCGGGCTGTATCGTACCTTACTGTAAGAAAAAGATTATTTGTGACAATGAACTGACTTTAAAGGGACTGGATATTATCTACCGCAAAAATGCGGAGTCTGCTATTTGAATTCGGGAAGGAGAACCGTAACATGTTACAGGGAAAACACATTGTGCTTGGCGTCACAGGCAGTATTGCTGCTTATAAAATTGCTTCACTTGCAAGCATGCTGAAAAAACAGGGAGCTGATATCACCGTTATCATGACCCCCAATGCGACAAACTTTATCAATCCCATCACCTTTGAAACATTAACAGGAAATAAATGTCTGGTGGATACCTTTGACCGGAATTTTCAGTTCAGTGTGGANCACGTATCTCTGGCAAAGCAGACCGATGTATTTCTGCTTGCTCCGGCATCTGCNAATGTGATTGCCAAAGCNGCACATGGCCTTGCCGATGANATGCTGACTACTACCCTGCTTGCCTGCCAATGTCCGNAAATCATTGCCCCTGCCATGAATACGCGGATGTATCAAAATCCCATTGTTCAGGACAATATCAAAACCCTGCAGCATTACGGTATGGAAGTGATAACCCCTGCTGTAGGCTATCTGGCATGTGGTGATACCGGGGAGGGCAAAATGCCTGAGCCGGAACTTTTATACGACTTTATTTTAAAAGCTCTTTGTCCCAAGGATATGACCGGTATCCGGGTATTGGTCACCGCAGGTCCTACTAGAGAAAAGATTGATCCGGTCCGTTACATCAGCAACCACTCCACCGGGAAAATGGGTTATGCCATCGCCAAAGCTGCTATGATGCGCGGCGGTGAAGTAACTCTGGTAAGCGGTAAAACCGATCTTGCGCCTCCTATGGGCGTGCACACCGTTGACGTTTTGTCTGCTGCTGATATGGCGCAGGCGGTAAAGGCATGCGCCGAAACTCAGGACATTATCATCAAGGCTGCCGCCGTTGCGGATTACCGCCCCAAGTACACCGCCGATGAAAAGATGAAGAAGAAGGACTCCGACCTTTGTATTGAGCTGGAACGCACAGAGGACATTCTGGGCTTTCTTGGAGCCAATAAGCGGGAAGGTCAGTTTCTTTGCGGTTTTTCCATGGAAACGGAAAATATGATTGAAAACTCCCGCAGCAAATTAGATAAAAAGAATCTGGATCTCATCGTTGCCAACAACTTAAAAGAAAAAGGCGCCGGTTTCGGAACCGACACCAATATTGTTACTCTTCTATCCAAAGAAGATACTCTCCAGCTTCCTATGCTGAGCAAAGACGAAGTTGCCCACCGGCTGCTTGATTACATTTTGGAGCACAGGTAACGTTTTCGTTTCCTGTGCTCCACCTCTTTCATCGACCTCAATCGAACTCAATTGTACTCAATAGAACTCCTATTACTTAAGGTATTTTCCAAGCACTTCCATGAAAATCTCCATGTCAAGCGGCTTTGCAATATGGGCATTCATTCCATTCTTTAACGCCGCCTCTTTATCCTCTTCAAGGGCATTCGCCGTCATTGCAATAATCGGAAGGTCTTTTACATCTTTCCGCGATAGGGCTCGAATGGTTCTTGTTGCTTCATATCCATCCATAATGGGCATCTGCACATCCATCAAAACAGCATCGTAATAATATTCTTCCGCCCTCTTTACCATCTCTACCGCATCGGTTCCATCCGGAGCCGTTTCTACCTCAAATCCGGCTTCTGTTAAAATAACCTGCGCAATCTCACGGTTCAACTCGATATCTTCCACCAGAAGGATCCTCTTACCGCTAAAATCAGCCAGTGTCCAAGGCGCTGCAGTTTCCTCATCCTCTGCCATGTTGTTCGTCGCCAGAAGCGCTGATTTTAAGTCTGACATAAAGAGCGGTTTTGCACAGAAAGCCGTAACCCCCGCTGCTTTCGCCTCTTCCTCAATATCCGTCCAGTCATAAGCCGTCAGTATGATAATAGGCGCCTCACTTCCCACCACACTCCGTATTTTCCTTGCAGTTTCCACCCCGCTGGTCTCCGGCATCTGCCAGTCAATAATATAGGTATGGTAGGAATCTCCCTCATCATAAGCAATCTTTGCCCGGTATGACGCTTCTCTGCCCGAGGTAGTCCATTCAGCACGCATTCCAATCTTCTTAAGCATTTTACTTACACTGTCACAGACATGGAAATCATCATCTACTACCAATGCTCTTAAGCCTTCCAGTTCCTTGATCTGCTCCGCATTTTTTTCTACATCCTGCAGCTTCAGACTGAGTTCCACGGTAAAGGTACTTCCTTTACCCAATTCACTTTCAACCTCAATACTGCCGTTCATCATCTCGACAATATTTTTGGTAATCGCCATACCAAGCCCCGTCCCCTGAATGCCTGACTGCGTTACCGTTGTCTCGCGTTCAAAAGGTTCAAAAATATGCTCCACAAATTCCTGGGACATGCCTGTTCCGTTATCTTTCACAATAAAAACATAATCGCCGTACCCGTGCCGGAACGTGGTCTTCTGCATGATGCGGAAAGAAATTGTCCCGCCTGCCGGCGTATATTTAACGGCATTACTAAGCAGATTGATAAATACCTGATTCAACTTCAGTGAATCCGCAATTACATCTTCATTGGCAACTTCAAAGGTGTCAACAAACAGCTCCATCTGTTTTGCCTTTACCTGTGGTTGGATAATATTCACCAGATTGTGCATCAACTCGGAAATGTTGCATTCCTGCTCCTTAATCTGCACCTTCCCGCTTTCGATGCGGCTCATATCCAGAATATCATTGATCAGGCTAAGCAGATGGTTGCTGGAGGAAAGAACCTTCTGCAGGCAATCCCTTACCTGCTCTTTATTATCAATATGGCTGACCGCAATGGTTGTAAATCCGATGATCGCATTCATCGGGGTACGGATATCATGAGACATATTGGACAGGAAAGTGGTTTTTGCCCGATTGGCATGCTGTGCCTGCATCAGGGCATCCTGTAATGCCTGTGTCTGCTCTCTCTGCTTGCTCACCTGCTCGGTAATCTCTTTTGATACCACCATGACCATAATATCATCGGTATCCTTATCCTGAGTCATGATGAAGGACTGCCGGACGCACACAGCCTCTGTGCTGCCCTTTCCCCAGTAATCCACGTCAACTTCGGCCTCGCCCTGCTCAAAGCGTGCTTTCAGACTTTCAATATTTACCGTTCCGCTATAATCCTCTGCGGACTCATCTGCCACAAATGTTTTCCACCGTTCAAAACATTCCGAAGCTTTACAAGGTGCCGAAAGTCCCGCCTTTTCAAGCAGAGATATATGCTGTCCGCCCAGATTACAGGCAATGTCCTGCTCAATCAAATCNTTGGTCAAATTAAACTCAAAGGTNCTAAAAGCACTGGAAGTAATCGCAATCCGNTACTGTCTTTCNTTCCGGTTTGCAATTGCCATTTCTGCCTNAATTCGCAGNTCCTTTTCNTTGANNTCCGTAATATTCTGCCGNGTNAAGAGAACCTTGACTGCCCTTCCATCCTTTCTTTCCAGACANATCACATTCACATGTTCCCATTGTGTATGACCATTCCGCCATACATAGCACTCAAATCGTACATCNTTATGATTTTCCAATGNCTGTATAAGNGAGTCTTTTGANATCTGCTGCGCAAATTCCCTNCNGTCTTCTTCTTTATACAAAATAGCAGAAAGATGNGCCTTTAAATCCTCATAGCGCCCGCTGACNGCAACCTCATTGTACTCNGGCTTTGTCCCTGCAAGATATTGNTAAGTACCTGATTCAAAATCGACCATCGCAAATCGGGTAAACAGGGTAGTGACTCCGCTGATAAT
>WFLX010038222.1_pt1 | contig 30191 bp, 25 predicted proteins | sample 4967041 | NCBI WGS metagenome assembly WFLX01 (sample SAMN12857096, study PRJNA449069) | gut metagenome | isolation source: stool from male and female vole | host: Microtus ochrogaster | place: USA:Florida | collected 2017
TAGATGGAGAGGGGCATGAAGTGAAGAAAGACCGTGCAAAAGCGCGTGAATACTACCAACGTGCCGCCTCTCTCGGCGATGCCGACGGCGCACAAAAATATGGTTATGCACTGCAGCGTGGATGGTTTGGCCAGGTTGATATGCCCGATGCCTTTTTCTGGACATACATAGGAGGAGACCTGGGTAGCGATTTTGCACGTTCCAACCTTATGTTACCAATACGCGGTGAACGTTTCGGCGATGATGTTCATACTGCGTTCATACGCAACGGAATGACTCTTGTGGATGTCTGGAACGACCAATACGGTGAAAAATTGAAAGCTGAACCTATCTATCAGAAAGGTTATAAGGTAGGCCTTCCTTTAAGAACCAAAGCAGCCGAAAAAGGTGATGAATGGTCGCTTTTCTATCTGGGGAGTATGAGTTATAACGATGAGTTTCTGAATCACTCAGGTGACTTCATCAGAAAATGTTATGAACCGCTAATTATCAGCGGGAAACTTCCGGATTCTGCACTTGCACTGGTATACGCACGTATGGGCGATCTATACCGCAAAGGAGACGGAGTAAAAAGCGATGCTGCCAAGGCAAGGGATTATACTTCTAAAGCCGCCAAACTTGGTAATCTTGAGGCTTACAAGATAGTTGAGAATATCCCTGACTGAAATGTAGAAACATAAAAACGTTATAAATAATTTCCGGCTCCGGATCATAATAAGACCGGAGCCGGAAATTGTTAGTCAGGAAGGTATATCTGGTTCATGAAGCTCACTTTCACGAAGTCAACACTCTTCTTCTCTGCAAAACAAGTATTCTTGTTCTTGATTAGAACTATTATCCATTTCTGAGATATTCAGGCTGCATCGGTCGGAACACGACTCCCTCGCAGATATGACTTCCCACAATCATGGACATAGTAAACCCTATTCTCTATTTTAATCTTGACGAGTGAAATAAATTGATGTTAATATTTCTGTTGATCTAAGTATTATGAATTTAGATAATTGATAAAAAAAACCAATTCTACCTGCGTAATTTTCACACTAAAATATTTGGAGATATAGATGATTCTTTATAACTTTGCAATGTAAATATTACACAAGAAATAAAGCTTATGAAATATAGATAATTATGGCTATGAATATCCCACTCCATCGGTCATCACAGACTGTGTGTAATATTCGGGGTTAATAATGATATCCTTCCCTATCCTACCCCATACATGAGAGTAATAATACTCTATAATTCAATATTGGTAAAACAACGAGCTGAAGCATCACGACTTCGTCCTCGAATTCTAACAATACAACCAATTAACCAAATAATTAGCGAAGCCTTATGTTAGGAGCAATTATCGGTGATATTGTCGGAAGCCGCTATGAATTCAATCCGACTAACGATTATAATTTTGAGATGTTTGCCGAGGGAAGCAACTTCACGGATGATACGATATGTACCATCGCGGTTGGCGATGCTCTAATGAAAGGACACAATTTCAGTAAGAGCATTCATGAGTGGTGCCGTAAATATCCTTATCCCAAAGGAGGATACGGTGGCAGATTCCTGCAATGGGTAATGAGTGATAGTCCAATGCCCTACGGAAGTTTTGGCAACGGGAGCGCCATGAGAGTAAGTCCTATAGGTTGGTGGTTTTTCAATCCGGAAGATGTACTGAAAGAAGCAGCTAAGACTGCTGAATGTACCCACAATCATCCCGAAGGTATAAAAGGGGCTTGCACAGTCGCATTAGCAATCATGTTAGCACATAATATGAAAAAGTCCGATGTCAAGATAGATGTGGAAAGACTTCTTGATCAATGTATTAATTACTCCGGATATAACATCGACATTCACGTATCGGCCGTTATCAACCGTTTCGATGAGACTTGTCAGGGCACAGTTCCTGTAGCATTATGGATTATTGGCAAGAGCAATTCATTTGAAGACGCCATCCGTCGGGCAGTGAGTCTTGGAGCGGATGCTGACACTCTTGGAGCAGTTGTAGGAAGTATTGCAGAGGCAATTTGGGGTATCCCCGAATGGATGAAGGAAAAGGCGATGTCATACCTGCCAAAAGGGATGCTTAGTGTAGTTAAGGAATTTTATCGGCACCTGAATCTGTAAAAATGAATAACATAAAACCGCGTTCACTTGGTTGAGAGAAATACTCCACCTATTATCAGTAAAGCACCTGCAACCATTGTCAGCGTGACTGATTCCTCAAGGAAAATAGTTGAAGCGATAATTGTTACCAAAGGAACAAGGTAAATATAGCCGGACGTACGTTCAACACCTATGTACTTGACTGCTCTATTCCACATGATATAACAAAGAAACGATGCNCCGAATCCAAGGAAAATTAAATTTCCGATAATCTCTGAGTCTCCCCTCAAAAACCTACTNCAAAGAAAGGAGTTATCTATACACGACCATAAAATAGCTGTCACTAATCCATAAAAGAATACTTTACGGTTGATATACAGGTTGGAATAGTGAGGATTAAGATATTTCAGGATAAGACAGTACACAGACCATGAAAATGCCGCAGCAACAGTAAGGAGGTCTCCAAGAGGATTAATATTAAAATTGTTGGTGCCATTTTGTACTACTACTCCTACCCCGAAAAATGCTATTACACTCCCTAACCATGCTATCTTTGAAATCTTATCCTTGTAAATGAATTTACAGAGTATCATTGTGAATATTGGAGAACAACATATTATCAAGGAAACATTTGAGGCTGATGTAAGACTCAATNCACTGTTTTCTGTTATAAAATAAAGAGAGCCNCCCGTAATACCGGCAAATATCAGGTAAAACTCATCTTTTATCGAATTGGCAAAAAGTCTGTCGTGNCATAAGACAAGAGTGCATACATACGCCAAAGCAAATCTTAGTATGAATATGATCTCCGGACTTAGACCATGCTGAATAAGAATTTTTGTAGAGACAAAAGTAACTCCCCAAATGGCGACNGTAAATAACGCAAGTATATGNTTGGCAATAGCATGTCGGTTCATCTGAGTAATTTTAAGTTACCGGTGAGTCGGTTGATAATTTTCTTGTCACCTATGAGTCCGATGCCTATATATAATAATTCTGAAGCGTGTGATTGCAATAACTTATCCTTGTACTCGTCATAGTGTCTCGACATTTGAGCGATATCTGAAAAATCCACCGAGAAAATTTCTGTATTATCTTTAGCAGACTCTTTAATTATCCTCAGAGTATCTTCGGTAGCCGCAAGGATTGGGAGATTTAACTGTGTTATACCCGCATGAATGGTTCCGTCAGCATCCACGATATCGGGACCGACGATTTCCGGGAAATGTGAACCTAAAGTCATTGACAGAACTGCCGAAACATTAGCTTGCTGTCCATGGGAAAGCGTTTCACTTATGATCAAAACGCATTTTGTGTGATCTGAAATTTCCATATTTGAATATTATTTTTGTACAAAATTACATATTTAGCACCTATATTCCTGCATGATTTGTAAATATTGGGAATTATTCCTACATTTGCAACTGAATTCAATATTTGGTACTTTATATAGACGCACATTTCTATCTGTTCAGGAAAAATGGTATGATTAAAATTGACGAAATAGATGTAAAATTGCTTAATGCGCTTCAAAAGGATGCGAAAGCAAACACAAAGGAGCTCTGCGAACAACTCAGCCTTTCTAAGACACCAGTTTATGAAAGAATGCATAGACTTGAGAAAGAGGGTGTAATAAAAGGCTATACCGCAATTATTGACCATGCTAAGGTCGGATTGCCCCTTGTTGTGTTTTGCAATGTTTCACTTGCAGTGCATGACGATGAACACATAGAACGCTTCAAGCATGACATAAATAAGATTGACGAGATCATGGAATGTTATTCCACGGGGGGATTCTATGATTTTTTGTTAAAGGTTGTTTTAAAGGACCTTGAAGAATACAACACTTTCGTTTTCGAGAAACTGACAAAAGTTCATGGTATTGTGAAGATGCAGAGCTCATTTGTATTGAGTGAGATCAAACATATAACTGAACTCAAACTTAAACCAATCCGATAATACCTTGTAGTACATAAAAATCTCATCGCGTTTCACTTCCTCCCGGAGATAGCAAAACGTAATTGTACCCATATCGTTAATGAACGGATAACTTGTATTAATCAAAATCTGAATAACACATGACTTATATTGACGCAAAAGAATACCTGCACATTGCAGAAAATGCCTATAATATTGAAGCCTATAAAGAAGCGGCAGAGATAGTTGAGAAAGTGGCGTTAGCAATGGCATTTGACACGGTTATGCCTGCTAACCGGAGAGATGAAATTATCGAAAGTGTCAAATCCCAAATTGCTCGTTTTCAATTTTGCCCTGTTGAATGTTATTGGGAGGATATAAGCGGACTCTCTGACCTATTTCGGGACAAAAATTAATGTTAATTTGAATCAGAATTAAAATAATCGTACTCAAGAGNAAAATTGAAACATATTTTTACAGAGTGGAAAAAGGGAAGTGACCCAAAAAGTTAGACAAAAAACTTTTTGGGTCACTTTACTAATGACACAATTTCGCAATTTGTTACTTACGAGAAGAATCGAGTATTAGAATTTACGGAAATTATCAGTTACATAAAGGTTTCGTGTANCGCGGTCTTCCATAATAATCCACTCATTTTTTAACACATAGGTATCGCCATTCATAGTGAAGCTGATTACATAATGAGCCTCCTCAGAATTGCTCTGTGCCTTATATACCGGATACCAACCCAAATCAATCTCCTTACCTGCCGGATAGGAATCAGGAAGAGAACAGAGAATTGTACCGGTTTCCGCATCCAATACCTTTACGTCACTTATATATCCGCCGGTATCATTGTGTAACACAATGTGGCCTTTAGTTCTTTTATATGGATCCGGCACTTCAAATTTGCAGCTATAGGGTATGATAAAAGTATGTGTCTTTAAGTCGGCTCTTGTGGAGAAGAAACTCATTGCCTTATAAGTGGCATCACCATCCACAACTATAATTTTTTTAGGAAGTTCCTCATTATCCCTCGTACCTTGCACCTGCCATACCCATTGTGCGAAAAGATATTGAGTGGCTCTGAAAGAATATACACCCTTCTGCTCCACGAAAGCTATTTTACCGTCACTGTATTTAGGAAGATTCTCAAATTTTACTGTCCAAGATGGAGCGTTATTATCAGTGGTGTTCTTTATACCTATATCTTTTATGCTTCTTTCCTGGGAGGACGACCATTCGGCTCCGAATTCAACTCCGGCCTTAGGACCATCTTCCACACTCCAGCCCCCGGAAACACCGAGACTGAATTTTTGCGAACTTTGATAAGAGGTCTGGCCTACAGTTGTCTGAGGGAAAGGTCCGCTATTAATTGGGATTACAAGATTCGGCACATTACTTCCGTTATTTTGCTGTAGAGATGCCCGCACACTGAAATTATCACAAATATAACCGATAAGACGGTACCACACCAAAGCTTTGAATTTGGTGAACTTACCTATATACATGTTGGAATTGGCTATACTCGCACTCATCGATACTAAGTAATAGTCTCCATTAGCCACTGNCTCTGCATTTTGGTCTTTCTTTTCATAGACATGTATAGGATTCACTTCCATTGTGANGNATATNNCTCCATTACCATTAATGCCTATTCNTCTTCTTNTCACTNNGNTAAGTNGTANAGGANAGTAGTTATGAAACNGATNTGAANAAGTGAGCTCCTCAATTCTTGGAAGCTGTTTATCTGTCTCGTTGTCAGTGATCGAGAAAGGCGGCTCTTCATTAAGCTGATTCATGTGATCCAGCCATAGACCTACCACTGCATAGTATTGACCATTAGACCCGTCACCTGAAAAATCTAACTCGTTATCTCCAGGATCCTCATCGTCAAAATCATCAAAAGAATTCATATCTACCGAGAGTGGAGTTCTTTTCACCACTCCCTGATTATGGTTTTTGTTAAAGTAATATATTATAGCATCGTCTCCCAGGGTGTCCTCAGAATAGTGAACATTCCAGTCAGGATGAGAGTCAAACCAGCTTTGTAAACTGGCATGTTGAGGATCTACTACTGCTACAGTGCATCCTCTCTGAAAGGCTTGTTCCAGTTCAGTTGCCTGAATATCAGTCAGATCTTTAACTATAATCAGATTTGTGAGTTGATCGATAGTAATGTTCCGATAAGGGAGGCACTTTTCAAGTGAAGAACGTAACTCTCCGTCAATGGTAGATGCCAAATATGCGCCATAATTATATGTCACCCCATGATCACCACCATTATAAATGTAATCCTCTTCTTCTATGGGATCGTCAAGCCCCGGATTATCATCCTTACAGCTGTTGAGCCAGCTAAGAGCCATCATTGCGAAAAGCATCGGTAAAAAAAGACGTTTTGTAAATTTCATAAAAAAGATATTTAGGTAGTTTGCGATATGGTTTATTTCAATGCTATTTGTTTTAAATTATCAATAGGAGTATAATAACTATAATAAACCGATTTACTGTTTGCATTGTGCAAATATAAGAATTATTTTCCAAATTTACATCAATAATAATATTACCAATTGTATTTNATGATTATTTTNTCTAAATTAGTTCTACTTAACTCANATAATTTNATAAGNAANGNTAGCTTGATATTATTNATACTCAATAACAATTCTATAAAAATAAAATAAACNATATCAACTTCATCANTCANGNATAAAAAATAAGGTAATATCACAGAATTTTGGATCAGCCACTACCATTAATCCGGAACTTGCCTGATGGCTTGTGATATGTATATGGGAATGTGATATTAAGACCAAGGACAAACGCGAAGAAACACCCAGAAATATATATTGCACAAAAACTAAGAAACACTTCTCTATTAATCACTTCTATTAATCCCTATTCAATTGAAACAGTACCTGATACGGTTGCCGCTGAGCCCGAAACAAAGTATGGAGACAGTTTTTAAGTTGCCATACCCATATAATTATCTTTCAACCTTATAACTTCATTTCATTATACAATTCATTGTATAGTTGAACCATATTGACTTGTCAATCATTTTATATTTAAACAATAAGATGAAACTACAATGTATAAACGCACGATTTATAGCCGATTCAAAGAAATTGTTGATAAATATCCCGATTACCCTGCTATTATTGAAGATAACCAAACGCTCAGCTATTCTGAACTGGATACTTTGGTTAACTCCATTCTATCTAAGTTCTATGATAGCGGGCAGTCTTTTATAGGTATTGTCATGCATCACGGTGCTCATCAAATAGCAGCTATGCTTGCCGTACTTAAAAGCGGTGCCGCTTATGTCCCGGCGGAACCCTTCCTCCCAAAAAACCGTATTGATTATATGATGAAGACGGCCGGTGTGAAGCTGGTGATAACCGATGATTATTGCGAGGATCTAAAACCTGTTAATACGGATTTTGAAGATCGTTCCACTTCTGATGGTATAGCTTATATTCTATATACTTCAGGTACCACCGGTAAACCAAAAGGAGTAATTCAGGAGAACCATTCAGTGGTAAACTATTGCGAAGCGTTTGAGGAAGAAATGCACACCGGACCCGGAGATGTAATGCTTCAGTATTCAGTATGCTCTTTCGATATCTTTGTCGAAGAAGTTTTCACAACACTTCTCAATGGAGCTGCTCTCGCAATACCAACCATAGAGGTACATAACGGACCATTGAAAGGATTGATGGAATTCTGCACTCGTCATAACGTAACTATCATAGACGGGTTCCCATACCTTGTAGCCGATTTGAACAAGAAACCAGAACTGCTNCCGAAATCTGTAAATCTGATTATCAGTGGTGGTGATGTGATACGCGCGAGCTATATTACCAATTTACGCGACAAAGGAATCCGGATATACAATACCTACGGACCTTCAGAGACATGTGTCTGCTCAAACTATTTCCGTGTAGATAATGCCGAACCTCTTGAAGACGGCACTTTCTCAATCGGCAAAGCAATCAAGGGAGTAGAGGTAAAGATACTCGACAAGAATTTTAAAGAGGTGCCGGCAGGAGAAACCGGTGAGATATGTATCTTTGGTGAAGGTGTCAATGAAGGCTATCTCGGGAATCCTCCTGAACAGGCGAATTTCGTAACTTTACCTGACGGTACACATTTCTATCGTAGCGGTGATATGGGCTATCTTCTCCCGGATGGAAATATGGCTTTTCTACATCGCCGTGATGAACAAGTCATGATACTTGGTAAGCGAGTTGAACCGGAAGAAGTCGAAAATGTTCTTAACGCCTATCCTGAAGTAGAACGTGGTATAGTTCGTGCTTTCCTTGATGAAGGGGGGCTGCACTATCTTGTGGCATACGTTGTGCCGCGTGAAGGGTTCTCTCTTCATGATCTGCGTGCATACCTTAAATCAAAACTTACTGATTTCATGGTTCCTGAATTCTTTGTAGCAGTGAATGAGCTCCCTCTTACTCACCGTGGAAAAATTGATATGAAGTCTCTCCCCAAAGTTCTTAAAGAAGGTGAGTATAAGTAATCAACACAATCAGGAAAGGTAGACAGAGATATTTTGAAATTGAATAGTTCAAGATGGTTTTACTAAAAGAAATAAAAGATATCCCTACTTTGATGTTTTGGAGGGAAGAGGTCATACAGCATGTTTTCGGTATGAAACCCGATGAAGAACTACTTATGGCCAATCGCAATTATTACGAAAAGCATATTGGCGATGGTAGTCATATTGCTTTTATCGTAGAATGTGACGGTGTAGAATGTGGGTGTGGGTCAGTTTGTCTTACGGATGAATTACCCTCACCTGATAACCCCTCAGGGCGATGCGCATATCTGATGAATATTTATGTGCGAGAACCATACAGAAAACAAGGCTTAGCCCATAAGGTTGTATCTCACCTTATTAAAGAAGCCAAACTCAGAAAATGCGGTAAAATTTATCTTGAGACAACTGATGAAGGTAAACCGGTATATTCTTCCTTAGGATTCAAGAATATGCCGGATATGATGAAATACTATGAAGAGTAAAATGGAAATTGAGGGCCTGCAGTGCATTTGCAGCACTAACGGCCAAAATAAAAGAATTGCATATATTCTTTACCCTATGGATGTACTCTCTGACTGGATCGAGGATGCTTCAGAGAGATATCAAACAAATATAGTGGTGATTACCGGAATGGACTGGCAGAACGTCTTTAGTCCCTGGCCGGCTAAAGGTGTGCCTAAAGGAAGTCCGGATTTCAAAGGAGAATCACCGGAGTTCCTTAAACTGTTACAGCAAAAAGTGCTTCCACAGATAGAGACAGCACTCCATCTTGGAATGAACCCGGAGAGAACATTAGTCGGAGTATCCATGTCCGGGTTATTCACATTATGGCAATGGATGTTATGCGATACTTTTAATAACATTGCCTCGCTTTCAGGATCGTTTTGGTATGAGAATTTTATTGAATGGATGAGAAGCATACCCATTCCGTCGAAAAGTGGTAAGGCTTTTTTCCTCCTCGGCAATCAGGAACCACATTCTAATGTAAAGGCTTTTAATACTGTTGGACAAAACACTGAGGAAATTATTTCATTATTACACACTGCCGGAATAAATGTAGAGTTTGAAAGTGTGCCGGGTAATCATTATTCTGATCCAATTCCTCGTCTTAATAAGGCCTTTGCTGCAATTTATTCTACCAGATAAGTAAAGAATCTTAACGACTCTCCCCTAGTCAATTCAAATCTTCGTTAAAGAAATTTTAATCTTACTAAAGCTTAGTTTTAAGAGCATATAAAACGAAGCTAATTATTATATAGAACGAAACTTATTATTAAGAATTGTTCTCTAATAATGTTATGAGATTACAGATCAAGTTACCCTTTTAATTACGAGTTGATGAATTAAAACATAACCAAACAATAAAGAGATATAAAATTATTGAAGACAGGAATTATTTACTTACATTAATATAATAAGAAGACAGGCCGAAAAGTCGATATATAATATTCAGCGACTTTTCGGCCTGTCTATCTGTTATATTTTAAATACTTGTGTAAATTAATAATTCACCAACATTCCTGAAGCAACATCTTCAGCAGTTTTATCACCTTTAGTTGCACGGATAATTTCAATAGCGAAAGGTAGCGTAGTACCCGGGCCTTCAGAAGTGATAAGATTTGGTTCTATAACCACAGTTTGTTTAACATATTCACCACCGTTTGAATTGATTGCATCACCAAGGCCCGGATAGCAAGTTGCCTTTTTACCTTTGAGCACCCCCAGAGGAGCGAGCACAACAGCGGGTCCGGCACAGATTGAGGCTATACGCCCNTTTTTCTTATAGTGGGCAAGGATCTTATCCTTCACTTCGCTATTCGCAAACAGATTCTTTGCTCCCGGATCTCCACCCGGTATAATCAACCAGTCNGCATTCTCTGTATTCACTTCTGATATAAGGCTATCAGCTACAAGAATCTGATCGGTAGCTCCTTTTATCTGAAGATTATCCGATACGGCTACTGTAGTTACCGGGATGTTTGCTCTGCGAAGAGCATCTATCGTTGCTGTCGCCTCTACTTCCTCTACTCCCGGAGCAAGAAAAATATAAGATGTTTGAGCTTTCATAAACATTGTTCCTAAAATAATAGAAAGTGCCGACAAGACACTTCTTAAAATTGATTTTGACATAATTACTATCTTTTATAAATCCATTTTAAAGTAAAATGATTAGTTACAAATTACCTAACGGATGGCATATTCATATATAAAACTATTGATTCTTACTGATTGTTCACTCTATTTCATATTCAACAGGTATTAATTACAGGCAGTGGCGATAAATTACNTCTTTATATATCAACCTTATCTGATATTCAGGTGTTTTATTATTAAAAATAGAAATATACGAAGTATTTAAATAAACATATTATGGAAAAATTCGATTCTCTCAAACCTCAGGATGAGGTTTCAGTAACTATTTGGGGACCCGAGAATTCTCGCTTGTATCAATCAACTAATTCAGGTTATCATACAGTAGAAGAGGCCATCCGAGTAGCTCTTGCAAACGCCGGTCTTATTATCAGTCCCGAACTCTGTGTTTTCGAGGTAACTAATCAAAACACACTCGTATCACACAAATATCGGTATAACGCCGATGGTAATCTGGTATTAATTCCACAAGAAGATTGACTTTAATACATTAAATCATTACGACTAAATAAAGAACCCGTTATCATCACTCAACGGGTTCTTTATTTTTTGAATAGATAAAATCAAAACTTGGATTATACGTGTTTTTTCATTAACTTTGCCCTCGACCTCTCTCAACATTAAATTCAGTTTCCATTATCAATTATAGTTCCCGACCGGGTATTTTCCATAGATACCAAAAACTCAAATTAACCTGCTATGAAGAAAGTAAATTATCTGTTCTTAGCGATGGTGCTTACCGGCTCATCCTCATTAGCTCATATTACCAAGAGTCCTGTTACGTTTAATGATTATGAATGGGATTTCGGAATTGTNCAACCGGTAACCGGCACTGTTTGCCACACATTTACTATGACAAACACTTCTAATAAGGAAGTAAAAATAGCAAAAGCTCTACCAAGTTGTGAATGTATCAATGTTTTTTATTCTCCGGCTCCTGTAGCGCCCGGAGAAGTGACCAAAGTTATGGTGGCAATGTCCCCGTCAGGATCNTCAGGNAAAANTTATAGGAGTGTGGAGCTCTTAGATTCTGATGGCAATACACTCGGCACATTGTCAACGAAAGCAGTGATAAATGACGATACCCAACTATCAGGTGGTACTAAAGAAATTACCTATCCATTCCAGGATCCCACTCTTTCTAATGAAGAACGCGTAGAGAATCTGATCTCTCTGCTCACACCAGAAGAGAAAGTTGGTCTTATGATGAATAAATCAATTTCAGTTGATCGTCTCGGTATTCCTTCTTATAATTGGTGGAGTGAGGCATGTCATGGTGTACGCCAAGATGGTTATACTGTCTTTCCCCAGCCTATAGGAATGGCATCTGCATTTAATGAAGGTCTTGTGTATGATGTCTTCTCCTCTGTATCTGATGAGGCTCGCGCTAACTGGAACCGTTCAGATCATAACGTTTTCAATATCCCTATGGGGGTAACTTATTATCCGGGTAATCCCGAATTAACATTCTGGTGCCCCAATGTCAACATTTTCCGAGACCCACGTTGGGGTCGTGGTCAAGAAACCTGTGGTGAGGATCCTTATCTTAACGCTGTCTTGGGAGTGCAGACAGTATTAGGCATGCAGGGTAATGATGACAAATATTATAAGACCCATGCATGTGCTAAACATTATGCCGTGCATAGCGGTCCGGAACCTTTGCGTCACACATACAATGCCTCTGTATCCATGCGTGATCTTTGGGAAACCTATCTTCCGGCTTTCAAAGCTTTAGTAAAAAAGGGTAATGTACGAGAGGTGATGTGTGCTTACAACCGTTATGAGGGTGTACCATGTTGTACCAGTGACCGACTCCTCGTAGATATATTGCGACGTAAGTGGGGTTATGATGCCATAGTGCTGACCGACTGTGATGCCATCAATAATTTCTACACGAAAGGCCAGCATGAAACACATCCCGATCCACTTTCCGCCTCGGTTGATGCTGTCTTGAACGGTACAGACCTTGAATGTGGTAAAGTATTCATGGTTCTTACAGAAGCGTTAGACAAAGGACTTATTAAAGAATCAACTTTAGATGATCACTTGCGTAAAACTCTTCTCGGACGTTTCGAGTTAGGCATGTTTGATCCTGCTTATATGATTCCTTGGGCGCACCTCAGTCCGGATGTCATCAGTAGTGAAGCAAATGACAGACTGGCTACCCAAGCTGCCCGCGAATCTATGGTACTCTTGAAAAACAATGGGATACTTCCTCTCTCGAAGAATCTAAAAAATATAGCTGTACTTGGTCCGAATGCCGATGACACAGAGCTACTCAATGGTAATTATGGAGGTACTCCCACAAAAGAACACACACATTCACTCCTTGAAGGAATACGAAAGGCAGTGCCCGGTAGTCACATTTATTATAGGAAAGCCTGTGAACTCGATGACGAGTATGCCACAATTCCACATTTAGGTGATTTCAATGATGGAAAGGGAGTGAAAGTTGAATTTTTCAATAATAACTCATTAACCGGCATACCGGATAAGACTGACTATTACAAAGATTTGAATTTCAGCACTTTCGGAGCATGGGGGTTTGCACAAGGAATTAGTAAAGACACTCTTTCGGTCAGAGTTTCAGGAACTTATACACCTACATTTACCGGTGACTTGAAATATACTCTCACTACTGATAATGGTTATGTGCTAAAAGTTAACGGAAATGTAGTAGAGGATGTAAAACCCGGAGGAAGACGCGGTTTTGGTTTCGGATTTGGAAGAAACGTGGAATATAAGTCCATACCCGTGAAAGAGGGAGAGACCTACGAAATAGAAATAGAATATAAACATGGAAATGGCAATTTCGCGTTGTTGAGGGGCGATATNTGCGAAAGGATACCCATTGAATTTAATGACCTTGCTGAGGAGGTAAAGGATATGGATGCCATTATCATTATCGGAGGTATCTCAGCACGTATGGAAGGAGAAGGAGGAGACAAAGTTGATATTGAATTGCCCAAAATACAACAGAAACTTGTTAAGGCCATGCATGCTACGGAAAAACCGGTAATCTTTGTTAATTGTTCCGGTTCAGCCATTGCTTTCGGAAGTGTTGAGGAAAACTTGGATGGTTTGTTACAGGCGTGGTATCCGGGACAAGGAGGAGCTACGGCAGTAGCAGAAGTGCTTTTCGGTGATTATAACCCCGGTGGTAAATTGCCCGTCACTTTCTACAGGTCTAACGATGATCTTCCCGACTTTCTTGATTATAGCATGGACAATAGAACTTATCGTTATTTCACCGGAGAACCTCTATATAGTTTCGGAGAGGGTCTCTCCTACACTACTTTCTCGGTCGGCAAAGGTAAACTGTCTAAGAAATCTATGACAGCTGATGAAACAGTTAAGCTTACAGTTCCGATAACCAATACCGGTAATCGAAAAGGCACGGAGACCCTTCAAGTGTATGTAAAGGCACTTGACTATCCGGAAGCACCTATAAAATCTCTCAAAGGATTTAAAAAGATTGAGTTGGAGGCAGGAAAGACCGGTAAAGCTGAAGTAATATTGGATGGTGAGTCCTTTGAATACTACGATCCTTCTATTGATGAATTGTCCACTCGGCCGGGACGTTACAAAGTCCTTTACGGCACCTCATCTCGCGACAAGGACCTGCAAAGTCTGGATTTTGTCGTAAAATAAATAAGCTACCTTTTAACATAATAATAAGTTGAGTGTTAAATATGATTGAAGTAATGTTTAATTACAATTTTTCGTAATTCAACGATAGCTTTACAATTGTTACCCGACAAAAGCTTTAAAATTATTGACAATCATTAGACAAGAACTCTATGAAAAAAGATAAAAAACTTCTTTGGGGTTATATTGATAGAGAGGGTAAATTTATCATTTTACCTCAATTTGACGATGCATGGAACTTCCATGAGGGTCTTGCCGTAGTAAAAATAGGATTTGAACGTGGCTACATAGACGAGACCGGCCGTTTTGTAATACCGCTTACTTATCAAGAAGCTGACAATTTCGAAGACGGTTTGGCTCGTGTAATGAAAGAGGGTAAATGGGGTTTTATAAATCGTGAAGGAGTATATGTCATTAATCCGATATTTGACAAAGCATCAGCCTTTCATGACGGCTTCTCTATGGTAGTGGTTGATGGAAAATACGGTTACATAGACAGGAACGGATCTTACTTGGTTGAGCCCATATATGAATATTTGGGAGAGTTCCATGAAGGATTGGCCTGGGTGTGTTATGATAAGAAATATGGATATATTGATACCAAGGGCATTACAGTAATTACTCCTGAATTTGAAAATGCATACGATTTCAGTGACGGACTCGCTGTAGTAAGGCAGAACGGCAAATATGGTTATATCGACAAGCAAGGTAAACAGATTATTGCTCCCTGTTACAATATTGCGGAAAGTTTTAAAAACGGAATAGCAAGAGTAAAGACCGACAACGGTTGGTCTTACATTGACAAAGAGGGAGCAGAAATCACGGCTCCTGCCGAAAGTGAGGTTTTAAACAATGTGCAGGAGCCGGAATATCATGATGGCCTCGCTGTAAAACAAGATGGTGACAAATATGGCTACATAAATGAAGCCGGAATATTTGTCATACCACCCAAGTTTCATACAGCAGAACCATTTCGGGAAGGTCTCGCCAGAGTCAAGACAGGAGTGAAATCAAAATGGGGCTATATCGATAAAAACGGANCATTCGCTTTCAAAGANAAATTCATCCAAGCTTTTGATTTTCATGACGGGTTAGCTAAGGTCTTGGTTGAAATAGATTGATAATAACTGCACGATTAATTTTTCGTTCCCGCAGATCAATATCGAATGACGCATCAGGATCATTTACCTCTATAGCTCCCGCCTCGATAATAAGATTACGTAAATCTACAGCTGACCGGCAACGTGCTTCCATTGCTTTGGCAAGTGGATAACCATGATTGCCGGCAGCACTAACTATTTTATTTCCTATTCCGAGTGTCAGAAAATAGAATCGTTTGTTCATAATGTAACCTACGAGTTGTTGAGCGTCATCACTCACATCATCTGCTTCAAGACGCACATCCATTTTATTGATATGAAAAAAGGCTCCCGGAATCCACTCTTCCTCTTTCGGAGGAATAAAGTCACCATCAACCGATTGTGAGTTATTTTCCTTAACATCGTGAATTAATGGATTCCCCTTGCCGAAAAATAGACGGAAACGAGAACCCGGAGTTCCATTATAACGATTAACGTATACAAACCCGTCTGCAACACTCTTACGGAAGAATAGAATTTCTGCCGCCTCAGGATCTGCGGTGGTCATATCTCCTGAGAAAATTATTTCTGCCTCCGGATCTCTGAAAGAGGCATCCCAACCTATTTTGTTTCCCGAATTGATATCTATATATGATAGGTCATAGTCGTACGTACCCCATTCATTACGCCAATATACCCCGATAAAGGCACTTGTTGTGAGAGGGAAAGAGGTAAGGAAAGGGAAATTGCCAACGAAGGTTTTTTCGGAAGNAGGAGCTGTAAGATCAAAATCAGGAGAAAAGATCACTCTTTTTCCCTCCACATTCTTACGGAGTCGTGCTATAATCTCATCTTTGAGCACAGGTATCAATTTTTGCGCATCCAAAGCTAGCGCTGTACTGTCACTCCGGTTCTCAAGACTACGGATATAAGTTTTGCCATTACGGATGATATATTGGGCGGCTTCAGGTCGCTCAGCCATCATTTGAAGATAACCTAAGATACGCACAAGTCGGAAAGCCGATTTTTCCTCTTCAACCGCTTTCTTTACTAGATCGATCTCCCCGGCATTTTCAATAATTTGCGACAGTATATCCGGCTTGAACGGACGTTTGTATCGAGGAGCTAAATGACGCAGATAATTAATGAGTTTTATTGCCTCAATAGCCTTAGGTGATTCGCTTGCTATCAGCCTGAAACTCTTCTTGAACATGATGAAGACATCCACGAATCTATANTAAATCGAAGCAAGAGATTGTTTTTGTTTATCAGATAGTTGTGAACTGAACATCTCAAGACAACGATAAGAATCACATGCCCCTTTGAAAATATTGAAGAGGCTATCCTCTGACTTAATAATCATGGCACTCCCCGTAGCACTGTATACAGCGGTCATAANAAACTCCAGAGGGTTCTCCGGTATTATGTCCAATTTATCATAAAGCACACATCTTGCTTCTCGATTCTTAATTGTTGATACATCAAATTCAGAATATATCTCGTTGTTATCCTTATCTAAAAGATAGGCAGCTATATATTCAGTTACAGGCGTCAACGTCTCCGCCTTCAAGGCACTGCCGGAATTTACAAGTCGCAGGCATAATTCAAACATCTCGTGGGATGACACGGCACTCACGGGTATAAGATCTTTATAGGCCATAGCCTCCGGCGAAGGATTAAGAGTAAAAGCCTCACCTCTGTAATTAGTGCCGTATGTAGACATGTAATGAAGCATCTGGTCTACGAAAAGTTCGAAACGAGTACGTGAAAGAACCTCCTCAAAATCTTTATAAAAAGTAGATTTATAATTATGCGATGCAAATTTCATCGCTTCAAACACTTTCTCAGTACAGGCAGCCGGTTCAATAAGATAACCGGCATGCATGGCTACCCGATTCACCTCTACAGGATCAAGCAAGCGCTGACCATCAGTTACAGCTGAATTGAAAATAGCGATAAGTTCAAACGTGAGGTTCATAGATATGGCAAAAGATAAAATAAACTTATGATTATAGAATCATTTTGGGTTGGACACAAAAAAAGCCCGACGGGAAGTAATTTTCCTTATTGACAAAGTAGGAACTTCCTTAGTCCGAGCCNATGCAAATNTAATAAAAAAATNTGAANTATCCTGAATTGTTTTCATAAAAATGCTTTTAACTTCACAGATATTCTTTTCTTCTTCCAATAAAAGATTTGTGAGAATAAACTCACTGTCTTTACGTTTAATAAACAGAGAATAATGTGTTCTCAAAGATAATATTCGCAAATTACATACGTTTCCATAACAAAATCAACAACAACATAATGACAAATCTATTATTTATCGGCGGGCTGGGCATGAGTGAGATCATTCTCATTGTCCTCGTTGTGCTCCTTTTCTTTGGTGGCAAAAAGATTCCGGAACTTATGAAGGGTCTCGGTAAAGGTGTTCGCTCTTTTAAAGACGGAATGAATGAAATAGAAAAAGATATAAAGGTTGATATTGATAAAGAGGAGGTCAAAGAAAACAAATAAATGGGTTCTTCAGACGAGATTCATGATTTTTGGTGGCACCTTGAAGAGCTTCGCGGAGTTTTGCTCCGTATCATTATAGTGACGTTGATCTGCAGTTGTGTGGCTTTCTTTTTCAAGGAGGCTGTTTTCAACTTTGTTCTTGCTCCTAAATCTAAAGATTTCATCACCTATCGGTGGCTTAATGACCTTTGTCTTTATATAGGCTTGCCCACCATTGACAACTTTGATGTTAGTCTTATCAATACAGGATTGGCGCAACAATTTATCATCCACATGAAAACAGCTTTTTGTGTCGGTGTGGTTTGTGTTTCTCCTTATATTCTTTATCAGCTTTTTTCTTTTATTGCCCCGGCGCTCTACAGATCTGAGAAAAAAGTTGCATTCCGTATCGTTTGGAGCGGATATATCATGTTCGCTTTAGGGTTAGCCCTCAACTACTTGGTAATCTTTCCACTGACATTCCGTTTTTTAGGTACTTATCAGGTGGCTGACGATGTTACCAATCTTATAAGCCTTGACTCTTATATGGGCACTCTTATTATAATGAGTCTTTGTTTAGGTGTAATGTTTGAACTCCCGGTTGTGACATGGCTGTTAGCAAAAGTTGGTATCCTCAATCCCGCTTTCCTTAAAGATTACCGTAAACATGCTATAGTGGTCATCCTTATTATAGCGGCAATTATTACTCCGACTTCTGATATAGTGACTTTGCTCCTTGTCTCTCTTCCTATCTATTTACTTTATGAACTGAGTATACTGATAATTAAACTTTAAATTTTCACGTTCTCTACTTTATCTCTATTTAGTTATGATACATCTTGGTAATGACTATTCTTACGGAGCAGTCCCGGAAGTGCTTCAACATCTTGTTGATATAAACAATGTCGGCCATACAGGTTACGGTGAAGACAGTATCACGGCAGATGTGCGTCAGAACCTGCTCAATAAATGTGGGCTTGAAGATGGTGAAGTATTCTTTCTCACAGGTGGCACGCAGACTAATAGTGTAGCTCTTGACTGGTTTTTACTTCCGGGCGAAGGAGTGCTTTGCACGGAAGGCGCTCATATAAACGTACATGAAGCCGGAGCTATTGAGGCAACGGGTCATAAAGTGGTTTCTCTTCATTCTGATCAAGGTAAATTATCAGCTAAGGTCTTGGAAGAGTATATGACCGAGTTCATATCTGATCCTACTTGGCCTCACATGGTAGTGCCGGGGTGTGTATACATCTCTCAACCTACCGAAATCGGCACTCTCTATACTTTAGATGAGTTGACAGCCATAAGAGATGTCTGCCATAGATTTAACCTGAATCTTTATGTGGATGGAGCAAGATTGATTTATGCCCTCGGTTCGGACGAAAATAATGTAAGTCTACAAGATCTTGCCCGTCTTACCGACGGCTTCTACATCGGAGGCACAAAATGTGGTACACTATTCGGAGAAGCTTTAATATTAACCCATCCACTTAACGAGAGAGATAAGAACCGTCTGTTCGGTTTAATCAAAAGACACGGAGCGTTACTTGCCAAGGGATGGCTCACAGCAGCACAATTTCAAGCACTTTTTAAGGATAATCTTTATATAAGTATAGGGAAACATGCGGTTGACAAAGCTATGATGCTTTGCAANGCTTTGAATAATATCGGCATTAAAACACTTTGGGATTCTCCTACAAACCAACAGTTTTTTATTATCCCTACCTCTTTCATTCGTCCACTTTCAGACTATCTGACTTTTGATATTTGGGGTGCACCGGGAGAAAAGACTACTGTAATACGCTTGGTGACAGACTGGCATACCANTCAAACTGACATTGACGAAACTATAAATGTAATCAAAAGAATAGCTGAGAATCATAATTACCCTTTTTGAAGCATATTGCCTCTACCGGTTAAGCCATTAACTTGTCATCCACTTATAATACTTTCTNATTTGTCTACGTATCTATCTAATAAATTATGAAAAAGATACCTTCCATTGTCTGCGTGGCTCTACTCAGCTTATTTTCAGCCGTAATTATCGGATGTAGCCATAAAAGCGTTAATGTCACTAATGCCAAAATCTCTACACCTGCCTACGACCATACCGAGGTTAACAGTATTTACTACTGGAAAACCGTGCTTTCACTTGATAGTGCAGACCGAGCATTTTTAACCGAGCATAATGTTGACCGCGCTTATATACGTTTCTTTGATGTGGTTGCGGATAAATCTCCGGTGGCTGTTGATCCGATTATTCCGGATGCAACATTGCAGGTGAAGGATTCTTTTCCGGTTAGTCAGATTGTGCCTACTGTCTATATAACTGTAGAAGCACTTGAAAGAATGGCGGGTCACGAAAATGAATGGGCTAAACGTATTGTCGACCGTGTTAGAAATATGTGTAGTTATAATGATTTCGGGAGATTGTCTGAATTACAATTTGATTGCGATTGGACAGCCACAAATGCTCAGCTTTTCTTCAATCTTTGTAAAGAAACAAAGGATATTTTGAAAGAAAACAATGCACGCTTAAGCTCCACCATACGCCTTCACCAACTTAGTCAGGCTGCGCCTCCTGTCGATTATGGAGTCCTGATGCTTTACAATACAGGGTCTTTTAAAAATCCCGGAACCAAAAATTCCATTCTCTCCGTGGAGGATGTAAAGCCATATCTTGCCAAGATCAACTCTTACCCCCTGCATCTTGATTTTGCATATCCCACTTATGAATGGAATCTGGTGTTCAAAGACAACATTTTCTACGGAATATTGAGGACGGATAATACCTTACCCTCAACCTTGATGAAACCCAAAGGCCTCAACATTTTTGAAATTACACGTGATACTATAATTGGTTCGACAATACTTCACCCCGGTGATATAATCAGAAAAGAGGATTCTCAAATTGAGACACTGAAAGAGGTAAAAAAGCTTATAGACACTTACTTCGGTGCTGATCATCATTCCAACATTATCTATCATCTCGACTCAAACAATCTCTCTAAATATTCTTCCGATGAAATTAATAGTCTTTATCAGTAGTCTCCTNTTTTTCTTCTCNCCGCTATACGTTTATGCATGTGGAGCGTTCGAAAACGTGGTCTCTAACCCTTTGAAATTTCATTTTTATCAAGAGGAGGAAAATCCTGACTTAACTGAAATNACCCGCTCACGAAATCTTATCCTATGGCAACAGCTTACTTCTCCAACTATTCCTTTAAAAGATATTGAGACCGGAGTTTACACCTTATCTTTTGAAGATCTGAAAGATGAATTCAAAAAAGGAAAATCAACCAATAAATTAATCAAATGGTTGAAGGACAATAAGGAAGGGGAACTAAAAGATTTCCTTCTTTTGGCTAAGGAACTGGAAGATATTCGATCTCAGAGAAATTCAGCTTGGTATTATCCCTCCGATAAGTCCGGTTTTGACTCCACTCGCAATGAATTACAGCGCTTGGACAGTATTATCAGTATCTGTCAAAAAAGAACTACAGGCAAATTAGCCGACCGCTATGCATTGCAGTCTATAAGAGCGAATCTTACTATCAAACAGTACCAGAAAGCTATAGATTGTTATAATAATGTTCTCGCTTCTTTACCGGAAGATAACCTTTTCAAACAGATGGCCAAGGGATATATTGCAGGCTGTTTCCTTCGTTTGGGCGATACCTCAAGGGCAAACCGTTTATTCGCTGAGGTTGGTGATTATAACTCATTGGCGGGTGATAGAATTGATACTTTCATAGAAATGGCTCATATCAATCCTGAATCGCCTGTTTTTAAGACACGGTTGAACAGATATATAGGCTATGGTGATTCTATTGCCAATGTGAGATATATTAAGGTAGCTGACGCAGCCCTTGCTTCTCCGGGAGTAAAGCATAAGGGAGACTGGCTATTTCTCAAGGCATATATTGCTTCGATCTACAATTCCAATCCGGCAAAAGCCTTGAAATACATCAATGAAGCTCGAAAAGAATCTTTCTCTACGCCTCAGATGAGTGATGATGCCCGGCTGTTCTCAATTTGTCTAAATGCTGAAAACGGCAATCTTGCCAATCTTGAATCCGATGTACGTTGGCTACATACTGTTTACGGTAAAAATGACCCGATACTTTTCTTTATAGTTCCCGCCCTATTGAAAAAAGGTAGATACACTGAAGCATTAGCATTGGTTAACTATAAACCCGACTATCCAAGAAGTTATTCTAGAGATTATGATCCTGATGACGGAGAACCCTTCTATCACGAATACTACCTCTCCGATAAATACAAAGGCATCTTGCCAAGGACCTTTAAGAATTGGGATAGTTACAGTTATGCCTCAACCGGCTTTCAGATGCTTCTGTCAAGCACTTCCGATCAAGTTATCGCTTATAAAAAGTCTATACAGAACCCTACCTCTCCCCTAATCAGCTTCCTATTGCCAAATATAAGGCATGATAATGAATATCTTGATGAAATAATCGGGACTCTCCTCCTTCGGGAAGGTGATTACTCCAAGGCTGTTGAATATCTTTCTCGTGTATCCCCTGATTATCAGCGTAAGATGAACCTTTTCAAAACCAATCATCTTACATACGATCCTTTTGAATATTATTATACTCCAAAAGATAAATGGGAACATGATTGGTATAAGACTGATTTCGTATGGGAAGAGGACTACGGGCAAGAATTGCGTCCTAATGTTGAGAAATCAAAAGTGAAAAGACTTAAAACTCAATTAAATGCAAAACTTAATTTTGCCACTGAGATGACACGGCTTACAGACATTATGGAGCATGGTAAAAATGCCGATGAAAAAGCTTTGGCAAGACTTCGTTATGCTATCGGNCGNTATAACTCCTTCAATACATGTTGGGCTCTGACACAATACTGGCTCGGCAATTCACAACAATGCAATTACCAACCGGTATATTGGTTACCTAATGGTGATTCGATGATTTTAGATTATATTCAGGCTCCTCCAAGTCAACTTAAAGGTATGGATGAGAGATTTGAACAGGAAATCGATGATATCTTCAAACAATTGGAGTCTCCCGAAGCATTGGCAGAAGCCAATTTTACTCTTCGCAACTATCGCACAATAGCCCGTCATTATCCTGATTCCAAACAGGGGCGTTTTCTGGCTNCTCATTGCGATCATTGGAAAGACTGGTTATAAGTTATTAGCTAAATATTCATCNGCCTCTCGTCGAGTGGTAAATCTAACAACTTCCCCTGAATAACAATTATATAAAATATATTTTAAGATAGGTAATTGTTGCTCGGGGAAGTTAATAATCCATTCACGGAAGTCCTCGGCTAATTCTTCATCCTGCCACGGCATATCTTCACGTTCTTTTCCAAGCCTTTCAATCGCGCCTGAGAGACATACATCCAATGGAAGATCAAAAAAGAAAACTATATCACACTCTTCCAATCGCCTTAACAGAGTACGCTTGTAGTTACCATCGATAATCCACTCATCTTTTTCAAGGATCTCTTCAAGTTTCTTATCAAATTCCTCTGTGGTGACAGTAGTTCTGTCAGGCTTATGCCAAATCATATCAAGATAATAGAGTGGCAAACCTGTCTTAGCTGCCAATTTTCTTCCGAATGTGCTTTTTCCAGCCCCCGGACATCCTACTATAATCGCTTTTCTCATAATACGTTAACGTTATTAATATTGTTTAATTATTTTCATTTTAGGTAATATTGAAATAACTCCGGCAAAAAAATCCTACAAAAATCCTTCCCATATTCCCACTATAAAGAATATTGACTTTCCATACAAACAGGCCAGTCGTATTTTACAGTATAACATCCATAAAAAGGAGTTTGACTATAACTGAGACAAAAATTATCACTGCCACAACAAAGTTAGAGAAATAATTTGAAGTGTAATAAAAACCAAATTAATAGGAAGTGTGGGAACTTACCGAATTTTAAGTATTCCAATTGACATTTGCATTTAACGGATCTGAAATGGTCCAAAAATTTACTGAATTTTGAGTATTGCCGACGCTTGGAGATAAAAGTAATTTTGCATCTGAAAAAAACAGACTGCAATGAATCGCAACATCATCCGACGATTACTATTCTCTTCCATTCTAATGACACCTTCGCTCCCCGTATTGGGTGCCGGTGACAGTTTCATTGAACCTACATCAACCACTGTTGAAACTGACTCCTCTGCTACATTCACCAAGGCAGACAGTGTTGCTTTAGCTGAAGCAAAAAATAAGATATCAGCTTGGAACAGACTTCATGTGGGTGGCTACGGTGAAGTAGCAATGTCACGTAATTTCTACAGTGATAATTATCTTCGTTACTCAGAACCGGAGCGATACAAAAAAAGTGGAAGCCATGGTCGTTTTGATCTTCCTCATGTAGTGATATATCTCGGTTATGACTTTGGGAAAGGATGGTCTTTCAGTTCGGAGATAGAATTTGAGCATGGTGGACCTGAAGCAGCTGTTGAAATCGAAACCGAAGAAGCAGGTGAATATGAAACTGAAGTGGAACGTGGCGGAGAGGTAGCCTTGGAACAATTCTACATCCANAAAGAATTTATGCCTCAGCTTAAACTGAGGGCCGGAATGCAGGTAGTTCCTGTTGGTGCCACAAATGCTCATCACGAACCCAATCAGTTCTTTGGTGTTTATCGTCCCGAAGGTGAGAATACAATAATGCCTTGCACCTGGCATGAAGTGGCTATTTCACTCAGCGGTCAGGCCGGGAAATGGTCTTATATGGCAATGTTCTTACCCGGTCTTGATTCTGAACGTTTCGGTAATCAATCGTGGATACACGATGGTTCCGCATCACCATTTGAATTCAAAATAGCAAATTCCTACGCCTTCGCTGCAAGAGTTGATAATTATAGTGTTAAAGGTTTGCGCATTGGCATCAGCGGCTATATAGGCAACTCATTCCGTAACACGCTCTATCCAACTGAATCANCAAAAAATGATGGCATTCACGGCACGGTTTCTATCCTCTCAGCCGATTTCAAGTATGATGATCACAACTGGCTTATTCGTGGCTTTGGTGATTGGGGACATCTTTCAGATGCTGCCCACATCAGTAAATTCAACATTTCGATGTCCAAAAATTCAACTTCAAAACGTCAGGAAGTGGCTTCAGATGCTGTTGCAACAGGAATTGAGGCAGGTTACAATATTTTCGGGTTGATTCCAAAGTTGAACAGCGATAAACAGAAATTCTATGTTTTCGGCCGCTACGACTACTATGATTCTATGGCAAAAATGGAAAACTCTACATCTTTAGGCTGGTGCAGCCGACAGATAGTGTCAGCCGGTATCAACTGGTTTCCATTACCTCAGATTGTAGTAAAGGCAGATTATTCATACGGCATTCTAAAAAGCCGATATAATAATGAACCGTCAATTAATATAGGTATAGCATACGTAGGATGGTTTAAATAATGATTTATTCAGAATAATAATAAAAACGATATACACATGAAATTTAGTAATCTTTTCCTACTCTCTCTTTTCACTTTACCTTTTGTAAGTTGCAGTGACAATTCCGACGAACCGGATAACAAGAAAGAAGAAACTTCAGAAAAGGAACTTATCCTTAAGGCTGCTACCGAAGCATACGTTGATAATACTGTTTTACCAACATATCAGGCAATGGCCGATGCGGCTGTGACCATGCGCGATTTATGTCNTGCTATGCAGGATAAACATGCTGAAGGCTCTCTTGAGGAAAGCGACATCAAGGCTGCGGGTAACGCCTGGAAACTCGCCCGTAAGAACTGGGAGCTCAGTGAAGCATTCCTATACGGACCGGCTGCAAATCATAATATCGATCCCCATATTGATTCATGGCCACTCGACAAAGCTGCTATGGACAATTTGCTTACTCAGATTAGAAACGGCAACAACTGGTCTTTGGAAAATAATGGAGGATATGGCCTTATAGGTTTCCATTCGGTTGAATACATGCTATTCCAATTAAGTGATGATGAGAACACTTCACTTGTACATTCCACTGACTATACTCCCGAAGAACTTGAGTACCTCGTTGCCGTTGCCGACGATCTTTGCCGGCAATGTGTATGTTTGGAAGCATGCTGGGCCGGAACCGATAATATCTCAGCTCTCAAGCAGGAAATTCTTGAAGAGGCTGAACTCGATTATGACGAGGAATATGGTTGGGAAATGAAGAATGCAGGTAAAGCGGGTTCTCGTTTCAAAACATATCAGGAAGCCGCTGAGGAGATTATTCAAGGTTGCATTGATATTGCAGATGAGGTTGGTAATACCAAAATCGGCCGTCCTCACATCGGTTCATCTCTTGAAGACAAGAATTATATTGAGTCACCCTATTCCTTGAATTCTATAGAGGATTTTGCTGACAATATCCGTTCGGTACGCAACGCTTATCTGGGAAGCCGTTCAGGAGATGCTTCAGTCAGTGACTATGTGAAGAGTGTGAATGCTGCTGCCGATGCTGAAGTGCGTGAGGCAATTGAAAACGCTATCACTGCCATTGAGAAAATACCCGAACCGTTTGCAAAGAACGCCTCAGGTGCCTTGAGTGAAGCAGCGATGAAGGCTGCCGGCGACACATTGGTGTGCGCACTTGAAAAAGCAATGAGCGCAGTGACCGGTCATTAATTATCAAATCCTATTGAATTAATGCTTATTCTATTAATTTATGAAATCTAACGTATTATTCAGATATCTCTTATTCTCCACAGCTATTTTCACTCTTGGAGCTTGTTCCGATGAGAAGATAGTAGATGAAGAGATTCCTGAAGAAGAGTCACTCCCGGAATGGTTTTATGCCGGGGGGGAACTCGGTACTACTCTCCTAAGCACCACCAACGCTTTCGAACAACCGGCACCGGCCATTGATCGCCAGGGTCTTTACCAGTCTTTCAAAAATGGTGAGGCACTATTTGAAAAGCCATTTATGACCAATCAAAGTGGTGTAAGAAGCGGCTTGGGCCCTGTCTATATCCGAACCTCCTGTCTTCATTGTCACCCGAATTATGGACACGGTACACGTGTACCAGAAGGCAGTTTCAATACCAATGAAATCGGTAATGGATGTCTTTTGGTGGTCTATGATCCGGCAACAGAAGGTTATGTATCCTGGTTGGCAGGAATGCCCCAAAGCCATGCCGTAGCTCCCTTCAAAGCACCGATCGATGAATCTAAAATCAAAGTGAAATGGCTTAATGCCGTTGATGAATGGAACAATACTTTTGCGGATGGAGAAACTTACGAACTCCAGTATCCGGAAGTCACGATGCCTGAAAACGCCATCTATGTTGTGAATCAAGGCTATCAATTACCCGGTGAATACGCAGTTAAACTTGAATCANCCATTGGTGTATATGGTACAGGCTTGCTTGATGCCATCACAGAGGAGGATATTCTTGCACAATACCGNANAGAAGAGAATGAAGGTTATATGACAAACGGACTTAATCCGGCTTTCTATTCCAATGGCACCTGGCAGTCAATGTACACTAACACTCTTCAGGGAGATGGAACAAAATATGTTCGCCGATTCACTTACGCTCTTTCACGCGGACCACTTCAAGATGCTGCCGGAGCTAACGCCATCTGGAACATAACAAACGTAACCCGTTCCGATCGTCGTTACCATTATCTTGATGGTGCCGGCACTTACGCTCTCTATTCATCAAAAGATCCGGAAGTACAGGCAGGATTCGAAGCTTATGTGAACAGAATCGATCCTGATCATGCCCATCCTTCATATTGGGAAGGCACATTGGAGGAACGCGTCTATGCCTATCTTACAGATAAGAATCTTGATCCGGAGATGACTGATGATGAATATACCGATCTTATGGTATGGCACAGAGGCTTGGCTGTTCCGGCGGTCCGCGACATCGATGATCCGGAGGTAAAACGTGGTCGTGAGTTATTTTCAGAAATCGGTTGCGACTACTGTCACCGTCCCTCATGGACTACAGGTCCTGACAATATTGTGGACCCGGCTACGTTCTTTAAAGGTAACGAATTACCTCGTTTCCCCTATCAGAAGATCTGGCCTTATACAGACATGGTTCAACATAAACTCTGTATGGAAAACGATATTCGCGGGNGTTGGTGTCGCACTACTCCNCTCTNGGGCCGCGGGCTTCATCAGAAAGTAACAGNTAGTTCAACAGCTGACCGACTCCATGATTGCCGTGCGCGCACCACACTTGAAGCTATCATGTGGCATGGTTTCTCTTCACAAAGTGATGCACGTTATTCTATTGAACTCTTCCGCGATCTTCCGAAAGCTGATCGTGAGGCAGTAATTAAGTTTGTCGATGCAATCTAAAGGAATGTGATCCTTTAAGTTATTTGAATAATCAAAACGAATCAACTAAGATTCAACTAATGAGACATCAACCTTTCACTATTCTATTACACATAGCCCTGGCCCTTATTTTGGTCGGGGCTTTTGTAACTCATTTCTTTGGTATCCAAGGCACTCTCTCACTAAGAGCAGGAATGCCGCCGATTTCGCGTTTTGTAAAGGAATCAGGACCCGGAAATGGAGAATTTCCATTTGAAGTAAGTCTAAAAGATGTGGAGATAATTTATTATCCGGCTACAACAACTCCTATGGATTTCAGGAGTGTAATAGAAATTGGTGATAGACTCATACCTGTAGCTATGAATAAAGTCGGTGAATTTGACGGATGGCGTTTTTACCAGTCAGGAATTTCACCTGAGAGTTCTGTTTTCTCTATCAGCCATGATCCCTGGGGAACAGGCATTACATATTTCGGTTATTTGTTGCTTGGTATTGGTCTGATTGGATTTTTCTTTCAAAAAAATACACCTTGGCGTTCNCTCCTAAGAAAGTACCGGNAAGGGGCTGTATTATTGATGTTTTTATTAGTAGTCAGTCCTGTTAAAGCAGAAACCGAACCCATAAGAACCGATATAAAACTTTCTGTTATGCAACGTCCCCTTGCATCAAATTTCGGAAAGGTTCTTGTCTATTGGAATGATCGAATCTGTCCGGTTCAGACATTAGCTCGTGACGTCACCCTTTCACTTTATGGAAAGGAATCATATAAGGGGTTTACACCGGAACAGATATTATCGGGATGGCTTTTTTATTATGATGAATGGTGTCGTGATTATTTGCAATCTCATCCTGAATTGAAAAACGTACCTCTCTATCCTGTTACTAAGGCTGATAAGAAATTAGCTGAGAAACTTGCTCTGATAGAATGGATAGGAACCGGTGAAATATTCCGTATTTATCCATACAAAACTCTTGATGGCCCGATAGAATGGCTGTCTCTCACCGGGAGACGACCATCGGGTATGTCAGTTGAGCAGTGGACCTTTATGCACACCACTATACAGGATATCAAACAACAGCTTTTAAAAGGGAAGAATGTTAAAGCTAATGAGCTGCTCACGAAACTTATGGCCGGACAAAGGAAGTATGCACTCGGAGCTACTTTGCCATCTGAAACTAAAATCAATGCTGAAAGAATTTATAACGTCTATGTTCGGCCTGCCCTTGCCGGAATTTTAGCTATTTGTATAGGGTTGGTAACTTTAATCCGTTCACTCTTCAATCAAAAATCTAATGAAATAGGTATAAAGCCGGATAAATCAGTTCAGACATCCGGGTCTTCCGAAAACTATGTATTCTCTCAAAAGGATAATGATATACCTTATAAATCAATTCGATGGATTTCGTTAGCGATTGCAGTCATTTTGTTACTGTATGTCACTTCAGCCATGGGAATGTTATGGTGGATCAGCGGTCATGTACCACTTTCTAATGGNCCCGAGACNATGATGTTCATGGCATTNGCTTCNTTNNCGGGAGCNTGNCTTTTCNNGAACCTTACNCTTCGNGGTGGACTNTTGATTGTAGGAGCAATGTCACTNTTNGTNACNNCTATGGGNGGNNGGACNCCACAGATTGGAGCCATGATGCCGGTGCTCTCCAGTCCCCTACTCTCNATCCATGTAATGGTAGTGATGATTTCATACGCTCTTTTCTTTCTGATAGCCATTCTCTCCGCTGTAGCATTACTGTCACGTTCACAAGAACAAAAGCGTAGATTTTCCATACTTAACCGTCTGATGTTAACTCCTGCGGTAGCTCTGTTAGGCGCCGGTATTTTTATCGGTGCTATATGGGCCAATCAGACATGGGGACGATACTGGGGATGGGATCCGAAAGAGACTTGTGCATTGGTAATGTGGTTAGTTTACGCCCTT
>WFLX010073026.1_pt1 | contig 30162 bp, 24 predicted proteins | sample 4967041 | NCBI WGS metagenome assembly WFLX01 (sample SAMN12857096, study PRJNA449069) | gut metagenome | isolation source: stool from male and female vole | host: Microtus ochrogaster | place: USA:Florida | collected 2017
TTACAAGCCTTATGCCAATACCCTCACGCAGACGGAGCTTGAAACACTTTGCAGGCTGTACGGAAAATCAGAGGGTATAGAGGAGCCTGCCTATGTCGATGCTATGCTGTTATCGGAGAGACTATTGAATTCCTTTGCCCAAGGCGAAATTGGGGAAATCTATCTGGCTTATACTTCTTTTAAAAATACAGTCAGCCACGAGCCCAAGCTTTTAAAGCTTCTTCCTGTGGAGTATGCTGAGGAAGCTAAAGAGGGTGACAGTGATGACGGTGCTTTGATGAATTTTGAGCCGGAAGATGTGGAAGCGCTTGATATGCTGATTCCCAAGTATATTACCAGCCTGATTTACGGCGCCATGATGGAGGCGGTTGCCAGCGAGAATGGAGCCCGTATGCAGGCTATGGACAATGCTACCAGCAATGCCGAGGAAATGATTAGCGACTTGTCGCTTAAGTATAACCGGGCAAGACAGGGCTCCATTACGCAGGAGCTGACAGAGATTATTGCAGGTGCAGAGGCATTGGGATAATAGCGTGAAAAGTACTTCTAACCGCTCGCAGCAATGGTTGCTTTGCGGAGAAGTACTAAGTTTCACGCGTGAATTTTTAATTAATATCATGCCCGCAGTGCGGGCAGGAAAGAGGTAGAAATGGCAGGAGAAAACAAAGGTAAGATTACTCAGGTCATAGGTGCCGTTTTGGATATCCGTTTTGACGAGGGAAATCTGCCGGAGATTAACGAAGCAATCCGCATCCCTACCAAAGAGGGCGGTGAGCTGACAGTTGAAGTTTCCCAGCATCTGGGTGATGATGCGGTCAGATGTATTGCCATGGGTACTACGGACGGATTGGTTCGCGGTATGGATGCGATTGCAACAGGTGCACCTATTTCCGTACCGGTGGGAGAGAATACTCTGGGACGTATTTTCAATGTCTTAGGACAGCCCATAGACAACAAACCGGCACCTGAGGGAGTAACTTATGAGCCGATTCACAGACCGGCGCCCAAATTTGAGGAGCAGTCCACAGAGACCGAACTGTTAGAGACCGGAATTAAGGTGGTAGATTTGCTCTGTCCTTATCAGAAGGGCGGTAAGATTGGTTTGTTTGGCGGTGCAGGTGTAGGAAAGACCGTGCTTATTCAGGAGCTGATTCGTAACATTGCTACAGAGCATGGCGGATATTCCGTGTTTACCGGTGTAGGCGAGCGTACCCGTGAGGGTAATGACCTTTATCATGAGATGATGGAGTCGGGCGTTATCGATAAGACCACCATGGTATTCGGTCAGATGAACGAGCCCCCCGGAGCAAGAATGAGAGTGGGCTTAAGCGGTCTGACCATGGCAGAATATTTCCGTGACAAAGGCGGTAAGGACGTACTGTTATTCATTGACAATATTTTCCGTTTTACCCAGGCAGGTAGTGAGGTGTCTGCGCTTTTGGGACGTATGCCTTCAGCTGTAGGTTATCAGCCTACTTTGCAGACAGAGATGGGCGCCCTTCAGGAGCGCATCACTTCCACAAAGAACGGTTCCATTACTTCCGTACAGGCAGTATATGTGCCTGCGGATGACTTGACTGACCCGGCGCCGGCAACGACTTTTGCACATTTGGATGCTACTACGGTGTTGTCCCGTTCTATTGTGGAGCTTGGTATTTATCCGGCAGTAGACCCGTTGGAGTCCACCTCCCGTATTCTGGATCCCAGAATTCTGGGTGAGGATCATTATGCTGTGGCCCGCGGAGTGCAGGAGATTTTGCAGAGATATAAAGAACTGCAGGATATCATCGCAATCTTGGGTATGGACGAGCTTTCCGAGTCTGACAGACTTGTGGTGTCCCGTGCCCGTAAGGTGCAGAGATTCCTTTCCCAGCCTTTCTTCGTGGCAGGACAATTTACTGGTCTGGAAGGAAAATATGTACCCATAAATGAGACTATCCGTGGCTTTAAGGAGATTCTGGAAGGAAAGCATGATGACATTCCGGAGAGCTATTTCCTGAATGCAGGAAGCATTGATGATGTATTGGCAAAAGTGAAATAGTGCGGAGGTGTCAGTATGGCAGATAATAATAGTTTAAGGCTGCGTATTATCACACCGGAGCGCACATTCTATGAAGGCGATGTGGAGATGGTGGAGTTTAATACCACAGAAGGCGAGATTGGCGTTCTTCCGGGACATATTCCTCTCACTGTCATTGCGAAACCCGGAATTCTGCGCATTTATGAGAAGGAAGAGGAGAAGGCAGCGGCATTCCATTCGGGCTTTGCAGAGATTCTGCCGGACGGTATGACCATTCTGGCGGAGGTTATCGAGTGGCCAAATGAGATTGACGAGGAACGTGCGCAGGCAGCTTTGCAGCGTGCAGAGGAACGCTTGCAGAATAAGACGCCGGAGACGGATATCGCAAGAGCAGAGACAGCGCTTTTACGCGCAGTGGCGCGCATTCAGGCACTAAAGTAAGACACAATACCAAAAGACAAATGTAACAAATCATACGCAGTACGCATATGTTATAAAAAATGACTCAAGCAGGTCGTTTCTTGATAACTATGAGGTACTGCGTATGGATTTTAACAGAAAAATAATACATCCTTTACCGTTTTATATGACCTATCCCGGTTATCTTTCTCCTTCACAGGAAGGTGCAGCTATACAGGATTTGGAATATTTACAACAGGCATATCCTCGCGAAGTGAGGCAATATCAATGTAAAATAGCAGAGATTCTGGATAAATTGGACTATGAAGGGAGCATGATATATGATGAGTATCCCGACTGTTGTTCTCTCCAGAGACTAGCGGACACTATTATCCGAATATTGCAGCAGGAGGAAATAGATTCCGGAGAGGAAGCTATGAATGAAGAAACGTGGAAATTAGTAAAAAATGTAGTACAGGTGCTTTTGTGTAACGAGATTTATAAAAGGCGCCATGGCGGAAGGCGATTTCAAAAATTTTAGTTGTGTAATCTCCAAAAAATTATTACAATGAGACTATGAAGAAAACAATAATTAAGATTGCCGTTTTTGTGGCAACTTTTCTGGTGTCCCTGTTGGTCATCGGACAAATTATGAATAAAGGGCATGACAATATCACCATGGAAATGGCGGATGCGACATTTCCTGTGATTGTCATGGAAAAAAACGGTGTGTCATACAATGCGCTTTATGGATATCGCAATGCTATGGACACTGCTCTTTTGAGGGATAGCATCACGGTTTTAGGCGGGAACCGTAATGCCGGTTTTACAGTGCAGACTTTTGGAAAGGCAGTCACAGGCATTTCCATTGAAGTCCGCAGTATTGACGGCAGCAGATTGATTGAAAATACGGAGCTGACGGATTATGAGGTTAACGGCACAGAGATTCGCGGCACGGTGGCACTAAAGGATTTGCTGGAAAAAGATACAGAATATATGCTGACTTTTTTGCTTCGGACAGAAGGGGATGAGGCTCTGTACTATTATACCANNGTGATATGGAGTGACAATCTGCATGCTGACGAGGNACTNGCTTTTGTGACGGATTTTCATGAGAGGCNTTATAACAGGGAAAGAGCGAGGGAACTGACCAAATATCTGGAAACCAATGCAGCGCTTCAGGACAACCAATCTTTTCATTATGTCAATATACACAGCAGTTTTCGGCAGATTACATGGGGAGATTTGCCGATAAAGGAGGAAGTGAGCCCCCAGATCCGTTTGACAGAAATCGCTCCTCAGACGGCATCCTTGTTGATGGATTATATTGTTTCCACATCCGATGGAAAAAATAAAACCTACTATCAGGTCAGGGAATACTATAGACTACGTTACACTCCGGATAGAATGTATCTTTTGGATTATGAGAGGAATATGGTGCAGATTCCGGATACGGAGAGAATGTATGCTAATGACAAGATACTTCTGGGCATCACAGGGGAAGATATTTCTCTGGTGGAGAGTGAGGACGGCAATGTGGTGGTATTTCAGGCGGCAGGGCAGCTTCTCAGTTATAACGTAATCAACAATAAGCTGACTGAGATTTTCAGCTTTTATGATAAAGACAGTGCAGATATCAGAACCATGTTGAATCAGCACACTATCAAGGTTTTTGATGTGGACGAAGGAGGAAACGTACAGTTTGCGGTGTACGGATACATGAACCGGGGAAGGCATGAAGGCGAAGTGGGTATTCAGCTGTATGTTTATGACAATGCGTTGAATACCATTGAAGAACTGATTTATATTCCCTGTAATTGTTCCTATGCCGTATTGGATGCGGAAATGCAGAGTCTGCTGTATTTAAGTAAAGAACAGAAGCTGTATTTTGCTCTGGGAGGCAAAATATACTGCGTGAATCTGGTGGAGAGAACATATTATGAAATGCTTGATATCACTAAGGATGACAGTATTCAGGCATCTGAAAATCATCGGATTTTAGTGTCTCTATGGTTTGACGGGAAAGGGACTTTGGGAGGTGCTGACTACTGCACGCAGATGATCATACAAAATCTGAATACGGAAACACAGGAAATTATTTCAGCGGGAGCGGGGGAAGCCATTCGTCCGCTGGGATTTATGGGTGAGGATGTTATCTATGGACTTGCCCGCATAGAGGATATTGTGAAAGAAAGCTCCGGAAATATTTTTTTCCCCATGTACAAAATCTGTATCAGCAATTCGGACGGGGAGATGCTGAAAGAATATCAGCAGGATGGTGTTTATATCATGGACTGTCGTGTGCAGGATAATCAGATTATTTTGGAACGGCAGAAAAAATTGGAAAACGGCTCCTATGTGGCTATGGAACAAGACCAGATTATGAACAATCTGGAGGGAAGCGTGGGCAAAAATCAATTGGCTTCTGCAGATATTGATATTTATGAAAGATATGTACAGATTAAGCTGAGAAACAATATTGACACAAAAAATATTAAGGTGCTCAGACCCAAGGAAGTGGTGTTTGAGGGAGGACGTGAATTGTTGCTTTCGGAGCAGAACGAGGCCGTCAGGTATTATGTCTATGGTCCTTATGGAGTAAGCGCCATTTATAATGCCCCGGCGGCTGCCATTAATCTTGCCTATGAGATTTCAGGAATTGTGGCAGACCATAAGGGCAACTGTATCTGGCTCAAAGGCAACCGCGTGACACGCAATCAGATTATGGCAATTAAGGAAGAAGCGGTGACACCAAGCAAGGACAGTCTGACCATATGTTTGGACACTATGTTGAAATTTGAGGGCATTATCCGTAACTCCGAGTATCTCTTAGAACGGGGGGATACTGTGCGTGAGATTTTGGAAAATAATCTGGAGGATGCACAAATTCTGGATCTTACCGGCTGCAATCTAGATGCTGTGCTGTATTATGTAAATCAAGATATTCCAGTGTTGGCTCTTTTGAAAAACGGAGAGGCAGTGCTGGTCACAGGCTTTAATGAATACAATGTAGTCATTATGGAGCCTGCGACAGGCACACTCTATAAGAAGGGGATGAATGATGCCACTCAGTGGTTTGCGGAGAATGGCAATCAGTTTATTACTTACATTCGGACAGATTCTTAAAAGAGGCGGAACTGTCACCAAAAACAGGACCTCGATACTTTTGCAATAAATTCAGAAGCAGAAGTCCCAGAACTCCACAAGAAAGAAGTTCGCCAATGCCCACAGTCAGCATAAAGAAAAAAATGGAATCTTCAAACTGATAGGCATAGGAAAGTATAAAAGGTACAATCAGTGTGTTGGCTATGATGGGCGGAAGAGGGGCAAGCCATTTGCTTTTCTTTCGAAGCATCCATGTGCCAAATGCACCGATCAAAGTGGCGACAGAGCCAAAAAGGATATCCCAGATGATACATCCGGTCAAAAGATTGCTCAGCAGACATCCCACATAGAGACCGGGGATGGCAGCAGGCGTAAAAAAGGGCAGTATGGTCAGCGCTTCGGAAAATCGCAGCTGAATGGCATAATGGTCCAGGCCAAAGGCACCGGCAATCAGCGTCAGCACGACATAGAGCGCAGCAATCATAGCTGCCTGAGTCAGGTAGAGTACTTTTTTGTTTTTCATGTAATTGTCTCCTTTAGTTTTGTTTTACGTGAGGAAGGTCTCGAACTCACGGTGTTAATAGTCTGAAGCTACTTAAATTATAAGCATTTCAGCCTTTGTTACTATAGCACAGTCAGGAGGAAATTGCAAGATAAGTACCAAAAAAGTACCAAATGGGAAAAGAAGTTTTGGGAAGGCATCATAAAATAATATAACATATATAAAGCCCCTCATGACTGCTGCCATGAAGGGCTTTTGTGGTGGTAATCTCTCCTATTTTCTTTCATTTTCCGCTAATATCTGCTATGATGTAGGTATTGGGGAAAGGTGGGAAGATGTATGACATTTATGAGAAAAATAATGGACGCTTTAAAGATGGAAAGCACAAGGGAAATGGAAAATACTGCTGATAATTCAGCAAAGCATAAGGCAATGTCCATATCAGAAGCATCTGTGGAAATTGATAGGGTGAACAAATTAGTCGAGGATAACACTAGTAAAGCTTTTGATGTAGAAAATCATGGAGAGAAAATAGCTATTGATAAACCCCAAATTAATATTGAAGCTATAGAAATGCAAAATGTAGTATTAGATGTAAAACCACAAGAAGATATTCAAAGAAAGAAACCTTTTAAATATTTATTTCCAACCACTAGTTTATTAAATAAATCTTGCGGTTTGGATGATTGTTGGGAAAAAATAAGGCAGAGAGCAGAAAAACTAAATCAGACTTTTCAGGCTTTCGGAGTAAAAGCGGATATTGTGGACATATCNNATGGTGNNCGATTTACAAGATTTGAAATTCAGATTGGANAGGGAGTAAGAGTTAAGGATATNNTTAAAATCGAAGATGATATAAAACTTAATTTGGAAGNTGCCAATCTTCATATAGAGGCNCCGATTCCGGGCAGGNCAACNATAGGAATAGACNTAGAAAATAANGAACTTTCCGTAGTTACTTTTAGGGAAATGATAGAATCTAAGGAGTTTAGAGAGTTTNCNTCTAATTTGGCNCTTNCNATAGGAAAAGATNTAACAGGAAATATCATTGTTGAANGCCTTGAAAATATGTGTCATTTNCTGATTGGNGGAACTACAGGTTCTGGAAAGTCGGTTTGCATCANCAACATTATAATGAGCATTCTATATAAAGCACACCCAAANGAAGTAAAATTNATTTTGATAGATACAAAAGCAATTAATCTATTTATATACGATGGCATTCCTCATTTGTTGATTCCGGTTGTTACCGAATTAAAAAAAGCAATGGTGGCTTTACATTGGTGTGTAGCTGAAATGACTGATAGATACAGAAAGTTTTCAGATTTTGGCGTGAGGAATTTGGCAGGATATAATAAAATGGTAGAAAAATGTTCTCCTAGTGATGAGCCGTCACAGAAGATGCCGCGTATTGTTGTCATCATAGATGATTTTTCCGATTTGATGGTAGTGGATAATAGAACTACAGAAGAAAGTATTTGCCGATTGGCTCAAATGGGTAGGGCTTGTGGAATCCATCTTATTATTTCCACACAAAGACCATCTGTTGATGTAATAACAGGAATAATAAAAGCTAATATACCAAGTCGAATAGCGTTCAATGTATTTTCTGCTATAGATTCAAAGACAATTTTAGATACTAAGGGAGCAGAGGATTTATTGTCTAATGGTGATATGTTGTTCCATCCACAAGGCGCAAGAACGCCTTTGCGCGTGCAAGGAACATATGTATCTGATGTGGAAATAAGGAATGTGATTGATTTTGTTAAAAATCAGATGGTGGGATATCATGGTGCGGATTATGAAAAGAAAGATGAACAAATGCAAGTAGTTAATGATGGGAGCGAATTAGACCCGTATTTTGTAGAAGCTGGAAGATTTGTCATTGATAAAGATAAAGCATCTATTGGCATGATACAGCGTGTATTCAAAATAGGTTTTAACCGTGCTGCACGTATTATGGACCAGCTTGAAGAGGCTGGCATTGTCGGATCAGAGTCAGGGACAAAACCACGAGCAATATTAATGAGCACTGAACAGTTTGAATTATTGCTAAGAGAAAAATATAAATATTGAATTATTGTGATATCTTATTAACCTAAAAAGATATAAACATATTAATTTTCTAAAATGTGGAAAAGAGATATCTAACAAAGTGATATCATGTCTCAACTATAGAGTTGAAAACTTAATATGGGCATTGTCTGAAAAGAAAATGTGTGCTATACTCCATTCATGGGAAACCATAGAGCCGGGCGGCTACCCTCCATTTCGGAGGGGCTAACCCTCCAGACGAAAGAAAGGAGGGCGTTGCCAATGATTACATATTCTGATNTGATTCAGTTTTGTATATTCATTGTTGCCCTTNTNNGNNTGTGCTNTACAGATNTTCAAGGGAAAAAGAAAATAGCCGCCACTATTCGCAGTAGTGACGGCTGTTAGTACATAACAGTTCACATTGTTGAGGGTAGCCGCTTCTATGGCTTTCCTTTTTATATCTATAATATAGCATACTCGGCAGCAGGATTCAAGAGGTAAACGCACCTTTATTGTAATATAATGTGATTGCAAAAGCTACCTGCTGTCCTATTCCTTATCGGATAAGCCATCACGTTCTATTTTCTCATCAAAAGGAATACAGCAATGCTATGATGGATATGAAGTAAAGCTTATGCGAAAGGGAAAAAGATACCCTATTCATGGCAAAACATTGAGGAAGTCCAGAAACAGGAGAGGAAGGTCTCGAACTCACGGTATATATTAATTCAATTCCCCATTCTTATACTTTGCCACAATGCTTTGAATCCTCTCGTTAGGATTCAGCAGATCACTGATAGAAGAATCATGGTTCAGGGTATCAATAATATATGCAATATATTTACTCATATCACAGTCAATATACCACTCTCTCTGCAATAAATCGGGAGTCTGATAAATTAAATTGGTGGTGAGAATTTTGTCTATGATATGATTCTCATAAGCCTTGTCAAATTTTTCCAAACCGCTGGTAAACAGTCCGAATGTTGCAAAGATGAAAATCTTGTTGGCCTTGCGCTCCTTTAATGCGGAGGCTACCTCCAAAACGCTCTCGCCGGAGGAAATCATGTCATCGATGATAATCATGTCTTTGCCCTCCACGCTGGAACCCAGAAACTCATGGGCAACAATGGGATTGCGTCCGTTTTCAATCCTTGTATAGTCACGCCTCTTATAAAACATACCCATATCAAGCCCCAACACATTGGCGATATAGATAGCGCGGCTCATGCCGCCTTCATCAGGGCTGATAACCATCATATGATCGGAGTCAAGCTGCAAATCTTTCACATGGCGCAGCAGTCCTTTAATAAACTGATAAGCAGGCTGAACCGTCTCAAAACCATGCAGAGGAATGGCGTTCTGCACTCTGGGGTCATGAGCATCAAAAGTAATAATATTATCAACTCCCATATGCACCAATTCCTGAAGGGCAATGGCACAGTCAAGGGATTCTCTTGCGGTTCTCTTGTGCTGGCGGCTTTCATATAAGAATGGCATAATCACTGTGATACGGCGGGCCTTTCCGCCCACAGCAGCAATAATGCNNTTTAAATTCTGATAATNATCATCCGGGGACATATGATTCTCATGACCGCACAGAGAATAGGTCATAGAATAATTTAATACATCCACCAGCAAATATAAGTCCGTGCCGCGGACAGATTTCAAAATCATGCCCTTGGCCTCTCCGGAGCCGAAACGGGGAACCTCGGCATCCAAGAGATAAGAATCCTGCTGATAGCCGGAAAATGCAAGGGAGTTCTTGTGCTCACTCTCGCGTTCTGCTCTCCATTTTACAAGAAATTTATCCACATGCTCACCTAATGGTCTGCATCCTTCCAAGGGGATAATTCCTAAGGAACCTACGGGGATTGTCTCCAGATTTCTTTTTTCTTCACGGTTAGGCATGGAAAACCTCACTTTCTAATATATCGACTAGGGTTGAACTGCAATTTTGCGGCTTAATCGAATGTCGGGACCGGTCAATTTGCAGAGAGTATAATTGCTGGTAATTCTGGAAAAAATCCTGTCCGAATAACGGTCACGCAGTTCTTCCAGACTCAAATTGGTAGAAATAATGGTGGAGTGCTTCCTGAGATTTCTCTCGTTCAGACAGGAAAATAACTGCGAAGTTACGAATGCATTTGTAACTTCCGTCCCCAAGTCATCTATGATAAGCAGCTCACAGTTATACAGATCTTGATAAAAGCCGGAAAGAGCTTCCTTCTCCTTTGACTGAAAGGCATACTTTGCCAAGGTGTCAAAAAGGGAAGCAGCGCTAAAATAGATTACGGAATGCCTTTGACTCAAAAGCTGTTCCGCAACACAGCCTGACAAAAAACTCTTACNCGTACCTACTGTACCATAAAANAAGAGATTTTNGTAGTCTTGTNTGAAGTTTTGTACAAAATCCTTGCAGATTTTTACCGCTCTGGTAAAGCGCTCCAAATCCTCCCCCTGATAATAGGAATAAGAGAGTGTGGAAAAGTTTTCTCTTGAAATCATATCCTGAATATTGGATTGTTCATATAAAAGGGCAATCTCCTGCCTGCGAAAGCAATGACATTTCTCTTTGAAGCCGTCCGGGCGTTTCACATAGCCGGTATCTTGGCAATCCGGGCAGTCATAAAGGGGTTCCAGATAATCTGCCGGGAAGCCTCCTTCAGACAGCAGGGAGCGCCTGCGGGAAGCAATTTCTGACAAAGAGGTGTGAAGCTTGTCAAGAGCTTCTTCCTCTCCGGAGAGAAGAAGTCTGGCATGAGCGGCAGAGATACTGCCCACGGAAAGGTTTAATTCTTCCAATTCGGGAACCGCCAGATATACCTCTTCCTGCCTGTTCNCAAGAAGTTTCCGGTTGCGCTCNCGAATCTGCTCATAGCCTTTCATAATAGATTCGTACTGCGTATTGCTTNATGCNATGGCATCCTCCTTAATTGCTCAGAAGTTCCTGTTCCAGAGCGTCAAAGTCATAATGATTCTGAGTAAACTGATTAAATTTGTTCACAGAAAATGCCTTGGAAGAGCTTTTTTTCTTTTGATACAACTCATCTATCTTGCGAATATCCGCCTTGTGATGCACATTTTCCTGTTTCCAGCTGCTTAAGATACCTTCAGCATACTCAAAACGGTGCTTGTCCGTTGCAAGCACTGTGCGCTCGCAGGCTTCAAAAATAATATCCATGGAAAAGCCATATATCTTCATCCAGCGGTTGATAAATTCCATTTCTTTGGCTGTGGGAGAAGAGTTCTTGCCCAGAGCATTCATGACAGCATATACATTTTTGTCATATTTGGTGGAATGCCGCTGTGCCTGTTTGGGCGTTGTAATGCCTGATTCCGCCCAGCTAATGGCTACTTTCTCTATGTATTTAAAATCCTTTTTGCCGCGGTCTACACAATACTGAATCAGATAATCAATCAAATCATCGGAGAACTGCAGCACATCCGTAAAGAACAGAATGGATTTCATCTCTGTAGGAGTGAGGGGCCTGCCAATATAAGATTCAGCGATAAACAAAAGCTGGGCCGTATTTTCCCGGTCTTTAAACTCGCGAAGCTGCGCTGCGGAATAAATGGGCTTGGAAAAAAGAGGTTCCTCCGCTACGGAATTTGCAACAAGAGATTCCGAAGCGGCAGAAATATCCCGTACAGGAGCCGGACCTGAAACCGCCATATCGGTGACTGACTGACGATTCAAATCCCGCAGGCGGATACCGGTGAGATTCTGACTGCCATCATAATCCAAATCCAGCAGATGATGCTTTTCCCAATATTTCAGTGCACGAACCACATCCTTTTCCGTGTGGTTAAACTTATCCGCAATATCGGATACACTAGTAGCCTGCCCCGCGGCAAACATACGCAGAAGGTACAGATATACCTTTAACTGCGCATCATTTGCATCCGCCATATATTCATCGATGAAGCGGTTGGAAACAGCCGTTGCATCTGTATAATTATCCTTATAAATCGTTAATCGTGCCATAATATCACCATGTGAGACAGCTCACGTTACCTCCGTTTCTGTGATACCCGAAAATTTGAAAGTAAAGAAAGTATATCATAGGGGCACCCAAAAAGAAATGGTCAAAATGCCAGAAAACCAAAGGGGCGGCTTGAGAAAAGGAAATTGTGGATAAGGGGGATACTGTGGATAAAAACAGAGACAGCCTGAATATAACGGAAATCTGTCCCGGAAAGATATCCACAGAAGAATAAAAAATATCCACAGGAAAAAGAAAACCTAAGTGTGCTTTTTTCTGTGGATATTGTGGAAAATTATTTCTTTAAGAGATTTTCACCGATTTTAAACACATCTCCCGCACCCATAGTTATCAACATGTCACCCTTTATGCAACTTTTCAGAAGAAAATTTTCAATCTCTTCAAAGGAGGAAAAATAATAGCACTCCTGTCCCAGGGACTTAAGCTCCTGCGCAAGGGTTTCGGAGCTGATGCCCAGAGTGTCGGTTTCCCTTGCGGCATAGATATCTGCAAGAACTACTTTGTCGGCAAGGGTAAGCGCCTTGGCAAAATCTTTTAAGAAGGCTTTGGTTCTGGTATAGGTGTGGGGCTGGAAGACACACCACAGAGTATTGTGAGGATAATTTGCGGCAGCTTTTAAAGTTGCTGTAATTTCTGTGGGATGATGTGCATAATCATCTATTATAGTGATGCCGTTCCAAGTTCCCTTATGCTCAAAGCGTCTGTCCGTTCCAGAAAACTTATGGAGAGCAGCGGCGGTGACTTCCCTGTCAATTTGAAGGAAGTCTGCAAGAGCTATAGCGGAAAGGGCATTTAACACATTGTGATGCCCCGGAACTGTCAGAGAAAATTTTTGAGGAGAACCTTCGGGACTATGCAGCAGGAAGGAGGGAGCGCCAAATTCATCATAACTTAAATCCGAGAGATAATAATCTGCAGGCGTCTGGGCAGAGGTAGTCTGTGAGGCGGAAAATGTGATGACGGGGCAGGACAAGTCCTTTGTAATCTCCTGATAGTCAGGAATGTCTCCGTTGATAATCAGGCATCCGTCATCGGGCAGAAGACGGGCAAATTCATGGAAGGAATGCCGTATATCAGCCAAATCCTTAAAAAAGTCCATATGGTCTTCTTCTATATTAAGAATAATGCCGACCTTGGGGAAAAAGCTTAAAAAACTATTGGTATATTCGCAGGCTTCGGTCACAAAAAAGCCGGACTTGCCCACCCGGATATTACCGCCTATGGAGGGCAGAATGCCGCCAATGGACAAGGTTGGATCCGTATCTGCCGCAAGCAGGATTTCACTGACCATGGAAGTCGTGGTAGTTTTGCCATGGGTTCCGCTGATAGCGATGGGCATCTCGTAATTTTTCATAAGCTGCCCTAAGAGCTGCGCTCTGGTCAGAAAAGGAATGCCCTTTTCCATGGTGGCAATATATTCCGGATTATCCTTGCGGATGGCGCTGGTAAAGACCACGCAGTCAATGTCGTTGGTAATATTTTCGCTGCGCTGTCCATAAAAAATCGTAATGCCCCTTTGTTCAAGGGCTTCTGTGCAGGCATTTTTCTCGCGGTCGGAGCCGGACACCTGAAAGCCAGCATCGTCAAGGATTTCTGCCAGACCGCTCATGCTGATGCCGCCGATGCCTGCAAAATAAATGGATGAAGGGTGGTGAAAGTCTATTTTATACATAATAACACTTCCTTAAATAAAGGTTTTTATTATATTATATACATATTTTTTTAAAAAACCAATAATTATTTCTAACAATCCTTTCAGTTGTGAAAAATGTGAAAAAATTCAGGGGACAAAAACAAAATATTTGGTAAAAATTACAAAAGGCGATTTTCGACAAATTATATATATGTAAAAAATATCCAGAAAAAATTTATAAAATAAAGAAAATTTTGGCAATAAATATTCACTTTTTGAGACGAGTATGTTATAATCATAATACAACTCAGATATCAGACAGGAAGTATCCGCCAAAGCGGATAGATGGGAGCAAAATATGGTTAAGAAAGAAATGATTGCCATGCTGCTGGCAGGAGGTCAGGGAAGCCGATTGGGCGTATTGACATCCAAGATTGCAAAACCTGCAGTGGCATTTGGCGGAAAGTATCGGATTATCGATTTCCCGCTTTCCAATTGTATTAATTCCGGAGTAGACACCGTGGGAGTTTTGACACAGTATCAGCCCCTTCGGCTGAACTCTCATATCGGAATCGGTATTCCATGGGATTTGGATAGGAATATCGGAGGAGTGACGGTTTTGCCCCCCTATGAGAAGAGTACCAACAGTGAGTGGTATACGGGAACGGCAAATGCCATTTATCAAAATATTGAATATATGGAAAGCTTTAATCCGGACTATATACTGATTCTTTCCGGCGACCATATTTATAAGATGGACTATGAAGTGATGCTGGATTTCCATAAGGCAAACGGCGCGGAAGTTACCATAGCCGTTATGCCGGTTCCATTGGAAGAGGCAAGCCGTTTCGGCATTATGATAGCCGATGAAAATCGGAGGATTACAGAGTTTGAGGAGAAACCGGAGCATCCCAGAAGCAATCTGGCAAGTATGGGTATTTATATTTTTAATTGGAAAACCTTAAAGGATGCCTTGGTGGCCATGGCAGAACAGCCAGCATTAGATTTTGGCAAACATGTCATTCCTTATTGCCATGAGCAGGGCGCCCCTCTATATGCCTACGAATTTAACGGCTATTGGAAGGATGTGGGAACCTTAAATTCCTATTGGGAAGCCAATATGGAGTTAATAGATATTGTACCTGAGTTTAATTTGTATGAAGAATATTGGAAAATCTATACAAAGAGCGAAATTCAGCCACCCCANTATTTTGACCGTGACAGNGTGGTGGAGGGCAGCATTATCGGAGAGGGTTCCGATATTTATGGCAAAGTGTACAATTCGGTCATTGGCTGCGGCGTTACCATTGGAAAGAATGCGGTGGTCAGGGATTCCATTATTATGAATCACACTCAGATTGGCGCAGACTGCCAGCTGAATAAAGCGATTATAGCGGAGAACTCCGTGATAGGGGACAATGTTAAACTCGGCGTGGGTGAGGAAGTGGAAAATGACACGGCGCCGCATATTTATAATCATGGTATTGTGACCATAGGAGAGAAAAGCGTGATTCCTGCAGGCGTCTGCGTAGGAAAGAACTCCGTTATCTTTGGCATCACCACAGAGGCAGATTATGAGGACTTAAATCTTGCCAGCGGCAAAACATTGATTAAGGCAGGTGAACAGCAGTGAGAGCGATTGGAATTATTTTAGCAGGCGGCAACAATCACCGGATGAAAGAACTGTCTCAGCGCAGGGCGGTCTGTGCAATGCCCGTGGCAGGCAGCTACAGAAGCATTGATTTTACTCTGAGCAATATGTCCAATTCCCATATTCAGAAGGTGGCGGTATTCACCCAATACAATGCCAGAAGTCTGAATGAACATCTCAATTCTTCCAAGTGGTGGGATTTTGGGCGCAAACAGGGTGGTCTTTATATCCTGACTCCTACGGTTACTGCAGAAAACAGCAGCTGGTACAGGGGAACGGCGGATGCCATTTACCAGAACCTGCATTTTCTGAAAACTAGTCATGAACCCTATGTGGTGATTGCTTCAGGAGATGTGGTTTACAAGATGGATTTTAATAAGCTGTTGGAGTATCATATCCAGAAAAAAGCAGATATCACCGTGGTGTNCAAGGATATGGAGCCGGGCACTAATATTGAACGTTTTGGCACCATACGCATGAATGAGGAAAGCCGGATTGAAGAATTTGAAGAGAAGCCCATTCATGCGAAAACCAATACAATTTCCTGCGGAATCTATGTAATCCGCCGTCGTCTGTTGATTGATATGGTAGAAAAATGTGCCGAGGACGACAGATACGATTTTGTAAGAGATATCCTGATTCGTTACAGGGATTTAAAGAGAATGTATGGTTACAAAATAAAGGACTATTGGCGGAATATTGCATCCGTGGAGGATTATTTTTCCACCAACATGGATTTCCTCAAGCCGGAGGTTCGGGATTACTTTTTCAAACAATATCCGGATATTTATTCCAAGGTGGACGATTTGCCGCCTGCAAAGTATAATGTGGGGGCGAATGTGAAGAACAGTCTGGTGTCCAGCGGCTGTATCGTAAACGGAGTGGTTGAGGACTCGGTTATCTTTAAGAAGAGCTATATTGGCAATAATTGTGTCATAAAAAATTCCATTATTCTAAACGATGTCTATATTGGGGACAACACCCATATAGAAAACTGTATTGTTGAGAGCCGTGGGACAATACGGGCAAATTCAAGTTTTGTGGGAGATGATGGCATAAAAATTGTGGTAGAGCGTAACGAGAGGTATGTTATCTAAGTNATGATTAAGGNGNCGATCACAAATGACAATNACAGATGTTCGAGTGAGAAAAATTACCAAANAAGGTAAGATGANAGCCATCGTATNCATTACCTTGGATGATGAATTTGTGGTTCATGATATCAAGGTGATTGAGGGCGAAAAAGGCTTATTCATCGCAATGCCCAGCAAAAAGGCTTCGGATGGCGAGTACCGGGATATTGCACATCCCATCAACTCCTCAACCAGAGAGCTGATTCAGAAGATTATTTTAGACAATTACGAAAGGGCAGTAAACGAACCGACAATTGGTGAAGACTCATGAAANGCAGNNGGGTATGACAAAANACGGCTAAAANGNAAGAACCACNGTTTATAGACACNGGGTTCTTGCTTTTTNTGGAAAAAAGTGAGAAAATAGCGTGNGAAGTAAATAGCAGAAAAGGAACAAGGAATTCATGTACATCATAGTAGGTTTGGGCAATCCCGGAAAAGAATATGAAAATACAAGGCATAATATCGGTTTTCAGGCAATAGATAAATTAGCGGAACAGGAAAATATCGGGGTTCTGGAGAAAAAGCATAAGGCAGTATTTGGANAGGGCTATGTGGCAGGTCAGAAANGTATTCTGGCCAAGCCCCAGACCTTNATGAATTTANGCGGAGAGAGCATAAGAGAACTGATAGATTATTACAAGGTGGACGAAAAAACCCAGTNGATTGNGATTGTGGATGATATCTGTCTGGATGTGGGACAGATACGGGTACGCAAGAAAGGAAGCGCAGGCGGGCATAATGGATTAAAGAATATCATTTCTCATCTGGGGCATGATTCTTTTAACCGTATCCGAATAGGCGTGGGGGAAAAACCCAAGGGATATGAGCTGGTGGATTATGTGCTGGGACATTTTTCAAAAGAAGAGATGAAACTGATGGATGATGCTGCAGAGAAGGCTGCGGATGCAGTGCGCACCATCATTGCAGAGGGCGCAGACGCCGCCATGAATGAATTTAACAGAAAGCAGGATTCCAAGAGGTAATTGCGGAACTCATTATTTAGCAAGTGTCATTGTGCATATTGCACATTCCGCAGCAGACACGCTCTTGCTTCGTGAAAAACACAGCGGTACATAAGATGCCAAAGTACGGCATCTAAGTACCGGTGTTTTTCAAGAGTCTGCTTGCGAAACATACAATCTGCCCATTCGAAGCCAAGAAAGCAGAGTTTCGCAATCACCTCAATGATTATAATGTGGCAAGGAGGGGAAATATGCAGGCATTACTTGCACCCTTGAAGGAGCTGGCAGAATATGGGGCGATGAAGGATGCCATAAAGAAGCCCTCATCAAAAAATATGCCCATTGCTCTGACGGGCTGTGTGGACTCCCAAAAACTTCACATGATTTACGGACTGAGCGATGGCTTAAAAAACAAAGTCATCGTTACTTATAGTGATATCAGGGCAAAGGAAATTCTGGAGGAATACCGCTTTTATGACAGAAATGTCATGTTTTATCCCGCCAAGGATTTGATTNTCTTTNAGGCGGACNTNCATGGAAATCAGCTGACCAGACAGCGGATTTGTACGCTGCGGCGTCTGATGGAAGGGAAGCCTGTCACCATCGTGACTACTTTTGCGGCATTGATGTCACCTCAGGTTTTGTGGAATAAAGACACAGATGTCATATCTGTACAGCGGGGAGATTCTTTAAGTGAAGCACGGCTGGCGGAAAAATTAGTGGCAATGGGATATGAAAAAACCTATCAGGTAGAAAATCCGGGGCAGTTTTCCATTCGGGGCGGCATTGTGGACATTTTTGATTTGACAGAGGAAAACCCTTACCGTATAGAGCTGTGGGGGGATGATGTGGATTCTATCCGAAGCTTTGATATTTTAAGCCAGCGCTCTATTGAGAATCTGGAAAGCGTAAGCATTTATCCTGCCACGGAGTTTGTGCTGTCCGAAGAAGAGCTGAAAAAGGGAATAGAGCGGATAAAGAAAGAGGCGGCGAAGCAGGAAAAGATTTTCAGAGACGCCCACAAGCCGGAGGAGGCTCACAGGATTGCCATTCAGGTGAAGGANCTAGCGGAGCAGATTCTGGAATTTCAAAGTAAGACNAANCTNGAAAGCTATGTAAAATATTTTTATGNTAAAGTGGTATCTCTGCCGGAGCTTTTGCTTCATTTGACCACTCCCGTCTTTTTTATGGATGAACCAAACCGCATAAAGGAGCAGGCGGATGCTGTGGAGGCAGAATTTCGGGAAAGTATGGAGCAGCGCGTCTCCAAGGGCTATATCCTTCCGGGACAGATGCAGCTTCTTTACAGCGGGGAAGAGATAGCGGCAAGACTGCTCAAGGGAAGCGTGGTTACTCTGGCTGCCATGGAAAGCAGGGGCGGCTATTTTAAGCCTGCGCAAAAATGTGACATAAATGTCAGAAATGTGTCGCCTTACAATAACAGCTTTGAATCCTTGGTAAAAGACTTAAAACAATTTAAGAAAAAGGGCTACCGAGTGCTTTTGCTCTCCGGTTCCCGCACAAGGGCAAAGCGCCTTGCAGAGGATTTACGGGAGCAGGAGTTTACGGCAGTTTATACGGAAGACCCCATGAGGGAGGTGCTTCCCGGAGAGGTTCTGACTTATTATGGATATGTGGGCAGGGGCTTTGAATATCCTCTTTTAAAATTTGTGGTATTGACGGAGACAGATATTTTCGGAGCCGAAAAAAAGAAAAAGAAGAAGAAANAGCNTTATCAGGGACAGAAAATTAGTGACTTCAATGAACTGAAGGTGGGGGACTATGTGGTGCATGAAACCCACGGGCTGGGCATTTACCGGGGCATTGAAAAGGTAGAAATAGAAAAGACGGTGAAGGATTATATCAAGATAGAATATCGGGACGGCGGCAATCTCTATGTGCTGGCCACAGGTCTTGATGTCATCCAGAAATATGCCTCCGCAGATGCGAAAAAACCTAAGCTGAATAAATTGGGCAGCAAGGAATGGGAGCGGACCAAAACCAAAGTGCGGAGCGCCGTAAACGAGGTGGCAAGGGATCTGGTGGAATTATACGCTCTTCGCCAACAGGAAAGTGGATATCAGTATGGGCAGGATACTGTGTGGCAGAGGGAATTTGAAGAGATGTTTCCCTTTGAGGAGACGGAGGATCAGATAAGCGCCATTGCCGATACCAAGGCTGATATGGAAAGCACTAAGATTATGGATAGGCTGATTTGCGGAGATGTGGGATATGGAAAGACGGAGATTGCCATAAGGGCGGCTTTTAAAGCGGTTCAGGAGGGAAAACAGGTGGCATATCTGGTTCCCACTACCATTTTGGCGCAGCAGCATTATAATACCTTTTTACAGCGCATGAAGGATTTTCCGGTGCGGATTGATTTGATGAGCCGGTTTCGCACCGGAGCGGAGCTGAAAAAAACAGTGACAGATTTGCAAAAGGGCATGGTGGACATTGTGATCGGCACTCACCGGGTGCTTTCTGATGATGTGAAATTCAAGGATTTGGGGCTCTTGGTGATTGACGAGGAGCAGCGTTTCGGCGTTGCCCACAAGGAAAAAATTAAGAAACTTAAGGAAAATGTGGATGTGCTGACCCTGACCGCAACCCCCATTCCCAGAACCCTGCATATGAGCCTTGTGGGAATACGGGATATGAGTGTGCTGGAGGAGGCTCCCGGCGACCGCATGCCGATTCAGACCTTTGTGTGTGAATACAATGAAGAGATGGTAAGAGAAGCCATTTCCAGAGAACTTGCCAGAGGCGGACAGGTGTATTATGTATACAATCGGGTGAATAATATTGCGGATATCACGGCGCAGGTTGCAAAGCTGGTGCCTGAGGCAGCAGTGGCGTTTGCCCATGGACAGATGAAGGAAAGTGAGCTGGAACGAATTATGTACAGCTTTATTAACGGTGAAATTGATGTGTTGGTATCCACCACCATCATTGAGACAGGCTTGGATATCTCCAATGTCAATACCATGATTATCCATGATTCCGACAATATGGGGCTTGCCCAGCTCTATCAGCTCAGAGGACGTGTGGGACGTTCCAATCGCATGGCATACGCGTTTTTGATGTATAAGCGTGATAAGATGCTGAAGGAAGTGGCGGAGAAACGTCTGGAGGCTATCAGGGAATTTACCGACTTGGGCAGCGGTTTTAAGATTGCCATGAGGGATTTGGAAATCCGCGGCGCGGGAAATCTGCTGGGAATGAAGCAGCATGGACATATGGAGGCAGTGGGATATGATTTGTACTGCAAGATGTTAAATGAAGCAGTGCAGAATCTGAAAGGGTTTTCCGTGTCTAAAGACTTTGCCACCACCATTGATTTGGATGTGGATGCGTATATTCCGCCAGAATATATTATGAATGAAGTGCAGAAGCTGGATATTTATAAAAGAATTACCGGCATTGAGAACCCGAAGGAGAGGGATGACATGAAAGACGAGCTCTTAGACCGTTTTGGCGAAATCCCCAAATCCGTGGACAATCTGCTTCGGATTGCCCTGATCCGGGTGGCGGCCCATGCTCTTGATTTGACGGATGTGAAGGGCAAAAATGAGAGAATTATTTTCACCTTCCGCCCCGATGCGGATATCGATCCCGCAGGTATACCGAAGCTGATACAGGAATACGGGAAGGAAATGTCATTTACTGCCTATGAAAAAAAGCCTTATTTTACTTATAAGTATAAGAAAACCGGACTTGTGGAGACAGATGCGGAGCTTTTGCTGGAGAAGGCAGAAGAGATTCTGGGAAAGATGAAAGATATTTTTCGAACCCATGTTTGATTAAGAGAGTTTTAATGGACTCATAATATGTTATCTTCTTATTTAGAAAGACGAATCTGATAAGGAGGTAGCATTATGAAAGGATATACTACAGCGAGCGGTTATATGGGATTGGTAAATGGAGAATACATCCTGTTTGCCAGCGAGGAGGATTACAGGGAGTATGTGGAGGAATAAGTGCAAAGCGCTTGAGACAACGTCAAAAATATTAAAATACTTAGGTATACTTTTGTTTGTCTGTATGCCGCTTATTTCTGCGGTTCTGTTTTGCGCAGTGGATGGCAGGAGAATCAGCGATATCTATATTCCTCTGGGAGGCTGGAGTGATGAAATCGGCTATTATAAGCAGGTGGAAGGCATCTTGTCCCATGGCCTTCCAAGAGGATATTTTGGTTATAATCAGTCTAGAGCGCTATATGGTTCACTAGGTTCATGGGGTATTGTGCTTCTCATTCCCTATGTATTGTGGGGAGTTTTCGGCGGATGGAATTATTGTTCTCCCATCTATGCCAATATTTTTTTCTGTATGGTGGCATTGGCAGTGTTTTACTGTTTGCTCCGCCCCCGGCCGAAGCAGATGGGAATTTTGAGTCTGTTTTGGATTGCCAATCAGTTTTTAAATCGTTATGTGTTGTCCGGCGTAGTGGAAGCCGCCGTGATTATGGAATTGATGATTGTGACAGTCTGCGGAGAATATCTTTTGTCGGAGCATTTTCAACCTGTTTCATCCTTATCGGACACTGACAATGGCAGTCATTCCCTGAAGAAAAGCACGGCGGCAATGATATGTTGTAGTTTTTTTACCTGTCTTTTAACGCTGGCAAGGCCCTATTTTGCCGTGTTTTTTCTGATTCCTTTGTGGAAGGCTATAAGGGACAGAAATAAGATATGGATGGCAGTTCTGCCTTTTCTGGCCGTGGGAATGGAAGTAGTGTTTTTTCTGAACAGCCATTATTTTTGCGCTCCCTATTTTAAGGATATTCTTCCCTTTGATGAAGTGCGTTCGGCGGGAATCCTTGGTATGGTGACAAAATTTTTTGATAAACTTGTGGAAATTGCACGGCTGATATGGTATGCGCTGCGCTATCCGGGAGTTGGCGTGGGATGGTATTATCTGCTTTTGGCNGAATCGGAATTNNCNNCTATNTTTTNTTATNGTNTNTGGTGCNANTANTGNCGCAGNAAGATTCCGCCCATNTTTTNTGTGGCTTTGATAGNGGATTTGCTGATTTTGCTCAGCATTATAGAGATATATGATTTGGGTGAGGGAGCCAGGCATATTTTATCGTTAATTGTGGTCAATGCAGTATTGCTGGCGCTGGAAATCAAATCCTTGATTCCGGGAGGAATCTTAACGGCAATCTGCATTCTTTCACTGTTTCGCACACAGGGCGCAGATGCCCCTCCATACAGAGACGCAGCATACGCAGCTTATATGAAAGAACTGCATCAGGAGTTTTCGGCAGTGGTAAAGGTGACAGAGGAAATATCTTATGACAATGTAGTTGCCATGCCTACCGCTGATGCGGACAGGAGTAATCCTGATCATATTGTCACTACATACTATGGGATTATGTATGCTATGCCGGCAGGTGTGGGGATTAGTCTGGATTACCAGGAATATTATGACGATCCTGATAATATTAAGGCAGGATATATTCTGGTGCACCCCGATGGAGAAATCCGTATGAAGCTGGAAGAGATGGGGATGGTATGCATATTTCAAAATGAGGAAATGATGGTCTATTCCCGCAGGTCTTGAGCCGGAAGATACAGCCGCTTTAACAGACGGTAAAGCGGTGTAAAAAACATTCGACACAGAGCGAAATTGGCGGCGCAGTGTATCAAATCATAGGGAATGCCAGCCACCCACCAATTGAAAGCGGCAATAGGACCGCCGATAAAGAGATAGGGAAGAGAGCAAAGCATTCCAAAGCAAAGTCCGAAACTTCCCGAAATAATGCTGAAAACCCATGGGGAAGTCCGGCTGCGAAAGAGAAACACGATAACTGCCAGAAAAGGCCAGATATACAGATAGGATATCCACCAGATGCCAAAGCCATAGGCAAAGCCCTCAAAAAGGATATAGGCCGCCAGCACATAGGTCACCTTCTTTCCTAAGACGAGGGTATAAAGAATGACAAGCAAAGTCACAGGCTCCACATTGGGAAGCGGAGCCATGAGATGTACGGAAACTTCTAATATAGCTGTCATAATGCCCATCAGGGCGATTTCCCTGATGGTAAGTTGTGCGGTTTGGCTGGTGTTCATTTGCGTCTCACTTTTCCTTATTTGGCAAGGGTGTATACAATGCGATAAGCCTGTCCGTTTTCAATGGGCTGCTGGTCAATGCCATAGTTGCAGTATTCGCCATTTAAATAAAATGACCAATAAGCGCCGTTGGTATTGTAATCTGCGGTCACGCCGTTTACGGTAGTTACCATCAGACCATAGGTGGATTCTGTTCCCTCAATGGTCAATCCCTTCGTTTCCTCCAATGCCTGCCGCAGATACTCTGCGTCTGTGCGGGTGGTGTAGGTTTTGGATGCAGCCTTGTCATCCACCACTTCAATGGAAATTTCTTTTGCTCCTGCGGTTGTCTTTGGGGCAAAGCGGACATAGATGATTCCAAAAATCAGTGCAAGAGCGGCAAGTATGAGGACTGCCGGCAGAATTTTATTTCCGTTGTTTTTGTTGTCTGCGGTATTGTTTGATTGACTAGTTTCGTTTTGTGTTTCTTTGTTCATGATTTTTCTCCTTTTGATTACTGTGCAATGTTTGTTTACAGGTATCTTGAGGAATCAAATTTGACAAAAAAAATACCCCTTGCAAGGCGCAAAGGGCATGGTAAAGCGTAGTATAGCTTATATGTAGCATAGCTGCTTTCGCTGTGTACCATGACCAATTCCTCGTGATCAATCAGTACCAAACAGATGCACATGTATTTGGGCGGCGCAGTAACTGTTTGTATTCAGGCAGGTCTTCTGACTCAAAGCTTAACGTCTCCTGCGCCTTCCCATTTCCTTGCGGACACAGTGGCATATGCAGGACACTTGCTTATTACAGCGACGAGATCGTACAGGATTTACACCTGTTTCCCTTTTCATCCGACCACATCCTTGATGCATCGGACACCTGAAAAGAATGTATGTTAAATTTAGCATGAGACGGGGGATTTGTCAACTGTATGTGGATTCCCCCATCTCCCAATCTTTCTTTACAGTCTCCGCCATTTCATCTATACTGCGTCTTTTTGGGCTGAGGAACACCGTGTGGCAGATGTCAAAATAGCTACGGTTCAGGCAGATTTAGATTTGCGGAACTGAACTAGTTGCTTCAAGCAACAGTTTCCGTAGCTGAGCGATTTCAGCATCTTTGCCAGCAATTTCAGCCTCTTTGTTAGCGATTTCCGCCTGTTTGTCAGCAAGTTCCGCCTGTATTTTGTCCAGAGCTTCCCATGCTTCACGCAGTTCAACGCTGGGCAGTTTAATCAATGGTTTTGTCACTTGCAGCACCTCCTCATGAAATTTGGGGTATTTTTGGAAGATATGCTTTGATGCATGGATGAGCAGCTGGATATAGTCGTAGGATTCCTGTCTGGTAAGATGACCGGAAGCCACATCTTCTTCTAAGATTACTATAATCTCATTTATGAAAGCTGTCAATTCCTCTTTTGTCAGCGGAGAGACATGTTTCAGTCTCGGTTTCAGGCGCAGGAGAGTATAGGGGAGGAAGAGGTTTTATAGAGTTTTTACAGATGTCGGAGAGGGCTGCTTACAATGTTTCCCCAAATGTAATGGCAATCATTGACATAATATGCTATACTGTATGGGGAATATTTTAATGATTTTGCAGGATTAGAGCGACAATTATTGAATAAGGAATCAACACGGTCGCTTTTGAGGAAGGTAATGAAACATGACCGGAAAAGAATATAAATTTATAGATTTATTTGCCGGTTGCGGCGGATTAAGCGAGGGTTTTTACCGTGAAGGATTTAAAGCCTTGCTGCATTTGGAAATAGATGCCGCTGCCTGCAAAACTTTATCTACAAGGATGAAGTATTATGGTTATAGCGAAAAGGAAATCGAAGATGCCATAATGTGTGACGATATCACAAGAGACGGTCTGATTGGCGACATGAAGAATCGCATTCATGAGCCCGTAGACATCATTATAGGCGGACCGCCATGCCAGGCTTTTTCTTCGGTGGGGCGAGCGCAATCCCCGGACGGAATGAGCAATGACCCGAGGAATTATCTGTTTGAATATTACATTCAAATTTTGAATCATTTTAAACCCAAGATGTTTATGTTTGAAAATGTAAAAGGGCTTCTTACGGCAAAACCCAAGGAAGTAAAAATATTCGACCTTATGGTGAAAAAAATGCAGAAGACCTATCATATAGTAAGCGAGCCCGATGTCATCCTGTTAAATGCCGCGGACTATGGCGTGCCGCAAATAAGAGAGAGAGTCATTATTATTGGAATCAGAAAAGATATCCCGATGAAACCGGAGGAGGTTTATAAGAGGATTCAAAAGACTCATTTTAATGATGGAACAGGTTCTGCCTATGTAACAGTCAGGGAAGCAATAGGCGATTTGCCCAAATTGCAGGCTGGGGAAGGGCAGGAGGTAATAGATTATTGCGTCACGGAAAGCAATGAGTTTCTAGATAAGATGAAAAGCAAAGAGGGAAAACTGTACAATCATGTTGCACGAAGGCATAATGACAAAGACAGGGAGCGTTATCGAATCCTCAGTGCAAATAATTGGCAGTTGAAAGACTTGCAGGAGACCAGACCGGATTTGATTCATCATGACCCCAAGCATTTTGGGAATAGGTACACTGTTCAGGAATATGACAAGCCGGGAAGAACTGTGGTGGCGCATTTGTATAAAGACGGGAATCTGTTTATCCATCCAGATTCGGAGCAGGCGAGGACATTTACGGTAAGGGAAGCTGCCAGAATACAGTCATTTCCCGATGATTTTATCTTTGAAGGTTCCAGAACGGATCAATACAAACAGGTGGGAAATGCGGTGCCGCCGCTTATGGCGGAGGCTGTTGCAAAAGCCATGAGAGAAGTGTTAAAGGAGATAGATACTTATGATTAATTTGGGCATAGGAAGAGTCCAGAATATTACGGCAAAAAATGTGTTCCTTCGGGAACGGTCATTATATGCCTTCATAGATTCTGCAAGAGGAAGAACCTATGATGAGGTTTATGACTATTGCGATGATTATTATGGGAAAGAACATAATCGAAAATATTTTGGACAGATTATCACGCCCATTAATTTACTAGGCCTGATACAGACAGATGAAAATGGGGTATTAGTAGAAAATGCCCTGTTGGCTGATATTTATGCTGCCAGAAATGAGCTGCTGGCAAATGATTATATGAATTATTTACTGTGTATGTGGCAGTATCCGCTGCCAAGCACACAGACATCTTCCGGGCGCAATATGAGGCTTTTTAAGCCCTATTGTCTGCTGTTAAAGATACTCTTAGAATTATATGCGATAGATCCTCAGGAAGCCTATTTATCCCCCTATGAATATTCATGGATTTTTTTAGATGTTGAGAATGAGAACGATGTGCCAGAATTGGATGAGATAAATGAGGATTATGTAGGCATTCTCTTGCAGGAACGTGCAGCGAGAACCGCAGAGGACATTTTGCAGGAAAATGGTTCCCTGACTTATATTATCAACACATTGGCTGAATCCTATCTTTTGACAAAAAATCAAGAAGATTATCCCGAGGCAAAAAATTTTTACATTGGTTTCAAAGACAGTCCTCAAAATTTGAAATTGGCTGAGTTTGTGATTCAGTCATATGGAGAAGAGTTTTTCAAATTTGATGTGAAGGAAAGCGCCGGTAAAAGAGATACCATGACAAAGTATTGTAAGTATCTCAACAACAGGACGAAATTTGAACAATGGAGGAGCTGTTACATGAGTATCCAGAGGATAGACGAATTCAAAAATTATTGTGAAAATAAAGGGTTCCATTATTCGGATGATTTAATCAGAAGATTTGTGATGTCCCTGGAAACCAAGCCCTTTTTGCTTTTGACGGGAATCAGCGGTTCCGGAAAAACCAAGATTGCAGAGCTGTGGTTAGGCTATCTTTCAGAAAAGGGGGAAGCGGAAGGATTGCATATAGCTGTGGGCAGCAATTGGACGGATAATAAGAAACTTTTGGGATTTAAAAATGTTTTGCTCGAGGAGAAAGATGCGTACCAATCAACAGAGTTGGTTGAGCTGATGGAAGAAGCAGAAAAGCAGGATAAAGAATATATTGTAATTTTAGATGAAATGAATTTATCCAGAGTGGAAATGTATTTTGCGGATTTTCTGTCTGCATTAGAGTCAATGGAGCATATCATCAAACTGCCAAATGGAAAGTCAGTAAAATGGAACCGTAATCTGAAAATCATAGGCACGGTGAATGTGGATGAGTCCACATATATGTTTTCTCCTAAAGTGCTGGACAGGGCAAATGTGATTGAAATGAATGGGGTATCGCCAAGAGAGTATATAGAAAATGTAAGGGAAAGCGATGAGAAAATTTATAAATCATTAAAAGACTATGATTGGTTTGCGGAATACATTGATTTGCTGGACGAAATATATGCGGATTTGAATGGTGAGTTTGCGTATCGCGTGATTGATGAGATTAGTGCATATGTAGCATTAAATATCAAAATGTACGGCGCAGACAAGTTGTTTGTATTTATGGATGAGCAGGTCAGCCAGAAAATTCTGCCCAAGCTGCATGGTTCAAAGGCGCAGCTTAAACCGAAATTGGACAGGCTGCAAGCTACCTTTGCAGATAAAGAATGTCCTCTGGTGAAAGAAAAACTAGAAAAAATGCAGGAAGATGTAAAGAAAGGGTATACCTCGTTTATAGGCGACTAGTGTGGAGGTTGAAATGCCAAATCATATCAAAGAATTTGAATGGATGATAGATGGGGCGTCCCATATGAAGATGGAGTCAGAGGATGCGCCTAAGAGAGATACCGTTAGGGAAGAAGTAACGGAAGAGAAAGTGTTTGAGTTGGAGAAAGGTTCTCTGAAGGTCTGTTTTGCAGACGAGGGAGATATGGAGTTTGACGACTCTTCCAATACGATCATTTTATATGACAATACAAGTTATTGGGTCTCCTATAATGAAAAAAGTCAGGACATGGATGTGGATGCCCTTGGCAGCCTGCTGACCATGAGAATTAAAAACAGAGGTATTTTAAACAGTAAAAATTATGTGGGCATTTTGGATATTGGGCAACTAGGCTTTCAAATCATAGTCAAGAGCAGGAAAGTAAATTATGATGAGGATTTTAACTATTTAAGGGAAAGCATCAGCGAGTTTTGCAGCGATTTACTCAGCAGAAGCAGCTCCTATTACAGCGAGCATTTCAGTAAGACGGAGGAATATGCCGGCGAAACAGTAAATTACACAGAACTTGCCTACTTAAAGGAAATGCTGCAGCCGGATTTGTTTCCGGCATGGATTGATTATTTGGTTTACCATGCAGAACACAGCTATGTTTCGGATATCAGACAAAAAGAACTTTCGGAAGCAGAAAGTGTGGACCCTGATTTTTATTTGAATGGGCTTATGTCAGGGGATGTGTTCCAAACCAATAAAATTCAGGGAAGAGCCGGAAAACTTAAAATTGCCCCAAGAGTCATCAATAGTTATGAATATGAGATAACTTATGACACAAAGGAAAATCAGTTTGTTAAATTTTTTATTACATCTGTGAGAGAATACTTGGATGGAATGCTTGCTATCGCAAAACCATCCAATAAAAAACTAGTGAATGAACTGACAAAAATGCATGATATAGTGGATGAGAAATTGGCGCATCCATTTTGGAACAATATTGCGGATATGCAGAGCATCCCCTTTAACTCTCAGATATTGCAGAAAAAATATCCCTATCATTTGATTTTCCAGATGTATACTGATTTTTTGATGAAGTCCAATCTTAATCTTGGGGATATGGATAAGAAATACATGGCAGGGCAGAAAGATGCCCCGATGCTTTACCAATATTGGGTGTTTATCATGCTTTTTAATCATCTGTCAAAGAAGTACCCAAGCAAGTATGTAACCTCAGATTGGATTTCTTATCATAAGAGAAANCTTATTTTTACACTGAAAGAAGGGCGTAGAGCGTTTGCAAAATTTGCTATAGATGAGAGTACGGAACTGATTTTATTTTATAATAAAACATACGATTCACAACATGCCATTGCAGCCGGAAGGTCATATTCCCATGAGTTGAAGCCGGATATTTCCATAGAATTGTTTAAGGAGAAAGAATTGGTATCCATTCTCCATTTTGACGCGAAGTACCGTTTGGCGGGGAAAGGAACCGATATATCGGATGCGGTTGATAAGATGCATGCCTATAAGGATGGCATCATGGGAACCATTGGGGCATTTGTAATTTGCCTATCTGACAGACCTGTCATATATCATGAGGAAGAGTCCGGTTGGGAAGAGGATGGCGTATTTCCCGCAGTGGGTATTTGCCCATTAAATTTGAATTCGGAGATTTTAGGTGATGAGGTAAATTATATTTGTTATCTGGTAGATGAATTTACCAGAATAGATGTTGGAAATACAGCAAATAGATATTCTGCGCAAAGGGCAGAAAAGTATGATTCTCTTTTGAGGAGACTAATGAAACTAAGCACGGAGGAATGAGGAGTTAAGATGTACAATTTTATTGACTTGTTTTGCGGGGCGGGAGGATTTTCATACGGTCTGGAANTGGCGGGNTTTNATNGCATTGGCGGAATAGAACTNNAGGANACAATAGCCAAGACCCANGCATTAAACCATAAGAATTCAAAAACCATTTGCGCCCACAACAGGGAGATTTCGCCAC